>MWSE01000054.1_pt1 | contig 24008 bp, 20 predicted proteins | sample 1021931 | NCBI WGS metagenome assembly MWSE01 (sample SAMN06338154, study PRJNA374545) | mollusc metagenome | biome: marine bay; material: sediment; isolation source: gill 28 cm from animal B | host: Kuphus polythalamius | place: Philippines: Mindanao | collected 2011-09-12 | reverse complement strand
CATTGATCACAACAACGCCGTGATCGGCATCCATCGCTAGCTTGGAAATCTCGGATGCCTCGGCATTAGCGCTTGGAGTGACAACCGTTACTTCTGTCACGATCTGTTCTGTATTCGCATCGCTCAAAAGTTCGATCCGAGCATCGTCGCCAATAAATATGATTTTGCAGGGTGTCGTCATTTGGCTCCAGTAATGTTCAGTTTCACGCGAGTCTTTGCGCTTGTTGCAACATATTCGTATGCCAAGGGCCGATTGGTCTCCCGCTCAGAGCGGGAAGGTCGTACAAGCCCAACGTTCATCACCAGGTGTGGCACACCCTAAAATGGGCTTGTGGGATCTCAACCAGATGCCCCTCAGGTGCGGGCACGCAATCCAATGTTCATCTATGTTGGTACATACACCGAATGCCAGCGCCGTAACCCTTGCCCGCTGTCATGACTTGCGGCCTCGAACCTGCAAGTGCTGCTTTGGTGATCAATCTCCTCGTCTCTTCCATGCGTGAGCCGCGGGGCGCGGCGTTGGTTATGTTGAACTAAAGCTAGCGAGTATTGTGGCGGCAGAACTCGTTTAGAACAGGGATAAGCACTGAGATACTCGATTCAATCGCTTGAGTGTCTTGTTACGTGTCTGTCGTAACATCGTCCCATTCTTCGGCATACAACGTTAACCAATTCAGAGAATAGTGACGTTCAAGGACGACTCCTGCATCAACGCCGCCAGGGGTCTCTTGACCTTTCAACTGTGCGTCGCGCACCGCCCAATGAATCCGATAGATCATATCTGTTGCATCAAGAATCTGTTCGGCGCTGCGCAGTTTTGACTCAGCAATGAACCGAGCAGTGTCTGCGGCGCTCGGAATTCGTCTAAGTATTTCGTCGGCGCTAATCTGGCGGGTAGGAAAATCGAGATCGTCGACCTCCCCTAAAGCCCAAAGTAGTACCCATATCGCTTCTACCCGCCAAGTGGCATTGACCAGTTGTTGTTTGGTCGGGTTGCTTGCTTCGAGAAATGCGCGCTCTTCCGGGCTCACCGAGTCCCATAGGTTGTTTTTCTCCAGGAACTCAATGGCCATCTCTGGTTCGATGCCAAATCCGACGGAGGCGACGTGATACAGCACGATTACGCGCTTCGCGACATCCTCTGCGTTTTGTAGCTTCGCATTCCGAATGGATTCCACGTAAGGGAGGTGAGGATTCACCGGAATGTTTCTTTGCGTAAGAAATGATTCAGTAGCGTTCTTGCGTTCAACAGAATCCGCGTTTACCTGTTCCGAGTGCGACGTCAAAGACAAAGCCCAAAGCGTGGTGGCCAGCAGTATCTTTTGATAGATCATGATATTCCTCAGTGTGACATTGCGCCGGTCCTACTCCCAGCCCTTGGGTAAAGTGTGTAAAAAACGGGGGGCGAGCCATCGGGCACTGTAACAGTGCTACCTCGATGACTATGTTTGATGACATAGTGCACGAATCAAAATTGTTGGATCGAGCCTCTCAATTCGCTGCTCGACAGCAAAGGAACCCGCGCTGTTTAGCCCTCCCAGAACTCGTTACCGGAACGATCGATGAACCCGCCAGACCGCGGTTCTCTGCATTGATAAACGATGGCGAGTCGGCTGTCGGCGGAGAAGTCGCTACCGCTTTGATATTTACGATCGATAACGGTATTGCCTTCAGGATCTATATAACCGCTGAGGCCGTCCGCGTATCGCATGATGCGACAACGTTCGGCAGCATAGTTTTCGAGTAGGTCCGAAATGCCCACCGGGGTTCGCGGATTTGCTTGCATATCGATGTGAAAGACATCGCCGGCGGTTACTGCGCAGCGTTCGTTGACATAGCCTCGCTCGCTTACATGATCGAACTTCCAATCTGACAGCGGTTTGTCGGCGGATTCTGAGGGTGCAAATACCTGCCAGCCACCGCGTTTGAGGGCGACCCGGCCACTACCGAGATTCACCGCACCGCTGTATTTGGGTTTGATCATCGGATTTCCATGGTGATCGACAACGCCCCATTTCCCGCCGACCTTGATCGCAATGAAGGTCGCTTGTGCAGGGAGGGCGTCGTCGAGTTCGGCGAGGATGGGTTTGCCGCTTGTGTCGATGACCGCACATTGGCCGGAGGTACGTTTGGCAGTCTGCGTGACGAGTGCCAGTTCATGACTGAATGGCTGGGCATCGTAGTATTGAAGGTCGAGGGCGACCGATCCTGCCTGGTCGAGATATCCGTAACGTGTGCCGGTGCCGTGAACATGGGCGCTTACCTGGCGAAGTCCACAGGTGGGCAATTCGATATGGCTGAAGCTGCCGTCGGTGAGCCAATCGCCGGACGCGTTGATCAAGCCGCGCCGAAGGCTACCTCGGCTGGTAGCGGTGGCAACCGTGGAAGAGCCGCCGACAAACGCACCGGCCTCACGATGGACGAAATCGATCGCGAGGGAACCGTCCAGGTTTGCGTAGCCCCATTGGCGGCCATGGGGTTCACGAACCGGTAGGAGATGGGGATAGAGATTTGCCCCGACGTCGCGGGCCAGTTCGATATCAACAATGCCTGTTTCCGAGAATTGCGGGGCAACGATGTCGACTGTTCCGTTTGACCACCGAATCCAGCCTCGCAGCTCACCGGACAGGATCTCGGCAATCCAGCAGTCGTCGGAAAGCCGGGTTGGCGAAGTCACGATATCCCAGTCGCTGGTGAGCGGTGTGAGTAATTTCCCTTGTCGATCCGAAATTGCCCAGCAATCGCCTTTGCGATAAGGCACGAATGGCGAACCTGCGTCGGCATCGTCGCAGTTTGGTAGGGCCGATGCGATGGCAATACCGGGTTCGGGATTCTGTCTGTCGATGATCTCGTAATACCGACTCGCGAAATCGCTGGGATGGTCGGCCAGTGCCGAGCAAAATGCCAAAGGGCCGATCGCCGTCAACAGCTTTGCGATTCGCAGTGCATCGGGCTGTCGGGTCATCAGCAGTAAACGCGCCTCGCCGTCGGCGGCGTAGAGCAAATCCCATCTTTGTGCGTTCAGCAACGATGCGTACGCCGCCAGGTGGTCGTCGGTGTCGTGACTTGCGGCACAGCGAGGCTCGATCCAGGGCAGCTTGAGGTCCAGTTGAAGGTACCCACATAGCTCAACCAGCGTGCTGCGCACCATGATCGCGTCGGCACCGTATTCGAGCGAACTCGCAATTGACGCACCCCGTTCCAACCGGTCGAGAAGGCCCAGTGTGGGGTAGGCACTATCGAGCCAGTCAGGAGAGGAGCTCGACGGCCACAACTGATCGGTAATGTCTTCGGCGGGTCGGTTGCCTGACAGCGCGGCGACCAGAGTTGTGAACAGTTGCTTGCTAAGAGACATGCCTGTGGAGCACTGTTGCTAGGTTACTGGGGAACAGGCCCAATATCGGCATCAGAATTCGATCAATCAATCTTTCAGATAGTCTAAGAGAGCGATAGATTCGATCGTGCCGTGTTCAGTTGACGATATGTTCATTTCAATATCGTCGCGTCGGTAAGAAACAGCCGATTGCTTTTCGAACTCAGATTTCTCCAGGAAACCATGAACCTCTTCGGGCGCTAGCTCGCAGGTCATAACTGCAATAGCGGGCTTCGGCCCGTCAGATGCGCTATACGAGAACGAGGGTTCAGTCTTGCACAGCTCTGATATCAAGCCTAACTCTTTCGGCGTAAGCACATAGAACTCGACGCTATTCTTGCCATACTCTCTGTGCTCGGAAAAGCTCAAGTAGGCTATATAAGAGAAGCCGGTCAGCGCGATAATTAACACGACAACCGACAGCCGAATTTTTGTCATGCTATCGCACCTCTTCAAAAAGAGTGCCGGGCTTGGCGGGCTGGATAGTGCTCAGGGCGCGAGGCAGCGTGCCACACATTGGCCCCCCTGATGCAGGAGGTATCGGATAGAGATAAGGAGCAGGCTCGTAGTTTTTGTTGTCGCCAACGGGTCCATATTTATCCCATATCTTGAGTGCGTCGCTCTTGCTGACAGGTTCGCAGATCATCAGATAATTTATACTCGGATTCATCGCCCGATAAAATCCAAGGAGATTGGACAACAGGTCTTCAGCGCTATACCCGCTGTTGGTTACAAGTCTGAAAGGCCAGCTGGACTGCATCGACTCGAACGTATGCGATACGCCAAGGAAAATCGATAATGCAACAGATTTCTTCTCGTCAATTCCTAAGCCTGCTTTGATTTTATATGTCTTGCGTACACCCAGTTTGAAGTTCTTCCGCCCCATCATCTGTTTGTAAGACACCCTGAAGTGTTCGGCTCCTTTGGCTGCTTCAGGGCTTTCCAGCTTGATTCGATTCCATAAATCAGCCGCGCTTTCTGGATTGGCATGCCCCAAGTCTATCCAGCCGCACTTTTTGGTGTAGATGAGGCCATATTTTCGACCCATTGCTTGCGTTCCATCGATAATATCGGATCGTGACGTCATGGTTGGTCATCCCTTTCTTGCAGAATTCGACGCGGTTCGACACTTGCAGTTCCGGCAAGAGCCTAACGAGAAGTGATAAGTTTTTGGCGTTCGGTCCAGCGGTCCATTAAGCAATGGCTGCGTCTGGTCTTTTTTGCAGACAAGTAGTCAGCGGTAGGGGCATGTTCGTCACCTGAACGGCTCGCCGGTATGGATCGGTCGGCAGCTGGTGCGCGTGTATGATCGAAAGACGACCAGCCGGCACGAATCCAGGGTTGAAGAAGTTTAGCTAGGATCCAACGAAACGAGCGCTGGATAGACGGCAATCTGCTTGATCGGTTTGTCTCAAGTTCCATTTGTTGCTTACTTCCTGATACCGCGATACTGCTTGCGGGTAGACAATCGAAAACATTACCTGACTGTACCTATGCGATTGTCGCATGGATACGTCGTGGCTGATCGGCAATCGCGATATGAGAAGGAGCACGCGGAAACTCGCTTCACGGATAACTCACCCTTGCAAACGCTGCCTCAGTTCGCTGATCAACTGAGAAACCACAGTCGTTTCGAGATGCTTGACGAGTGGTGGAATCTTGGCGAGTTCAATTGCCGTCGCCTGATCGTGCAGCTCCGACAGCACATAACGTTTGAGGGTAACGGTCGCATCGTCGAGGTCGATGCCGTTGACGAGGGTGGGTTCGGCCAGGTAGGCCTCAGCGGCTTTGAGAAAGCTGTCCAGTAATTGCTGTTTTGACTCGATCATGCCCGTAACGCGCTCCACGCCGTGAACATTCAATCCAGCCCATACAAGTGCGGAAATACCAGTATGGATATGACGATTGCCACCTGCATGAAGATGAACGGCACGACACCGCGATAGATGTCGATTGTTCTCAGGCCCGGTGGGGCGACCCCTTTAAGATAGAACAGGCTGAAGCCGAAGGGTGGGGTCAGGAACGAGGTCTGCAGGTTCATCGCGATCAGGATGGCGAACCACAACATGCTGATGCCGAGGGTTTCGGCAATCGGCGCGAGGATCGGCACGACGATGAACGAGATCTCGACGAAGTCGATGAAAAAGCCCAGCAGCAGGATGATGATCATCGAAAAGATCAGGAAGCCCCATTTTTCACCGGGCAACTGCAGCAGGAACTCCTCGACGATGATGTCGCCGCCGGTGTAGGTGAACACCATCGAGAAGGCCGTGGCGCCAAGCAGAATGGCGAACACCATGGCGGTGATCTTGACCGTTTCCAGCGAGCTCTCGTAGATCAGTCTCCATGAAAACTTGCCGTAGACGATCGAGAGCACAATGGCGCCGACACCGCCGAGGGCAGACGATTCGGTCGGCGTGGCGATGCCGGCGAATATCGAGCCCAGCACCACGATGATCAGCAGCAAGGGCGGCACTACGGCCACCAGTGCGGTCAGGTATTGTTTACCGACGCTTTCCTGTTCGCGATGCTCGAACGGGATGGCCGGGGCGAGCTGGGGTTTGGCGTAGGCGACGCCCAACACGTAAACGATATACACGCCGACCAGCATCAGGCCCGGGATCACCGCGGCCTGGAACAGATCGCCGACCGGGATACCCAACACATCGCCGAGGATGATCAGGATGATCGACGGCGGGATGATCTGACCAAGCGTGCCGGCACCACAGATGGCGCCGCAGGCGAGGGGCTTGTTGTAACCATACTTGAGCATGACCGGCAGCGAGATAACACCCATCGCCACCACGCTGGCACCGACCACGCCGGTCGAGGCGGCGAGCAATGCGCCGACCAGGATGGTGGATACCGCCAGACCGCCACGCATGGTGCCGAACAAGCGACCCATCGATTCCAGCAATTGTTCGGCGAGCTGCGTCTTCTGCAGCACGATACCCATGAAGATGAACAGCGGCACCGCCATCAGCACCGTGTTTTCCATGATGCTGTAGATGCGGAAAGGCATGAACGAGAACATGCTCCAGGCATCGGAGATGGTCTCGAACTCGCCCGAGGTGAAGCCGTAGATGATGGCGAAGACGACGGCGATGCCGCCGAAGGTGAACGCGACCGGGTAACCTGCCAGCAGCAGGAACAGCGCGACAAAGAACATGATGAGGCCGATCATTGCGCGTTATCCCGACGTCGGTTCACGGTTTGAAAGCGTCATAGTCGTGCGGTTGTTCGAGCCCGCAAAATTCGTTGATGGCGCGCAGAATGAAGCCGAGGCTGCTGATCAGCACGCAGATGAACGAGGCCGAGATCATGCTCTTGATGATCCAGCGGTGCGGCAGACCACCCGGGTCGCCGCTTTTCTCGCCAATCTCGTAGGCCTGTTGGGCGAAGTCGATGCCGAAATCGGTCACCAGAAAACAAAACGGCCACAGCAGCAGCACGGTACCGAGGATGTCGATGATCGCGCGCCCGCGCACGCTCAATCGTTCGTAGATCACGTCGACGCGCACATGGCCGTCGGCCTTGAGCGAGTAGGCGACGCCGAACAGGAAGATCATCGAATACAGGTGCCATTCGAGTTCCTGCATGCCGATCGATACGTCGTTGAACCAGTAACGCATGATCACGTCATAGAAGACGTTCAGCACGAGCAACAGCAACAACACGGCTGAGATGGCTCCGATAATGTCGGAGAAGCGGTTGAAAAACCGTTCAGCGGCGAGCAGTGTGGCACACATCGTTGAGGGTTTCTGCTACGAGTCGGGGTGCCAATGGTAGCCCATTGGCACCCCTTCCCGGTATCAGATGCCGCGAGGCACTCGCTTATTCAGCGATACTGTTGAGGTAGGCCTGATCGGAGATCTCGGTCCAGGCACGTGCCTTGGCCATGTAGTCGGCCTGCGAATCGCTGATTTCCTTGGCCAGCGGGTCAGCCGCGGCGAACTGCGAGATCAGTTCGTCGTTGGCCTTGCGCATCGCGTCGATGACTTCCTTGGGGAAGGTTTTCACCTGCACATCCGGATAGTCTTTCTTGATCGTGGCCCAGTTCACCGCGCTCTCGTGATACGACTGTGCATACATATCGTACGCAGCGGCACGCATTGCGATGCGCAGGATCTCCTGCAGGTCGGCCGGCAGCTTGTCCCACGACTTTTTGTTGATCAGGAACTGCAGCTCGGTCGCCGGCTCGTGCCAGCCCGTGTAGTAGTACGGCGCAATCTTCTGGAAGCCCATGCGCAGGTCGAGCGACGGGCCGACCCATTCCAAGGCATCGATGGTGTTGCGCTCGAGCGCCGTGTACAGCTCACCCGGCGGAATGTTGGTCGGCTTGGCACCGAGCTTGGCGAGCACTTCGCCGGCGAAGCCCGGGATACGCATCTTCAGGCCCTGCAGATCGGCAACCGAATTGATCTCTTTGCGGAACCAGCCGCCCATCTGGTTGCTGGTGTTACCGCCGGGGAACGACAGCAGGCCGTGCTTCGAGTAGACCTTTTCCATCAGCTCCATACCGCCGCCGTAATAGAACCAGGCGTACTGCTCGGGCGCGGTCATGCCGAACGGCATGCTGGTGAAATACAGGGTGTTCGGGTCCTTGCCTTTCCAGTAGTACGAGGCTGAGTGGCCCATGTCGTACTGGCCGGCCTTGACCATATCGAACACGCCGAACGGCGATTTGTGCTTGTTGGCCGAGTCGATCGTGATCTTGAGTCGGCCGTTGGACATCTTTTCAACCTGGGCGGCCAGGTTCTTGGTGGTGTCACCGAAGATCGGGAAGTTGGGCCCCCAGGTCTCGGCGAGGCGCAAACGGTAGGTTTTTTCCGCCAGGGCATTGCCGGCGGCAAGCAGGAACACGCCGGCAAGCGACGCGGCGAGAAGCTTTCTCAACATAACTCACTCCCAATTGCTGTGGTATTTATTATCGAGGTGGTGCGGATCCGCCCGCTGATGCCGAATGTAGCCCAGCCCGCCGCGCATAACAACGCCGCGGGGTCGCCGTCATGAACGACGATTCCAAATTGCGACGAATTCCTGGCCCGGCGGCCATGCGATCATCAGAGATCGCTTAAATGAATGCGTTAGTGCTTCATCATCGCTTCGACGGGGCGCACCTCGGCGGTGATCTCTTTGGTCGAGCCGTCTTCGAATTCGAGCGTCATCGGGATCTTGTCGCCGACCTTCAGCGGCTCGCCGAGATCAAACAACATAACGTGCAGGCCACCGGGTTTGAGCTCGACCAGCTTGTTCGACGGCAGATGGATGTGCGGTATGCGGCGCATGCGCATCACGCCGTCGTCCATGGTGTGCATATGCAGCTCGACGGCCCCGGCGATCGGGGTGGCCGCACCGACCATGAAACGCTCGCTCGCATCGCTGCTCTGTAACTGCATGAAGGCAGCCGAGGTTTTGACCACCGGGGGAACCGCCCGGATGTAAGGATCGCTCACCGTCACCTGGTCGGCGATACCCTCGGCCAGACCGGTCGTCGCGAAGCCGACACTGCCGACGAAAATCATGACTGCATGCAAGGTGGTGCGCAAAGTGCGGTTCATTCGCAGATTTCCCTGAGGTTTTCCAGATGTTGTGATTGACCCTAGTGTACATGACGCACCTCGGGCATTGACCGATGTCAGTCAATCACGCGGTATCGTTGAGCGGGCGGGGTCGGCCATCGTCGCCGAGGGCGACGTACACCAGGGTGGCGTCGGCAACCGTCTTGACGCAATTGGCCTCGAGCTGGCGGCAGGCCTCGGCGATCACGTGCACGGTAATCGAGGTCTGGCCGACACGCCGGATTTCGGCATAGCAACTGATCAGGTCGCCGACGGCGACCGGCGCGAGAAAACGGAACTCTTTGACCGCGACCGTCGCGACCCGACCCTCGGCCTCGCGAATGGCGAGGATGCTGCCGGCGATATCGACCTGCGACATCAGCCAACCCCCAAAGATGTCGCCGTAGGCATTGGTGTCGGCGGGCATGGCGACGACGCGATACGTGAGTTCGCGTTCGCCGGCGCGTTCAGTGTCCTGCATAGAGTTTTTCGGTGATCTCGTGATACCGCTCGAGAATTTCACGACGGCGTAACTTCAGTGTCGGGGTTGCCAGGCCATTATCCGGTGTCCATGGCTCTTTGACCACCGCCAGGCCGCGTACCTGTGCATAACCGGGGAACGCCGCGATGCGATCCTGTACATGGCGCAGAAACAACGAGCGGACGTTCTCGTCGCAACAGGTGTCTTCGTTGGCCGGATCGAGATGCAGCTCTCTGGCGACCCGTTCGAATGCCTCGGGGTTGGGTACCACCAAGGCGCTCAGATAAGGTCTGCCTTCGCCGATCACCAGCACCTGGTCCACCAACTCATCGAGCGCGATGGCGTTCTCCATATCGCTCGGCGGTACCTTCTCGCCGTTGGCCATCACGATGATGTCCTTCAGCCTGCCGGTGATGGTGACATGGCCGCTGCTCGACATACCGACCTTGTCGCCGGTGCGCAACCAGCCTTCGGCGTCGATGATCTGTTGGGTCGCCTCCGCATTGTTCCAGTAACCGAGCATCACACTCGGGCTGCGGGTGAACAGTTCGTCGTTGTCGCCGACCCGTACCTCGATACCCGGCAACGGGATACCGACTGACTCCGGGCGGTTCTTATCGAGCGGATTCGCGGCAATGATCGGGGCGGTTTCCGTCAGGCCATAGCCCTGTACAACCGGAATCCCCAGGCCGATGAACAGGCGCGCCACGTTCGGCGGCAGCGGCGCACCGCCGCACACGGTGAAGCGCAGGCGCCCGCCGAGCTTCGCCCGCACCTTGCGTGCAACCAGCAGATCGAGCAGCGGCCTGATCAGAAACGAGGGCCTCCAGCCGGCGCGGCCCTGGCGATATTCGAAATGAGCGTAGCCCGTATCGACGGCCGCGTCGAACAGCTTGCGCTTCAGCGGCGAGCCTTTCGCCAGTTGGCTGGTGATCTTGGCGTACACACGTTCGAAGATCCGCGGCACAGAGATCATCAGGCTGGGTTGAACCTCGGTCAGATCGTCGGCGAGTTGCGGTATCGAGCGGTTGTAGGCCGTGGCCGAGCCGGTGGTCATCGCGAGGTAGTAACCAACGGTGCGCTCGAAGGCATGGGACAACGGAAGAAACGACAACAGGATGTCGTGCTCGAACACGTCGAACACCTTTAGCGCCGCCTGCACATTGAAGATGATATTGCGGTGACTGAGCATGACGCCTTTCGGGCGCCCGGTGGTACCCGAGGTGTAGACCAGTGTCGCCATGCTGTCGGCGTCGCCGGGTTGGCAACAATAGGGCAGCGTGGCTTCGCCCAGCCAGTCGTTGATCGACGCGAAATTGCCGACGTTCGCCTGGTCGCACCCCTGAAGGCAGACCACGCGCTTGAGTTTGGACAGCTCTTTGCTATGCTTTTCGAGGCTGCGGTACTGCTCCAGGCACTCGAGCAGCAGAAAACTCGCACCTGAGTCTTCGAGTATCCACGCGATGTTGTCCGGCCGGTCGTTGGTGTAGATCGGCACCGTGACCAGGCCGAGCCCGAGTGCCGCCTGATCGAACAGCACCCATTCCCAGCAGTTGCTGCACATGATCGCGACCCGGTCGCCGGCCTGCAGTCCCTCGTCGATCAATGCAGTCTGCCAGCGCGCGACTTCGTCGCGTGTCTGCTCCCAGGAGAAGCTGCGCCATTCGCCATCACGATGCTGCACATAGGCGACACCGCCGGGTGTGCGGATGCAGCGTTCGTGAAATACGTCGGCCAGGGTCGGCGCGTGTTCCATGGTTATTATGCGTTGTTCATGAAGCATGACGTGTTCTCCCAACCACCTGTGTTTCGCTAAGCGATCGCCCCCCAGCCGTCATCGGCATGGAAATGTTCGCCGAAGCGGTCTTCGAGTTCGTGCAGGCGTTTCTGCACGGCCTCTGTACCTCGACTGTGTACGTAGTGCATCGGTCCGCCACGGAACGGTGCGAAGCCGGTACCGAAGATCACGCCGGCATCCAGCAGGTCTTCATCTTCGACCACGCCTTCGCGCAGGCAGGCGACCGACTCGTTGACCAGCCGCAGGATCAGGCGGTCGCTGATGTCGTCGTCGGACATGGCCACCGGTTCTTTGCCGAGCTCCTTGATCGGTTTGCCATCCTTCCAGGCATAGAAACCATGGTCCGACTTGCGGCCGAGCCGACCGTCGTTGACCAAGCGGCCGAGCTGTTGCGGCACCGGGTTGTGCAGCGCCTCGGCCATTTTGCCGGCCACCGACAGGCAGATATCGAGACCGACCGTGTCGGCCAGTTCGATCGGACCCATCGGCATGCCGAAGCACATCGCGGCGCGGTCGATGACCGGCGCCGGGATACCTTCCTCGATCAGTTCGACCGCCTCGAGCAGGTAAGGCATCAACACGCGGTTGACCAAAAAGCCCGGCGTGCTGCGCACCTTCAGCGGCAGCTTGTCGATATGGCGCGCAAAGGCAGTGGCGCGTTTGATCATCGCAGGATCGGTGCGTTGGTCGTGCACTACCTCGATCAACGGCATCTTGGCCACCGGGTTGAAGAAGTGCAGGCCGACCAGTCGATCCGGCCGTTCGAGGTGTTCACCCAGCACCGCCAACGGGATGCTGGATGTGTTGGTCGCCAACACGGCATCGGGTTTCATACGCGGTTCGACTTCGGCGTATAGATGGCGCTTGGCGTCGATGTCTTCGAAGATCGCTTCGATGACGACGTCCGCGGTGCGCACGCCGTCACCCCGGTGATCGGGCATCAGTCGGTCGACGGCTGCCTGGCGCGCGTACGGATCTTTGAGCTTGCGCGCGAACAGTTGATGGGCGCGCTTGACCGCGCGGGTGAGATACTCCGGCGCCCGATCCTGCAGCGTGACGCGCATACCGCGCAAGGCGCACCAGGCCGCGATATCGCCACCCATCACGCCGCCGCCGATTACGTGCACGTGTCTGGCGTCGAAATCGGCCTTGTTGCCCTCGGCTTTCAACCTGTCTTGCAGCATGAACACGCGTATCAGGTTCTGCGCCTCGGTGGCGTTGATCATGCGTGCGACTCGGCTTGCTTCGCTGGCATACATCGCCGCTTCGTCGCCGGCCGTGTTACGCCAATGATCGAGCAGTTCGTACGGGGCGGGGTAGTGGTCGCGGCGTATGCGCTTGTCGAGCTCACGTGTCATGAACTGCACGACGAGCGGGCGCAGCGGTGCCATTGCCGGTAGGCGTTTGAAACAACCGGCACGACTTACCCTGGGCTGACGGGTGGCCAGATCGATCGCGGCCGAACGTAACTGGCGCAGCGGTACGGCCATGTCGACCAACCCCATCTTCTTCGCCGCCCGGCCGCTGACGGTACGCCCGCCGAGCATCAGTTCCAATGCCTTCAGGTCGCCGAGCAGACGCGTGCTGCGTACGCTCCCGCCATAGCCGGGAAAGATGCCGAGTTTGACCTCCGGAAAGCCGAGCCGGGTCGCCTCATCGTTGGCGCATACCCGGTAGTCGCAGGCAAGCGACAACTCGAGGCCACCGCCGAGACAAAAGCCGTGTATCGCGGCGACCGTGGGAAAGGCCATCGATTCGAGGCGATGCAGTATCTCGTGAACCCGCAGGATGTGTTGCTCGGCCGAGGCAACGCCCGGCACGTTGGCGAATGCCTTGACGTCGGCGCCGGCGATGAAACCGGACGCCTTGCCCGAGCGAATCACCAAGGCCTTCGGATGCATCTGCGCGACCTGCACCAAGGCATGGTCGAATGCCTCAAGCAGACTTTCGGTGAGCACGTTGGCCTGGCTGTCGGCCTTGTCGATCGTCAGCCAGACGATACCGCGCTCGTCTTTCTCAATCGCGAAGTACTCGTTCATGCGCCTGCTCCCAGTGTCGTGTTCTCCAGCAACAGGGCACCGCCCTGGCCACCGCCGATACACAGGCTGGCCATGCCGAGACGTTGCTGATTGCGTTGCATAACCTTCAGTGCATGCAGGGTGATGCGCGCGCCGCTCGCACCGACCGGATGGCCGAGACTGATGCCGCCGCCATCCACATTCAGACGTTCTTCATCGATCGGCGCGAATGCCGTGGGTAGATGCATATGTTGTTGTGCATAGTCGTCGGACGACCAGGCCCGGCAGCAGGCGAGCACTTGGGCAGCAAAGGCTTCGTTGATTTCCCAGGTACCGATGTCTTCGGTCTGCAGATCCTGGCGCTGCATGATCGGCGCCATGGCATGCACCGGGCCGAGCCCCATCTGCGCCGGATCGAGGCCGGCCCATTCACTGTCGACGATGCGCCCGAGCACCGGCAGGTCATGCCGTTCGACTGCGCCTTCCGAGGCCAGCAGCAACATCGCTGCGCCGTCGCTGACCTGCGCGCTGTTGCCGGCGGTTACTCGTCCGACCGGGCGGTCGAACACCGGGCGCAACTTGGCGAGCGCCTCGACGGACGAGTCCGCGCGCATGCCGTCGTCCTGTTCGTAAACATTGCCGTCTGCGTCGTACAACGGCTCGATCTCATTCATATGGCCGTCGTCGAACGCCTTGGCGAGACGCAAGTGACTGCGCACCGCGTACCCATCCATCATCGTGCGGTCGATGCCAAAGCGCTCGGCCAGTTCTTCGGCGGTTTGCCCCATGGAAAGCCCGACCACCGGGTCGGTCAGGCCGCGTAGCAGTGCGATCACCGGCTTGAAATGCTGCATGCGCAGTTGCATCAGGGCCCGGCCGCGTGCGCCGAGTGAACGCGCCTGGCTCCAGGCGCCGAGCCAGTTGACCATCAGGCTGTTGAGCATGACCGGGTGGTGGCTCATGGCCTCGGTACCGCCGGCCATGACCAGATCGGAGCGCCCGGTAGCGATATCCAGGGCGGCACTCTCGATCGATTGCATGCCCGATGCGCAGTTGCGCTGCACCGTCCAGGCCGGCATCTTCTCGCTGCACCCAAGGCGCAGGGCAACTACGCGACCGATGTTGGCCTCGTCTACTCCGGACGACACACAACCCAGGATCAGTTGATCGAGTTGTTCAGGTGTGATGCCACAGCGGTTGAGCAGGGCTCTGCCTGCGGCCAGCGCCAGGTCAGACGCGGTGAACGGTCCCTGCCTGCCGCGCGCTTTGAGAAACGGCGTACGCGTGCCGTCGACCACGTAGACGGCTCGACCTTTCAGTCGCCCGCCATCCGGCTTGATGTCTGCCTCACTCATCCCAATCCTCCTGTCACTGCGACCGGTCAGTCCGGCCTTTCTTCATGCGGCGATGTCACACCGCATAGATCGCGGGTTTCTTTGAACCCTTGGGTTGTCTTGCGTATTGCTTGCCGTAGTCGGGGAAGCTGTCGACCATGATCACGTCGCGCCGCAATGCCTGCATCTCGATCAGCGCGTCGGCGTCTTCCTGCGTGATGATGCCTTGCTCGATCGCTTCATCAATGCGGTCGGCGGCGTGCTTGCTGCGCAACAGGCCGGCGTGCTTGGCGTCGCGCAATGTCTTCTCGATCGGCTCGACGCGGGCGGCGTGGGCGAAAGCACGCTCGTAGTCGGCCTGACGTGAATGATGCTCGTGGCCGATGTAGATGCCTTGCGTGAGTCGGTCACGTGCCGCACCCGGCGTCATGACCAGTTGCGCCGCGTCACGATCGACGAGGTCGCTGGGTTCGGTGTAGGGCGAACCGGTCGGGAATACGACCAGGCGCAGCAGCCACGCAAGCGGGCGGAACGGCAGGTTGCGGAACAGCAGGCGCAGGCTTTCCTGCATGCGGTACAGCGAGTTCTCGCACGCCCATTGCACCAGCGGCAGGTCCTCTTCGGGGCGCCCCTGGTCTTCGAAACGCTTGAGCACCGACGAGGTCAGGTACAACTCGCTGAGTACATCGCCGAGACGCGCCGACAAACGCTCCTTGCGCTTCAGCGCACCGCCGAGAGTCATCATCGCGACATCGGCACTCAGGGCGAACGCGGCGCTCATCCAGTTGAGCTGCTGAAAATAACGACGCGTCGGTCCCTGTACCGGCGAGCGCGTGAAGCGGCCACGCGTCAGGCCAAGGAACAGGCTGCGCGCGACATTGCCGAGCACGAAACCGACATGACCGAAGATCGCGTGGTCGAAGTCGGCCAGGCCGCGTTTTCGATCCGGGTTCTGTACGGCTTGAAACTCTTTGAGCACCCACGGATGGCAACGCACAGCACCCTGGCCGAAGATGATCATCGAGCGCGTCAGGATGTTTGCACCTTCTACCGTGATCGCGATCGGTATCGCCTGGTAGGCGCGACCCAGCAGATTGGAAGGACCGAGGCAGATACCGCTGCCGCCCTGGATATCCATCGCATCGTTGATGCAGCGGCGGTACTTCTCGGTCAGGTGATACTTCACGATGGCCGATATCACCGACGGCTTCTCGCCGATATCCAACGCGCCCAGGGTCAGGGTGCGCGCGGCGTCCATCTGATAGGTGAGGGCGGCGATGCGCGCCAGCGGTTCCTGGATGCCTTCGAAACGTCCGATCGGCATGTTGAACTGACGGCGGATCGCCGCATACGCACCGGTAAAGCGGCTGACGGTCTTGCCGGCACCCACGCTCAGTGCCGGTAGCGAGATGCCGCGGCCTTCGGCGAGGCACTCGACCAGCATGCGCCAACCCTGACCGATGTACTCGCTGCCGCCGATCAGTTGCGACATCGGGATAAACACGTCATGCCCTTCGTTCGGTCCGTTCTGGAAGGGGATATCCAGTGGGATATGGCGTTCGCCGATCTGCACGCCGGGTGTGTCGCGCGGTATCAATGCCAGGGTCACGCCCAACTCGGTCTGTTCGCCGAGCAGGTGATCCGGGTCATACAGTTTGAACGCCAGACCAAGCAGCGTGCATACCGGGCCGAGCGTGATGTAACGCTTCTCCCAGTTAAGACGCACGCCGAGCTCGCGCTTGCCCTGCCAATCGCCGTAGCACACCTCGCCACGATCAGGAATAGCGCCGGCGTCGCTGCCGGCATCCGGTCCGGTCAGGGCAAAGCAGGGTATGTCGTCACCTTGAGCCAGACGTGGCAGATAGTGCTGCTTCTGTTCGCGGGTGCCATAGTGCAGCAGCAGCTTGCCCGGGCCGAGCGAGTTCGGCACCATGACCGTCACCGCAGCGGTGACGCTGCGGCTGGCGATCTTCATGACGACCTCGGAATGTGCCAGTGCCGAGAATCCCTTGCCGCCGAACTCTTCGGGAATGATCAGCCCGAAGAAACCTTTTTCGCGAATGTAGCGCCAGGCCTCGGGTGGCAGATCCCGGTCTTCGTGCGTGATGCGCCAGTCATCGAGCAGGCTGCACAACACCTCGGTTTCATTGTCGATAAACGCCTGTTCCTCAGCGCTCAGGTGCGGTTTGGGCATGTTCAGCAGGCGTTGCCAATCGGGTTTGCCGGTAAACAACTCGGCGTCCCACCATACGCTGCCGGCTTCGAGTGCCTCCTGTTCGGTCGACGACATCGGTGGCATGACCTTGCGGAACTGATGGAACAAGGGCGCCGTGATGTAGCGGCGCCGGATGGCGGGCACACCAAGCAACAGGACAGCTGCGGCAGCGACCGTCCAGAGGGGAACGACCACCCATCCGCTCAACTCCGTGCCGATGGTGGTCACAGCGAGCAGCGCAGCCAGCGCCGCAACCCATACGCCGGTACCGGCGCCCCAATAGGCCAGCGCCCAGACCACCGCGATGCTCAAAACCAGTGTTGCAAAGCCCATACGATTACCCTCTGCGTTTCAGGAAACCCAGACCGTAGGTACGGCGTACGGGCGGCACAGGTGCCAGGGTTTCTTCGTCGTCGGATTCGAGTTCGGTTGTGGTTTCGATCACCAGCACCTCGTCGACCTGCTCGTCGAGCGGTTCGGCAACCGGTTCGGTCGCCTGCTTGATCGTTTTGCTCGGCACCGGGTTGAACGGGCGCGTCTCATCGTTGTAGAGATCGCCTTCGGTCCACGGCAGGCGGTGATAGACGCCGACATCGTTGATGCCGAGATACGGGTACTTGATGATCGAAAAGTAGGGTGAGTAATCGAAATCGCGCGGTGCGAACAAACGCGGATTGCGTTTGCGGAAGCGTACGCTGCCATCGTCCGCCCGGTCGATGAACGGCAGGATGGGGAAGTCGACGGCATTGAAGGCCTCGGCCAACAGGGTGGAGCACACCGTGCGTGTCGGCTTGCCTGCATTGTGTTGAAACAGGCTCGAACGCCAGCGTCGCGGCAGGAAACTCCAGGGAAAGAAGAACCGCGCGAGATCGAGGATCTGGCGCACGTCGTAGTCCCAACCGAGTTGTTTGACCGCGTAGCCGACGACGGCCTCGGCATCGACCGGCGACAGTCCCGCAGGCCGGCAGATGCGCAGGTGGTCGTGCTTGTAGTTCTTGAGTGACGAGACGATCGTGCCGCGGCCGATCATCGCCTCGATGATCAACTGGTCTTCGGGATCGCCATCATAGTGATAGGAGATGACGGCGCGCAGGTCCGGATCCTTGATGTCGTACAGACGACCGACATACAGGATGGAGTGACTCCACGGGCTTTGGGTGATGAGCTTGATGACTTCTGAGACACGACTGCGTCCCTCGACCAGAATGACGTCGCCGGTGCGAAGTTCGAACCCGAGCCGATTGAAATCGCACAGCGGAATCGGCGACGGTGGATCTTCTTTTTTCAGCCAATGAGTGGCTTTGTCGTACAGCCATCTCAACAGATCTCGCATCTTTCGAGGGCCTTACATGAGTCGTTACCAAGTATAGACCTCAAAATGGGACGCAATGTTTCACTGATAAAAATAATATGTCTGTACTATTTTTATTTTCCTATCAGTCGATACTAATAAGATAGATAAAACAATTAGTCAGAAATTAATTTATAGAGTTTGGATGAGTTGACTAATTGTATTCACCGCACGGTCGATCACGCCTTGCGGCGTATAAAAGTGTGGCGCCAGGCGGATGCCGCCACCGCGAGCCGCACAAATCACCCCGGCATCCATCAGCGCCGGATACAGCGACCCGGCGGGTTTCTTTTTGTGGGTAAAGGTCATGATGCCGGCCCGTTTACGCGCCTTGCCCGGCGTTACCAGTTTCACCCCCGGGATCTCGGTCAAGGCGTTCTGCAACAACGCCATGTTGTCGGCCAAGCGTTGTTCGATGAAATCGAAGCCGACCTCTTCGAACAGGCTCAGGCTGGCCTCTAGCGCATGGATGCCCATCATGTTCGGTGTGCCGGGTTCGAACCGACGGGCGGAATGCGCCGGTTCCCATTTCGTCGATTCGAAGGCGTAGGTATCGTCGCGCATGGCCCAACCGAACTGATGCAGGCTGAGGCGGTCGCGCAATTCGGGGCGGCAATAGAAGAATCCCAAACCCTCCGGCGACAGCAACCATTTGTGACCGCCGGCGGTGACGAAGTCGGCCGGTGTGTCCTTGAGGCTGAATCGCTTTGCGCCGAAGCTTTGGATGCCATCGACACACAGCAACACGTCTTTGGCGCGACAGGCCTCGGAGAGCCGCTGCATATCGAAGCGGTAGCCGGTGGCGAAATGCACGGTACTGATCGCCAGCAGGCGCGTCTTCTTTTTCAGGGCGTCGATCAATGCACCTTCTGGGTCTTTGCTGCTCAGCGCATCGATCGGCACATAGCTGACACCCCGCTCGCCGAGTACCTCCCAGGGCATCTGGTTCGAGATGAAATCGCCGGCCAGCCCGACGATCTGGTCGTCGTCTTTCCAATCGAGCCCCTGGCTGACGATCGACAGTCCCTCCGAGGTGTTCTTGACTAGCGCGATGTCAGCCGTATCGTCGGCATCGATCAACCAGGCGATACGTTTGCGCAGGCGTTCTTCCACCGTGAGCCATTGCGGGTAGTCGGCCGCACCGCGCGTCATGTTCTGTTGCGCGAAGTTACTGACAGCCTGTGCAGTGCGACGCGGCCACGGACCTACCGCGGCGTGGTTCAGGTAGCACAGCTCCTGGTCCTGCGGGAATTCAGAGGGCAGATAGAGCATGGGTTGTAAGCCAGCGTAGTTAACAGAGATCAAGCTGAACGCTAACCCAGACAGGGTGCGGCTTCAACGAAACTAAGTACTTCTACCGGCATTGGCAAAGTCTGATTGCGTGCATCTCGACGAGATAACATAATCGGTCCGCCAAGGGGTGATCCCATGCTTACAGCGGAATCACCCAACTACACAAAAAAACGCGATCAGTAAGCCATGAAGTCGACACGTCACGCTACAACGCGCCGGTTCCCTGCGAGGGGATCGCGAGCGGCCGTTGCGTGGCTGTTGATCGCCGGATTCCTGATGCAACCGATCCTGGCGTACCTGGTTACGCCCATGGTCGGACACAACACCCAGGGACAGGCGGTGATCGTGTGTACCCTGAAGGGTCAGAAGCTGGTCAAGATCGATCTGCCTTCGATCATTGATACAGCTGCAGCCGAGCCCGATGCGGAACACTGCTCGGCCCTCAAGTTGTTCCAGATGGCCGGCGCGGCGCGCATCAGTCCGCCTTTCACGCCGCTGCCTGTTCACCTGTATTCCGTCGCCGTGTTGGATCAAACCGCCGACACGCCGCACAGAACGCTGCATTTCTCGGCATACGCCACGCGCGCGCCACCACGTCTCACCTGAAGCCCATCGCTTAAGTTCAACCGGCTGCAACTGTCGACGCGACTCTCGTTGAGACGCGTTCATTGCTTGTGCCTGCCGTTACCCGCGGCAACACCAAGGTAAGCACAGTGGTTGCAGTCGGTCCATGCAAACTTCAGGACCGAGAGACTATGAACAACACGACTACGTTCAACACCTTTGCGCGCACGAGGCTCGCGATCTGCGTCGCGCTCGCATGCGGCACCGCAGCCACCCATGCCGATGAGATGACCCTCGATACCATCACGGTGAAAGACACGCCGGTAGAAGAGGGTGCAGGCACCGGCACAGCGATCGATCAATCCACGTTGCAGTTTCTGCAACCGGCAACCAACGACACGGCCACGCTGCTACGTGATGTGCCGGGCGTGAACCTGAACGGCGCAGGTGGCGTATCCAGCCTGCCGGCCATTCACGGCCTTGCCGATGACCGTCTGCGGATCAAGGTCGACGGCATGGACCTGATTTCGTCCTGCCCCAACCACATGAATCCACCCTTGTCGTATATCGAGCCGAGCAACGTCGGCAGTCTGCAGGTGTATTCGGGCATCTCGCCGGTCAGTCTCGGCGGTGACAGCATTGGCGGCAGCATCGTCGCCGAAACGGTGGCGCCGGAGTTCGCGTCTCCGGGCGAGGGCAATCTGGTCAAAGGCGAGGTCGGTACCTTCTACCGCAGCAACAACGATGCGTTCGGCGGCAATGCCGGCGCGACCTTTGCGACTGAAGCCTTCAGCATTCGCTACAGCGGCAGTTGGAGCAAGGCCAACAACTACACCGCCGGTGACGATTTCAAGACGACGACCGCGACCGGCGTACCCGGGCATACACTGCCGCTCGACGAGGTCGGGTCGACGGCCTATGAAACGCAGAACCACACGCTCAACCTCGCGTTGAAGGCGGGCGATGATCTGTTCGAGGCCAAGCTTGGCTACCAGAACATGCCCGAGCAACTCTACCCGAACCAGCGCATGGACCTGCTCGACAATGAGCAGAAACGCGTCAGCCTCGGATGGACCGGTGGTTTCGATTGGGGGGAACTCGAGGCGCGCGTGTACCACGAGAGTGTGGATCACTTCATGGACTTCGGCCCGGACAAACGCTTCTGGTACGGTCCGCTGTCGCAACCGCCGGCAGCCCCCGAGATCGGCACGCCCTGTTCGCCGGTCGGGTTTATGACCTGCGCGGCAGGCATGCCGATGTACACCGAGAGTGAAACCACGGGCGTGACGTTGCAAGGTGAATACGATCTGACCGATGAAGATCTGATAAGGGTCGGCGCTGAGTATCAACGCTACCGGCTCGACGACTACTGGCTGCCGTCCGGCGGCGGTATGTGGCCGGAGACCTTTCTCAACATCAACGACGGCGAGCGCGATCGCGCGGCGCTGTTTGCTGAATGGGAGTCACAGCTCAATGCCTCGTGGACGACCTTACTCGGCGTGCGCTATGAGCGGGTGACGACCGATGCCGACGATGTGCACGGCTATGCCATTGTGATGCCGGCGCCGGGCAACCAACTTGTCGATGCTGCCGCGTTCAACGCGCAGGAGCATGAGCGCACCGACGACAACGTGGATGTGACAGCGCTTGCGCGATACGCCCACAGCGACAATCTGGATATCGAGTTCGGCGTTGCACGCAAGGTGCGCTCGCCGAATCTCTATGAGCGCTATGCGTGGTCGACCTGGGGCATGGCCGCGGCGATGAACAACTTCGTCGGCGATGGCAACGGCTACATCGGCAACATCGACCTCGACCCGGAAAAGGCGTACACGGTATCGGCAACCTTCGATTGGCACGCCGCGGATCGTAGCTGGCAGGTGAAGGCAACGCCGTACTACACGCGCGTCGAAGACTACATCGATGCCGTTCGGCTGGCCGGTTGGTCGGCGGATCAGTTCAATGTGCTGCAGTTCGAAAACCAATCGGCACGGATCTATGGACTCGACCTGTCCGGACAGATGGTGCTCGGCCGCAACGATTGGGGTGAGTGGGGCCTGAAGGCGCTGGTCAACTACACCGACGGCGAGAATCGCGATACCGGCGACGATCTGTACAACATCATGCCGTTGAATGGGCGCCTGACGCTGACCCACAAGCTGGGCGGTTGGGACAACAGCCTCGAATGGGTGCTTGTCGACAACAAGGACAACGTCTCCGACGTACGCAACGAAGTGGAGACCGATGGTTATGGCCTGGTCAACCTGCGGCTCAGTCACTCGTGGAAGCAGGTGAGGGTAGACCTCGGTGTCGAAAACATGTTCGACAAGTTCTACGTGTTGCCGACCGGTGGCGCCTATACCGGACAGGGCTCGACCATGAGCCTGAACGGCATACCGTGGGGCATCGGCGTGCCGGGCATGGGACGTTCGATCTATGCCGGTGTGAACGTCACGTTCTGACGTAGATCGCGCAGCGACGTTGAGAAAGGGAGGGGCAATGCCCCTCCCTCCAGGTTCCTTAGACGAACAGATTTACCTCGGCTTTTGCTGCACGCGGTAGAAAACTCGCCGCACCGACCCACTCTTCGATATCGTCGATGAAGGCATCCTTGCCATAGTCGAACAGGTCGACCGTCATCTGGCAGGCGATCAGCTTCACCTCGGCCTCGACACACAAGTCGCGCAGTTCCTGGATGCGCGCGATGCCTTTGTGGTCCATCGTCTTCTTCATCATGTTGGTTGCCATCGACTGAAACCCGGGTACCGTCATCAACGACGTCGGAATGTTCAGCGCCTTGCCCTGCAACCAACCGCTGTTCGGCGGCAGCTTCATCGGCATGGCCGGGTTGCCAAGCGGGGTCACCTTGAGGTCGAGATCTTTCTTCAACAGTTCGAGGCCGTAGAAGGTGAAGAAGATCGAAACATCCCAACCGAGCGCCGCGGCGGTCGATGCGAGGATGAAGGGCGGGTAGGCCATATCGAGTGTGCCCTTGGTCGCGATGATCGTCATCGCCGGCGTCTTGGCGGCCTCGATGGCGGCCATGCGCTGATCGAACCGCTGGTCGAACCAGGCGTTCAGCTTGGCATCAGACATCTCGCTAACGGCAGTACTGCTTTGCATGGTGATACTCCCTGGCTTCAGGCCTTACGAATGCGGAAGTGAAACTCGCCGTCGGCCTGTTCGCTCGACAGCATCTCGTGGCCGGTCTGGCTGCAGAACGAATCCAGGTCTTTCAGCGAACCCGGGTCGGTCGCGGTCACTTGCAGAATGTCGCCCGACTGCAGGGCTGCCATGGCTTTCTTGGTGCGCAGGATGGGCAGGGGACAATTGAGCCCACGGGCATCCAGGGTGTGCAGGTTGTCGGTCATACGTCTTTCCCTCCGTTATGCGTCTTGTAGACGCGTTATAGATGACCGGTCGGTCTAGTCGCCGGCCAAATGAAAACCCAGTTTTGGGATTTCAGTTGTCGTGTTTCAGCTCGATGCGCAGCGTTTTGATCGCCGGGCCCAGGCGGGCGACGATCTCCGGATCGTTGCCGGTCTTGGCGAGCAGGATCACGCCTTCGAGATAGGCGAGCATCGCCTGGCTGGTGGCTGCGGCGTCGAGCGGGGCGATATCACCGCGCTCGACGGCCTCGACCAGGGTCTCGTGAAACTGGCTGCTGGCCTTCTCAAATACCGCGTGCACCTTGGCTCGCAGCACGTCGTCACGCGTGCTCACCTCGAGCGCAAGGTTGCCGAACAGGCAACCCGGCATCCGGCCTTCGAGGTCTTTGGCCGCTTTCTGCCAGTAGTAGGCGGCGTCGACCAGGTAGTCGAGCCGCTCGAGCGGCGGCAATGCCTTGTCGAAGGCCTCGGCAATGAAGCCGTGTGCCCATTCGTCCGCCATATCTTCGATGACGGCCATGGCAAGGTCTTGTTTCGACGGAAAAAAGTGATAAAAGCTGCCTTTTTGCACCTTGGCCAGGTCGCAAATTTCCTTGATGCCGACATCCGCATAACTGCGCCCATGAAACAG
>MWSE01000004.1_pt2 | contig 26090 bp, 24 predicted proteins | sample 1021931 | NCBI WGS metagenome assembly MWSE01 (sample SAMN06338154, study PRJNA374545) | mollusc metagenome | biome: marine bay; material: sediment; isolation source: gill 28 cm from animal B | host: Kuphus polythalamius | place: Philippines: Mindanao | collected 2011-09-12 | reverse complement strand
CGAGCAGGAGCTGATCGGGCGCAACCACAACCTGGTGCGCCATCCCGATATGCCGCCGGCGGCGTTCAAGGATCTCTGGGAAACCGTCAAGGCAGGTCGGACCTGGACCGGGCTGGTGAAGAACCGCGCCAAGAACGGCGATTACTACTGGGTGCGCGCCAATGTGACGCCGATCCCTCTGGCCGACGGTGGTGTCGAATACATGTCGGTGCGAACTGAACCGAGTGTCGACGAAAAGCGCGCGGCTGAAGATCTATACGCAAAAGTGCGTTCGGGCCAGGCGACGCTGCCCTCATCATTGGATGCAGGTTCGGCGTGGTCGGCGGAAAAGTTGCTGACCTTTGGTACCGGAGCTGTCGCCGCTTTGGCAGTGCTGACCATGGTGCTGCTCGCAGCGGGTGTGCCCAGCGGTGTGCTGTATGCCACTTTGACCGCCGTCATCGCTGCCAGTGTCGGTTCGGCATTCCTGATCAAGCGGCACGTTGTCGCGCCGCTCAAGAACGCAGCCAGCAAACTCGCGCAATTCGTTGTGGGCAACTACTTCGACTGGGCCGACGCCACTGAGCGCGGTGCTGTCGGTGACATCCAGCAGTCAATCCGTTCGACACAGATCAAGCTCGGCTTCGAGGTCACCGATGCTCAACGTCGTGCCGAAGAAACGGCGCGTGTCCAAACGGCACTGAACTGCACGTCGACCAACGTCATGATGGCTGATGCAAACCACAACATCATCTACGCCAACAACTCGGTTGCGCAGATGTTCAAGGATGCCGAAGCTGACCTTAAAGAGGTATTGCCGCACTTCGATGCTAACGACATCATGGGTAAGAACATTGACATCTTCCACAAGAACCCAGCGCACCAGCGTGGGCTGTTGGCGATGTTGAACGATACCTACAGCAGCGAACTCGAGGTTGGACCGCGTACCTTCCAGATCATCGCCAACCCGGTAGTTGGAGAAGACGGTCAGCGTCTCGGTACGGTGGTCGAGTGGGCAGACCTCACCGCGGTTCGCGCTGCAGAGCGCGCCGAGGCCGAACGTCGCGAAGTGGAAGCGCGTCACGCGGCTGAAAACATGCGTATCCGTACCGCACTCGATAACGTATCGAGCTGCGTCATGATGGCGGACGCCGACAACAACATCATTTACATGAACAAGACCGTATCGGCATTGTTCTCCAGCAATGAGCGCGAAATCGCTCGCGCAATCCCGGGCTTCAGCGCATCCAAGCTGCTTGGCGCCAACATCGATTCCTTCCACAAGGATCCGAGTCATCAACAGCGCATGCTGGCGGCACTGAGCGGCCCTGTAAACAGCCAGATTGCACTCGGCGACCTTACCTTCGCGTTCACCGCGAACCCGGTAAACAGTGCCGAAGGCGAACGTGTGGGTACCGTGGTCGAATGGCTCGACCGTACCAACGAGCTGGCAATGGAAGAGGAACTTGAAGACATCGTGACTTCGGCGCGCGCCGGTGACCTGTCCAAGCGTGTTGCTGTCGAAGGCAAGACCGGCTTCTTCAAGCATCTGTCGGAAGGCATCAACTCGCTGATCGACGATCTCGCGAACGTGTTCCGTGACGTTTCCGTGTCGTTGAGCAGCCTGTCGCAGGGCGATCTGAGCAAGACCATCGATCGCGAATACCAGGGTGAATTCGGACGCATCAAGAATGACCTGAATGACACCTTCGCACGTCTGGGTTCGATCGTGTCCGAGCTTCGCGAGGCCACCGAATCGGTCAGCGTCGCTTCCAACGAGATCTCTTCGGGCAACTCGAATCTGTCGGCGCGTACTGAGCAGCAGGCTTCCAGTCTCGAAGAGACGGCGGCCAGTATGGAAGAGTTGACGTCTACCGTGCGCAACAACGCGGACAACGCCCAGCAGGCGAACCAGGTGGCCACCAGTGCCCGCGGTATGGCCGAAAAAGGCGGTGAGGTCGTCGGTCGCGCAGTGAGCGCGATGCAACAGATCAACGCATCGTCGACCAAAATCGCCGAAATCATCGGCGTGATCGATGAGATCGCTTTCCAGACCAACCTGCTGGCGCTCAACGCCTCGGTCGAGGCGGCGCGCGCCGGTGAGCAAGGTCGCGGCTTCGCGGTGGTGGCAACCGAGGTGCGCAATCTTGCGTCACGCTCTGCCGATGCCGCCAAAGAGATCAAAGACCTGATCAACGACAGCGTTTCTAAGGTGCATGCCGGCGCCGAGCTGGTCAACGAGTCGGGCGAAACGCTGCAGGAGATCGTGACCGGCGTGAAGAAGGTGGGCGACATCGTCGCTGAGATCGCTGCTGCGAGCGCCGAGCAGGCCTCGGGTATCGATCAGGTCAACCAGGCCATCACCACGATGGACGAAATGACGCAACAGAACGCAGCTTTGGCAGAGCAGACATCGGCCGCATCGGTTTCGCTGAATGACAAGGCGAAGCAGATTGAAAGCACGATGTCGTTCTTCAAGTAGGCCGCACACATGAGTGCCGTCGGTACAGCAACCGGCGGTGCTCCCGTTTTAAGTAGGACGAACAAGTCGTATCTCGATGGCCTGGTGGCCGGGTGAGCAAAAAATGATGCAAGAGCAAGCAACCGTTGGCACACAGCGTCACAAGGGGCAGTACCTCAGCTTCAGCCTTGGCGCGGACGACTACGCAGCCGATATTCTGCGTGTACAGGAAATTCGCGGTTGGGAAAAGGTACGCACCTTGCCGGATTCGCCCGACTACGTGAAAGGCGTGCTCGACCTGCGCGGCACGATTGTGCCCATCATCGATCTTCGTGTGCGCTTCGGCAACAAGCAGCCCGAGTACTCGTCGACTACGGTCGTGATCGTACTGTCGATCAAGGTGCCGGATGGCCGAACCCATCTCGTTGGCGCCGTCGTGGATGCGGTCTCCGATGTGCTGGACATCGACAGCTCGGATCTCAAGCCGCCGCCCGAGATCGGCGGCGCTGTCAGCAAGCGCTATCTCGACGGCATGGTGTCGTTGCCGCGCGGCATGGTGATCCTGCTGAATCTGGACAAGCTGTTTGATCCGGGCGAGCTCAATAGCTTGTACGAAAAGGCCGGTGCCTGAAGGACCGGACAATGCGCTCGATCGCTGTCGTCAATCAGAAAGGCGGGGTCGGTAAGACCACGGCGACCGTGAACCTGGGCCATGCCCTGGCGCGCGCCGGCCAGCGCGTGCTGATTATCGACCTCGATCCCCAGGGGCATGTCGGATCCTGCCTCGGGCTGTTTCGACCCAGTGGACAGGGTATCGACGACGTGTTGCTCGATGGCGAGGACCTGATGTCGCGGGCCCTGTCGGTGCGCGACGGTATGTGGTTGGTGCCGCCCGGCAACCGCCTGGTCGACGTTGAGAAACTCGGCGGCGGGACAGAGCGGGCATCGCTGCTGGCGAATGCGCTGGACGAGATCGAAGACGATATCGATGTGGTGTTGTTCGATTGTCCGCCATCGGCCGGCTTGCTGATCGTCAACGCCGTTGTTGCGGCCGATGACGTGGTGATGCCGGTCGCCGGCGATTACCTGTCGCTGACGGGGCTTGCGCGCTTCATGCAGACGATTCAGCGTTTGCAGCCGTTGCGCCGTACGCCGTTGCGTCAGTGGGTGTTCATGAGTCGGTTCGTCGCCAGACGGCGGCTGGCGCGTGAAGTGTTCGACAAGGTTATGGAACATTTCTCGCCTTACCTGCTGGCCACGTCGATCAGTGAAGCGGCCGCCCTGGCCGAATGTGCCGGTGCGGGTCAGACCATATTCGAATACCGCGAGAAATGTCGGTCGGCCGCGGAGTTCGCCGAACTTGCCGCCGACGTACTCGAAGGGAGGATTTTTACCGATGAGCAGAAAGAAACCAGTCATGTCGCATGATCCACTCGCCGAGGTCGGTGAAGAGGCTGCTCCCGCTGAGCAGGCAGCGGCGCCGAAGACGCGTCGCAAGCGTGCACCGGCGCGCAAAAAGACGGCGGCCAAGAAGGCGGCCGAGCCTAAGCCTGAGGTGGTTGCCGAACAGCCTGCCGACGAACCAGCGGCCACGCCGGAAGCAGCCGGCGACAAAGTAATGTTGCCCGGCAGTATCACCATCATGGATGTCGGCGAACTGCGTGCACCGCTGCTGCAACATCTCGAGGGCGACGTCCCGCTGCAGATCGACGGTAGCGAGGTCGAGTCCATCGAGGGGGCTGGCGTGCAGCTGCTGGCGGCTTTCTTCAAGACGGCCAATGAAAAAGGTATCGAACTGAGCTGGGTCGGTGCCTCTGATTCGTTGCGGACTGCGGCCAGGCAGGTTGGCCTGGATGGCTATTTCAAGCTCGACACCGATCAACAAGTCGCCTGAGGCGCAGGAACTATCATGCAAGACGGACAGCGTCTGAACGTATCGCCAGCCAGTTCGCCCGACCTGGACTGGAGTCAGGTCAACGAAACGGTGCGCATGTTGAATCTCGCAGTGGCGCAGATCTCTATGGCGATGCACGAGGGAGACGATTCGGTCGAATCGCTGACGACGTCTTTTCTCGGCATGGTGCAGAGCGTTGATGGCATCTCGCAGGCAACGACGTCGGCCTCTCCGGAAACCGATTTCGAGCCGGTACGCGAGGACATTCTCAATCGCTGTACGTCGGTGCAGGGCAAGATCCAGCAAAGCATCGTTGCATTTCAGTTCTACGATCGCTTGTCGCAGCGCCTCGATCACGTCCGTCAGGCCCTGGGTGCGCTGTCCGACCTGGTGTCCGACAAATCGCGCCTGTTCAACCCGACCGAGTGGTCGGCGCTGCAGTCGGGCATTCGCAGCCGCTACACGATGCAGGAAGAGCAAGACATGTTCGAGGCCTTGCTCAAGGGGGCATCGATCGATGAGGCACTCGAGCAGGTTCGGGGAAGGTTGGAAAAAGGAGATATCGACGACATCGAGTTGTTCTAAACGGCGTCCTGCCCGGGACGTTTACTTTTCAACTCTATGCCGATTGGCGGTTGAACGCCGATACGCGTAAGGAAACCTGAGACTAAGATGACAGCGGTTAGGGAATACGAGTTTACTCAGCGCGACTTCAATTTCTTGCGGCGCCTATCCAATGAGCGTACCGGCATCGTCGTCAGCGACGACAAGTTCAACATGTTCTACTCGCGCCTGGCCAGGCGCGTCAGGGCGCTCGGGCTCAAAGACTTCGCCGCCTATTGCGATTACCTGCAGGATCCCGCACACGATGGCGAGATGATCGAGCTGGTCAACGCGGTAACAACCAACCTGACATCGTTCTTTCGCGAGAACCATCACTTCGAGTTCCTTGCCAATACCGCTATCCCGGAGGCGATTCAGCGCAACCGCAACAGCCGTACGCTGCGCATCTGGTCGGCCGGATGTTCGACCGGCGAAGAGCCGTACTCGCTGGCGATGACGCTTGCCGAGCAGGATGCTCAGCTGCGTAGCTGGGATGCGCAGATCTTCGCCAGCGATATCGACTCGAACGTGCTCGCGCAGGCCCAGGCGGGTGTGTATGCGCAGGCGCGCGTCGACGGGTTGTCGAAGCAACGTCTGAAGCGCTTTTTTCTTAAAGGTCGTGGCGATCAGAACGGCAAGGTCCGGGTCAAGGATGAGCTGAAAAACAAGATTCGCTTCGACCAGGTCAACCTGATGCAGCCGCTGAAGGTTGAGCAGCAAGACCTGATTTTCTGCCGCAACGTGATTATCTACTTCGACAAAGACACGAAACGAAAGCTGATGGACCGCTATGCCGACGTCCTGGTGGACGGCGGTTACCTGTTTATCGGCCATTCCGAATCCCTGTACCAGGTGACGGAGCGCTTTAAGTTGGTTGGCAATACCGTCTACAGGAAGATCGGATGAGTGGTTTGAAATCTGCCTCGCACGTGCTGCCGCAGGCCCTGCCCGGGTTCGAGCAGATCAACCGGTATTGGGATCAGGGGCGCGACCAGCCGGCCGCCAAGATCCTGCCGGGCGAATACTATGTGACTTCGAACAACGAACTGATCGTGACGGTGCTGGGATCCTGTGTGTCGGCCTGTATCCGTGATCGCGTATTCGGTGTGGGCGGCATGAACCATTTCATGTTGCCGATATCGACCGACGGCAAAGGCTGGAATGGCGCTGCAGACATCGTCAGCACCGCCACGCGCTACGGCAACTATGCGATGGAACACATGATCAACGACATTCTCAAGAACGGTGGCCATAAAAAGCACCTGGAGGCGAAGATCTTCGGCGGCGGACGCATGATGGAGGCGTTGAGCGACATTGGGGCGCGCAACATCGAGTTCGTGCGCGAGTATCTCAGCACAGAAGGTATCCCGGTGGTTAGCGAGGATGTCGGTGACAAGTATCCACGCAAGGTGATGTACATACCATCGACCGGCAAGGCCTTCATGAAGCGCTTGAAGCACCTGCACAACGATACGGTTATCCAGCGCGAAAACCGTTACCGTACCGAGATCGCCGCAGAGCCTGTTGCTGGCGAGGTTGAGTTGTTCTAAGGCTTCGTCAGGAGAGCTGTTCGCATGCCAAAGATTCGCTTGTTGATCGTCGACGACTCGGCGCTGATCCGCCAGGTGCTGACCCAGATCTTCGCCGAGACCTCGGATATCGAGGTCGTCGGTGTCGCGGCCGATCCGTATATCGCGCGCGAAAAGATCAAGCAGTTGAACCCGGATGTGCTCACGCTGGATGTCGAGATGCCCAAGATGGACGGCGTCACCTTCCTCGGCAACCTGATGCGCCTGCGCCCGATGCCGGTGGTGATGGTGTCCACGCTGACCGAACAGGGGGCCGACGTGACCTTGCGCGCCCTGGAATACGGTGCGGTCGATTTCGTCGCCAAGCCCAAGGTCGATGTCGCCGAATCGTTGAAGGACTATGCCGCCGAGATCATCGGCAAGGTCAGGATGGCGGCCAAAGCCAAGGTCAAGCCGCTGGAGAAGCGTGCCGTGAAGGCATCCAAGCCGGCAATGGCTCCCGGTGCGAAGCATTCGGCCGATGTGATTCTCAAGGCGGGTACGGGCGGTGGCCACTTCCGCACCACCGACAAGATCATCGGCATCGGCTCATCGACCGGGGGTACCGAGGCCGTCAAGGATGTGCTCGCCATGCTGCCGATGGATATCCAGGCTGGTATCGTTATTTCACAACACATACCGGCCGCATTCAGCGGGCCGTTCGCCAAGCGCGCCAATTCGGTAACGCCGTTGACCGTGTGCGAGGCCGCTGACGGCCAGCAGATCTTGCCGGGTCACGTTTACATTGCGCCCGGCGACCGGCACCTGCTGGTACAGCGCGACGGCGCGCGCTATGTCTGTCGGCTGAACGACGGGCCGCCGGTTAACCGGCATCGCCCGTCGGTCGATGTAATGATTCGTTCATTGGCGCAGAACGCCGGCCCCAACGCGATCGGCGTGATGTTGACCGGCATGGGCGACGATGGTGCCGCAGGCATGGGCGAGCTCAAGGAATGCGGGGCGCCGATTCTCGTGCAGGATGAAAAAACCAGTGTCGTCTGGGGCATGCCGGGTGAAGTGGCCAAGCGCGGTTTTGCCGACGAGATACTGCCACTGAACAAGATCGGACCGCGCTTGATCGAACTGATTAAGAAATAACCACACCGCAACGCAGACTAGGTGTTCAAGAATCTGCTTCAATCTGCCGATAGCCATGTCATTGGGTGTGGACTGTCACCCCGGTTTTCGCGCGTGAAGGAATCAGCAACCGATGGCGTCAAACTTCAAGTCCTGGATATTCGCAGCTGCCGGTACCCTGGGTATCGTTGTGGCAAGCCTGTTCGCCGGCGAAGCCTTGCCTGCGTGGGCAAGTGCCTTGTTGGTTGCGGGCGTCTGGGCGGCGACGGCCTACCTGTCGGGCAGAAATTCGGGTGACGACGACGCGCGTGCCGAGCATGAATGCAGCGCCGGCGATGTCGAGAATGCGATCACCGGACTGGTCGCGCACGTTGAAACCAACCTGTCGACCGTGGTGGACGCGATGCGCGGCGAGTTGGGGCAGATCAAAGAACTGGTAGGTGATGCCACCGGTACCTTGCAGACGGCATTTCATGGTCTGAATGATCGTTCGAGTCACCAGCGCAACCTCGTTGCGCAGATGATGGAGATGATGCGTGAGCAGGGCGGTGAGAGTGACTCCGGCCCGGGTTTCGCAGAACAGACTGACGAGGTTCTGCGTTACTTCGTCGACTATGTGATCAACACCAGCGCCAACAGCATGGCGATGGTCGAACGTATCGATGAGATGGTCGATCACATGCAGCGCGCCGATGGTCTGTTGAACGACGTTAAGGTCATCGCCGACCAGACCAACCTGCTGGCGCTGAACGCGGCAATCGAAGCTGCTCGTGCCGGTGAAGCCGGGCGCGGTTTTGCCGTGGTCGCCGACGAGGTGCGCAAGCTGTCAAAGCGGTCTGATCGTTTCAACGACGAGATCCGCACCGTGATCGGCGAATCGATCGACGCGATCGATGGGGCGCGCGAGGCGATATCCAAACTGGCGTCGCAGGACATGACGTTCGCGATCCAGGCGAAGACCCGGGTCAACCAGGCGCTGGAGAACCTGACCGAGGTGAATCGTTCGGTCGAGACGACGCTGGATTCGGTGTCGGTCGTTGGCGGCGAGATCGATGCTCTGGTCGGCGATGCAGTGCGTTCGCTACAGTTTGAGGACATCGTCAGGCAGTTGACCGAGTATTCGGGCCGTCACCTCGATCGCATCAGCGTGCTGATCGGGCGTATGCATACAGGTCTGACCGAGCTGCGTCAGTCGGATGTGCAGGATGTCAATCAATACGCGGCGGCTCTACAATCGGTCAAAGACGATCTGGACAGCTTCATGTCCAGCGAGCTCGAAAAGGAGCACAATCCGGTCGAGCAGCAATCGATGGCGGAAGGCGACGTCGAGCTGTTCTGAATTTCACGTCGGGTTACGTGAGCGGGCCGGCGGTTGCAATAAGGAAAGAAAGGCGAGGGTAAAACATGCCTATCAACAACACGGTATCGAGTGATGGCAAGGTCGTGACGCTGCATATCAGCGGGCGTTTCGATTTCGCGATGCACCAGGAGTTCATGCAGGCCTACAAGGCCTACGAGCGTGGTTCGAAGGAGTTCGTCGTCGACCTGGGCAAGGCTGAGTACATGGATAGTTCGGCATTGGGCATGTTGCTTCAGCTGCGCGATTATGGGGCAAAGAGCGGCAGCGTTGAGTTGCGCAACAGCAACGACAGCATCCGCGAAATTCTGCGCATCGCCAATTTCGACAAACTCTTTAAAGTTTCTTGACGGCTTGCGGCGGTGGATGACATCTGCAAGATGTGATCTGCCAGTCGCATCGCGATCGTATATTTGACCAGGGGTTTCGTCGGCTGCTGTAATCCGACCAGATTTTCGTCGAGAGAGTGCCCCTGTGACCAAGCTTCAGCCCGTTATTCTTTCCGGCGGCTCCGGAACCCGTTTGTGGCCCCTCTCGCGTCGCGCCTATCCGAAACAGTTTCTCTCTCTGGTTGATGACGACACGTTGCTGCAATCGACCGCATCGCGGGTCGATGGTCTGCGCGACAACGCCGAGATTCTTCCGCCGTTGATCGTATGCAATGAGGCGCACCGGTTTCTGGTTGCCGAACAGTTGCGCAGCAGCGGCCATGCCGCCGGCAATATCCTGCTCGAGCCGGTCGGCCGTAACACCGCGCCTGCGCTGACGCTCGCCGCGCTCGACGCCGCCGATCAAGACCCGGTGTTGATCGTGATGCCGGCAGACCACGCAGTAAAAGATCTCAAGGCGTTCTCGCGGGCCGTCGCCGCGGGCCTGCCGCACGCCATGGCCGGCAAGGTCGTCACCTTTGGCATCGTGCCCGATTCACCGCAGACCGGGTTCGGCTACATACGCTCGGGAACATCGGTCGACGCCAACACCTACACGCTCGATGCCTTCGTTGAGAAACCCGATCGCGAGACGGCAGAATCGTACGTCGCGAGCGGCCAATACTATTGGAACAGCGGCATCTTCTTGATGCGCGCCACGCGCTGGCTCGAGTTGATCGAACGGTTCCGGCCCGACATCTCGGCGGCCGTGCGCAAGGCGTATGACGACGGTCAGAAAGATCTCGACTTCTACCGCGCCGACCAGGATGAGTTTGCCGCATCGCCGGCTGACTCGATCGACTATGCCGTGATGGAACCACTGTCCAAAGAGGCGGGCGAGTGCCTGGTGGTGCCGCTCGATGCCGGCTGGTCGGACATCGGCGCCTGGGCGGCACTGTGGGATGTTTCCGAACGCGACGGTGTCGGCAATGCCTGTCACGGCGACGTCATCGCCGTAAATTCGCACGACAACCTGCTGCATTCGCAGCATCGCATCGTTGCTGCCGTGGGCGTGCAGGACCTGATCGTCGTCGAGACATCGGATGCGGTCCTGGTGGCGCACAAAGACCACGCGCAGGACGTCAAGAAAATCACCGAACACCTCGACCAGGAGGGGCGCTGCGAGAGCGAGTTTCATCGTCGGGTTCACCGTCCCTGGGGTGCTTATGAGGGGATTGACGTTGGCGAGCGTTTCCAGGTCAAGCGGTTGAGCGTCAAACCCGGTGCCTCGCTGTCACTGCAGATGCATCACCACCGCGCCGAGCACTGGATTGTGGTCAGCGGGACGGCGCAGGTCACCTGCGACGACAAGGTGTTCCTGCTCAGCGAAAACCAGTCGACCTACATCCCGATCGGCACCCGTCACCGCCTGGAAAACCCCGGATCGATCCCGCTGGAGATCATCGAGGTACAGTCCGGATCGTACCTCGGCGAGGACGATATCGTGCGTTTCGAAGACGTCTACAACCGCGCGCCGAAGACCGACTGAGTTCTCGCCGGGCGGCTTTTCCGCTATCCTTGCCCGCCTTTTCGAACGGTCGGGAACAGGAGAGCGGAGATGGGTTTCAAATGCGGTATCGTGGGGCTGCCGAACGTCGGTAAGTCCACCCTGTTCAATGCCCTGACCAAGGCGACGATTGCCGCGGAAAACTACCCGTTCTGCACGATCGATCCGAACGTCGGCGTGGTGCCGCTGCCCGACCGCCGTCTCGACGTGCTGGCGGATATCGTCAAACCGCAGAATGTGATCCCGACGACGATGCAGTTCGTCGACATCGCCGGCCTGGTGGCCGGCGCCTCGAAGGGCGAGGGCCTGGGCAACAAGTTTCTCGCCAATATCCGCGAGACCGACGCCATTGCTCAGGTCGTGCGTTGTTTCGAAAACGACGACATCGTGCACGTGGCCGGCAAGGTCGATCCCTTGTCGGATATCGAGGTCATCAATACCGAGTTGGCGCTCGCCGATCTCGAGTCGGTTGAGAAGGCGCTGCAGAAGGCGGAAAAGCTGGTCAAGACCGGCGACAAGAAGGTGCTGGCCAAGCGCGACCTGCTCGCCCGGGTGCGAGACCAACTGGACGCGGGTCAACCGGTACGCGCGATGGAGCTGAGCGATGACGACAAGCTCGAACTGCGCGATCTGCACCTGCTGACGATCAAACGCACTCTTTATATAGCCAACGTCAATGACGACGGCTTCGAAAACAATCCTTATCTCGACGCGGTGCGCCAACATGCCGAGTCCGAAGGCGCCGAGGTGGTGCCGGTATGCGCCGCGATCGAGGCGGAACTTGCCGAACTCGAGGACGACGAGAAGGCCGAGTTTCTGGCCGAGATGGGGCTCGAAGAACCCGGCCTGGATCGTGTGGTGCGCGCCGGCTACCACCTGTTGCACCTGCAGACCTATTTCACCGCCGGGGTCAAAGAGGTGCGCGCCTGGACCGTCAAGGTGGGGGCCACCGCTCCGCAGGCGGCCGGCGTGATCCATACCGATTTCGAGCGTGGCTTCATTCGCGCCGAGGTTATCGCCTACGACGATTTCGTCGCCTGCGGCGGTGAGCATGGCGCCAAGGACGCGGGCAAGTTGCGCCTGGAGGGCAAGGATTACATCGTGCAGGACGGCGACGTCATCCACTTCCGCTTCAACGTTTAAGCCGCTTTCGTTGACAATTTACACAACGGGCCGCTATAGTTCCGCGCCTTATTTGGCAAGGTAGCTCAGCTGGTTAGAGCACCGCACTCATAATGCGGGGGTCGGCGGTTCAAGTCCGCCCCTTGCTACCATCTGCAGAAAACCGGATTCCGCAAGGATTCCGGTTTTTTCGTTTTCGGGGCCATTTCGACGATGATCGACGACAAAACAGCGCGCGATTGGAACGATCTCGACGGCGATGAACAGATCGCCCTGCGCGAGGCCTATGGGCACTATCTGGACAGCCTGCCGCCCACCTGTGACCTGGATACCAAAATCGAACGCTTCCGGCGGTGGTTGGCCGAGCGCGGGATCGAATATCCGGTGAACGACTGAAACTTTCTGCTCGCTGTCCGGGTCTGATTGCGTACGGACAGCAATGTCCGCAACGAACATTGAGTTCGTTGAGACTCCCCTTGGTGATTGGCTGATGCCCCGAAACGGGCATCAGCCTTCTTTTTTGCCTATCATTGGCGCCTGGTCGATTTCGGCAAGCGCGCCGGATCGCTGCCTGAATCGTCGTGTGATCCGGGCAATCTCAATAAAATTCAATAGCCTACGGTGTCGGCGCTGTTGTGCGTCGGGTCGGCCCGTGAGCCCAAAAACAACAGATCGAGAGGTTAGGCATGATCAAACTTAGTGCATTTCGAGGGGCATTGTTGGCGCTGCCATTGGCGTTGCTCTCCACCGGCGTCATGGCTCAGGAGGCAGCCGCGAGCGGTGGCAATACCGCCTGGATACTCACCTCGACTGCCTTGGTCCTGTTCATGACGCTGCCCGGCTTGGCACTGTTCTACGGTGGCCTGGTGCGCAGCAAGAACGTGCTGTCGGTGTTGATGCAGTGTTTCGCCATCGCCGGCATGGCATCTGTGTTGTGGTTGGTCGCGGGCTATAGCCTTGCCTTCGGCGAAGGCAACCAGTGGATCGGCGACTTCAGCAAGGTCATGTTGTCGGGCATCGGCCGCGACACGCTGTCGGGCGATATACCCGAATCGCTGTTCATGCTGTTCCAGATGACCTTTGCGATCATCACCCCCGCGCTCATCATCGGCGGTTTTGCCGAGCGCATGAAGTTCTCGTCGATGCTGCTGTTCAGTGCCCTGTGGCTGATGCTGGTCTACGTTCCGGTGACCCACTGGGTGTGGGGCGGCGGCTGGTTGGCCGAGATGGGGCTGTATGACTTCGCCGGCGGCACCGTCGTGCATATCACCGCCGGTGTCGCTGCCTTGGTCGCCGCCATGGTGCTGGGGCCGCGACGCGGTTTCCCAACCCAGGCCATGCCGCCGCACAATATGACGATGACCGTCATGGGCGCCGGTATGTTGTGGGTCGGCTGGTTCGGTTTCAACGGCGGCAGCGCTTTGGCGGCGAATGGCGATGCGGCGATGGCGATGCTGGTCACCCACATCTCGGCCGCTGCCGGCGCAATGGTGTGGTCGGCGATGGAATGGATCAGGTTCGGCAAGCCCAGCGCGCTGGGTGCGGTCACCGGCATGGTTGCCGGTTTGGGCACGATCACTCCGGCCTCCGGTTTCGTCGGCCCGGGCGGGGCCTTGATCATCGGCATCCTGGCCGGTTTCGTTTGTTTCAACGCCACGCTGTTCATCAAGCGTGGCCTGAAGATCGATGACTCGCTCGACGTGTTCCCGGTGCACGGCGTCGGCGGCATTCTGGGTACGCTGATGGCGGGTATCTTTTCGTCAACCGGTCTCGGCGTATTCAGCGGGTACGGTTTTCACGAGGTCAATGCGAACATGAGCGCCCAGTTGTTCGCGCAGTTCACCGGCGTGATCGCGACCATCGTGTTCACCGCGGTGGTTACCTGGATCATCCTGAAGGTCGTCGGCGCGCTGCTCGGGTTGCGGGTCAGCGAAGAACAGGAGATCACCGGTCTGGATATCGTGCTGCACGAAGAGCGTGGTTACGACCTGACCTGAGGTTGATATCCGGCACAAAAAAAGGCGGCCGTCGGGCCGCCTTTTTTGTTGCCTGTCGATCGCCGTTAGTCGCGGCCGAACAGGTCCTTGTAGCCCGCCCATGTAGCAAAACCAAGCCATGGGAAGATCACGATAAAGGCGGCGAAGGCGGTCAGCATGCCGATCAGGGTCAGGCCGGCGACGATACCGCCCCAGATCAGCATCGGTATCGGCTGCTCGACGACCGCTTTGACGCTGGCGGCGATCGCGGTGCCGAAGTCCGCCTTGGCGTCGAGCACCATCGGCAGGGACCAGGCCGTCAGCGCGAACATGATGACGGCAAAGATGGCGCCGACACCGAACAGGGTCAGCAGAAATCCGATGCCTTCAGCGGTGCCCATCGCATTGATGAAGCTCGACGTGCCGGCGATGTTGCCGACGTAGAGCGCCGCGATCAGCGTCGATACGCGAATCCAGGCAATCATGACGACGGCCAGCAGCAGGCCGAACAGCGCCACCGAGCCGAGACGGTTACGCATGGTTCGCCAGCAGGCGCGCAGTTGCAGGGTCTCGCCGCGATCGACGAGCTGGGCAATCCGATAAAGCCCCATGGCGAACAAAGGCCCCACCAGCAGGAAGCCTGACCAGAAAGTGAAGACAAATTGGGGTTCGCTGAAGCCGAGCCAGGTGATCGCCATGCCGATGGTTGCAAACACGGCGCCGTAAGCGATGGCGATGCCCTTGGTCTGATTCAGGTAGCGCCGGCCTTCGGCCAGCCACTGCAAGCCGGCATGGCGCGCGATCTTGCGCCGCGGCGGCAGCTTCATCGGTTCGTAGACAAGGGGTTCTTGGGTATGGGTCGTTGCCATCGGTACTCCCTCTGCACTGCTTGTTAAAGCTGTTGACCCAAGACTGGCTCAAGAATTCGCAGAAGAAATGCTATGAAAATTGGGGGATTTGCCGGGTGCCCGGCAAGCATCGCAGGCATAAAAAAACAGCCCAGCAGGCTGTTTTTTTAAATTGGTCGGAGTGAAAGGATTCGAACCTTCGACCCCCGCCTCCCGAAGACGGTGCTCTACCAAGCTGAGCTACACTCCGATAGAAAGTCGACGATCAGAACGAACGGCTCACCGAGAAATCGGCAACAGCGGCAAGCGCGTTGCGGTAAACGGAAGCGGGAAGGGCTTCGAGAGCCTGCTTGGCCTTGGCGGCCTCGTCTGACGCGAGCCGCGCAGTGTATGCGATTGCGTCGGTGGATTCAATCGCTGAAAGCACCTCGTCGATACGATCGGTGCCGCCGTTTTCGATGACCGCGCGCAGCATGTCGCGGGTGTTCGAATCACTCTGCTGCATGGCGCGTATCAGCGGCAGTGTCGGCTTGCCTTCGGCGAGATCGTCACCGATGTTCTTGCCGATGTCCTGGTCCGACGAGCCGTAATCCAACGCGTCGTCGATCATTTGAAACGCCATGCCCAGGTGCTGGCCGTACGCGGCCATGGCGGCCTCGGTCTGCTCGTCGTTGTTGTTGATGATGGCGGCGAGGCGCGCACCCGCCTCGAACAGGGTGGCGGTCTTGCGCAGGATAACCTCGCGGTAGCGCTGTTCGTCGGTGTCGGGGTCGTTGCAGTTGAGTAGCTGCAATACCTCGCCTTCGGCGATCCGGTTGGTTGCGTGCGACAACACATCCATCACGCGCATCGAGTCGACGGCAACCATCATTTCAAAGGCGCGCGAGTACAGAAAATCGCCGACCAGAACGCTCGCGGCATTGCCCCATACGGCGTTGGCCGTATCGCGGTTGCGCCGCTGGTCTGAATCGTCGACGACATCGTCATGCAGCAGCGTGGCGGTATGGATGAACTCGACGATCGCTGCCAGATCGATGTGATCGCCGCCCTGGTAGCCCAGTGCGCGGGCCGCGAGCAGCACAATGACCGGGCGCAGCCGCTTGCCGCCGCTGTTGACGATGTAGTGTCCGATCTGGTTGATCAGCACCACATCCGAACTGAGGCGGTCGAGGATCAAGGCGTCGGTTGCCTTCAGATCGTCCTTGATCAGCTCGCGAATGCTGGGGAATTCCATAAGCTAAGGATTTATGGGCAAAAACTGCCGCGCATCCTAGGGAAGCCGGTTTTGCTCTGTCAAGGCGCACGTTTGCTTGTGGATGCCCTAAACATGTTGATGCTCTGGAGTTGACGGCACAATCGCCAATCTATAGAATTCCGCCTCTTTCCGTCGGCCACCAGGTCGGCGATCCGAATCAGATCAAGGGAGTTTTACGGTCATGTACGCCGTTATCCAGACCGGTGGCAAACAATATCGCGTTGCCCAGGGTTCAACCCTTAAAGTCGAGAAGATCGACGCCGAAGAAGGCGCCAGCGTAGAGCTGGACAAGGTTTTGATGGTTGCTGACGGCGACGACGTCAAAGTCGGCGCGCCCTTTCTGGACGGTGGCAAGGTCACCGCAACCGTGAAATCGCACGGTCGTGGCAAGAAGGTGATGATCGTGAAGTTCCGTCGCCGCAAGCATCACATGAAGCGCCAGGGTCATCGCCAGGCCTTCACCGAGCTCGAAGTTACCGGCATCAGCGCCGGTTGAGGGAGAATCCAGCATGGCACATAAAAAAGCAGGCGGTAGCTCCAAGAACGGCCGCGATTCAGAAAGCAAACGCCTCGGCGTCAAAGTCTTCGGTGGCCAGGTTATCAATGCAGGCGGCATCATCGTGCGCCAGCGTGGTACCCGCGTTCATGCAGGCGTAAACGTCGGCTGCGGCAAGGACCATACCCTGTACGCAAAGGCTGACGGCACGGTACGTTTTGAGACCAAGGGCCCGAACAATCGCAAGTTTGTGAGTGTCGATCCGGCCTGACCGTCGTCTAGCAGACCGCAGCAAAAGGCCTCGTCGATCGACGGGGCTTTTTTCGTTACGACACACTGCAAACCGGGCAAGCGCGGGAGCTGAAGCATGAAATTCGTCGACGAAGCGATTATCAAGGTCGAGGCCGGGGATGGCGGCAACGGCTGCGTGAGCTTTCGGCGCGAAAAGTTCATCCCCAAAGGTGGCCCGGATGGCGGTGACGGCGGTGACGGCGGCAGTGTCTTGCTGGTCGGCGACAGCGGTTTGAATACGCTGGTCGATTTTCGCCATCAGCGTCACCATCGTGCCGAACGCGGCCAGAACGGTATGGGTCGGCAGATGACCGGGCGCAAGGGCGAGAACCTGCTGGTCCGGGTGCCGGTCGGCACCCGCGTGCACGACGCCGATACCGAAGAATACATTGGCGAGGTCATGGCGCATGGCGAAGAGCTGCTGGTTGCGCGCGGCGGTCACCATGGTCTCGGCAACATCCATTTCAAGAGCAGCACCAACCGCGCCCCGCGGCAGTCGACTCACGGCACGCCGGGTGATCGCCGTACTCTGCACCTCGAACTCGTCTTGCTGGCCGACGTCGGTTTGCTCGGGTTGCCCAATGCGGGTAAGTCGAGCCTGATTACCGTCGTATCCAGCGCCAGGCCCAAGGTGGCGGACTATCCGTTTACCACGCTGTACCCGAATCTGGGGGTGGTGCGGGTCGGCCAGGACGCGAGCTTTGTCATCGCCGACATTCCCGGCGTGATCGAGGGTGCGGCGGAAGGCGCCGGTCTTGGCATTCAGTTTCTCAAACACCTGTCGCGCACCCGCCTGCTGCTGCACCTGGTCGACATGGCGCCGATCGATGGTTCGGACCCGGCCGAGGCGGTGCGCTGCATCGAGGCCGAGGTCGAGAAATTCGGTCATGAACTGGCCGAACGCGAACGCTGGCTGGTGTTGACCAAGCGAGACCTGCTCGACGACGAGACCTTTGCGGAGCGTCAGGCGGCCTTGCTGGCCGAACTGGCTTGGCAGGGGCCGGTGTTCGCGATCTCTTCGGTCACGCGCGCGGGGCTGGAGCCGTTGGTGCAGGCCTTGGGTGCGAAGCTCGTGGAGCTGCGTGCTGCCGATGTCGGTGGTGAAGGCCCGGCGTCCGCCGAAGATGACAACGCACCCTATGATCCACTAACGTCTTGATCATGCGTGAACGGTTGACCACTACACGGCGCTGGGTCGTCAAGATCGGCAGCGCCCTGATAACCGGTGACGGCAAAGGTCTCGACCGCGAGCGTTTGCGTCACTGGGTCGACCAGGTCGCCGACCTGATCGAGGCGGGCAACGAAGTGGTGATCGTCTCGTCCGGTGCGGTGGCCGAAGGCATGAAACGCATGGGCTGGGCGCGCCGGCCGGCCAGCCTGCACGAGCTTCAGGCTGCCGCAGCGATCGGTCAGATGGGTCTGGTACAGGCCTGGGAAAGTTGTTTTCAGCGCCGCGGCCTGCATACCGCGCAGGTGTTGCTCACCCACGACGACCTGTCCGACCGCAAGCGCTATCTGAACGCGCGCAGCACGCTGCGTGCCTTGGTCGGCCTGCGGGCGGTACCCGTGGTTAACGAGAACGACGCGGTCGCCAACGACGAACTGCGCTTCGGCGACAACGATACACTGGCGGCCCTGGTGGCCAACCTGATCGAGGCCGACCTGCTGGTTCTGCTTACTGACCAACAGGGCCTTTACGATGCCGATCCGCGCATCAAGACCGATGCCACGCTGGTCTCGCACGCCCAGGCCGACGACCGCACGCTCGAGCGCATGGCCGGCGGTGGTGGTGCGCTGGGCCAGGGCGGCATGCAGACCAAGGTGCGGGCGGCACGATTGGCGGCACGTTCGGGTACGGCGACGGTGATTGCCTACGGGCGCTTGCCGGAGGTGTTGCAGCGCCTCAAAGCGGGCGACGATATCGGCACCTTGTTGACCCCGTCACAAGAGCCGGACGCCGCGCGCAAACGCTGGCTTGCCGGCCAGCTACAGGCGCGTGGCCGTATGGTGCTGGATGCCGGCGCGGTGCGGGTATTGCGTGAATCCGGGCGCAGCCTGTTGGCGGTCGGCGTCAAAGACGTGCACGGCCAGTTCCGGCGCGGCGAGATGGTGGTCTGTGTCGACGAGTCGAATGTCGAGGTCGCGCGCGGCCTGGCGAACTATTCGGCCGAAGAGGCGCGCAAGATCCGCGGACGGGCCTCGAGCGAAATCGAGTCGATCCTGGGCTATGTCGATGAGGAAGAGTTGATACACCGCGACAATCTGGTGCTGTCGTAACCGGAAAGGTGTTCGTAGCTGGTGTGCGGTGTCTAAAAAAGGAAGCCCCGGGCAATCCATCGCCCGGGGCTTATGTCGTCTGGCTTGGTTGGCAAACTCTGTGATCCGTGCGGCGCCGTCCTGGCACGTCGTCAATCCGTTGAGTCCTTGTCGACGACGGGTCTACTTTGCCACAGGCGCCTGAGGTCAGAAATCGATGCCGGCTCTTGCGCGTGTAGGACAATTCCTACAACTGCGTAAAGTTTCGCAAAGCATAAAAAAACCGGCCATTGGCCGGTTTTTTTTCGCATTCCGCGGCGCCTTACAGGGCGCGGATCTGCGCGTTCAGGCGGCTCTTATGGCGGGCTGCCTTGTTTTTGTGGATCAGGCCCTTGGTAGCCATGCTGTCGAGTACCGGTACAGCGGCCTTGTAGGCGTTTTGAGCTGCGTCTTTGTCACCGGTTTCGATGGCCTTTACGACCTTTTTGATCTCAGTGCGCATCATGCTGCGACGGCCGGCATTGTGCTGACGGCGCTTCTCCGCCTGACGGGCGCGTTTGCGGGCTTGTGCTGAGTTGGCCAATCCAGGTCTCCTGATACATCGGCGTTACGAAAGAGGGCGGATTATCCGGAGGCGTCCCAACCTTGTCAAGTGTCGAGCAGACACCAAAAGCGTCCCCACATACCTCTATAATCGCCGCTTTCCGGAGGAACTCACGCTGTCTCTGTTCAGATCGCTTTCGACCGTCAGCGCCCACACGTTTATATCGCGCATACTGGGATTCGTCCGCGACTTGGTATTTGCCCAGGTGTTTGGTGCGAGCGGCCAAACCGACGCTTTTTTTGTCGCCTTCAAGATCCCCAATTTTCTGCGTCGCCTGTTCGCCGAGGGGGCATTCGCCACGGCGTTCGTGCCGGTGCTGACCGAATACCGAACCCAGCGTGATTATCAGACGCTAAAGGCGTTTGTCGACCACATTGCCGGGGCGCTCGGATTGGTGGTGCTGATCGTCTCGCTGATCGGCGTGATCGCCGCACCGCTGGTGGTGTCGGTATTCGCTTTTGGCTGGGTCATGGACGATGAGACGCAGAAGCTCGCGCTGGCCACCGACATGCTGCGACTGACCTTTCCCTACCTGTTTTTTATCTCGCTGACGGCGTTTGCCGGTGGAATCCTGAACGCCCACGACAAGTTCGCGGTACCCGCATTCACCCCGGTGTTGCTCAACATCTGCCTGATTGGTGCGGCCTTGTGGCTTACGCCGCTGATGGACGAGGGCATCGTGGCGTTGGCCTGGGGCGTATTCATCGCCGGCATCACGCAGTTCGTGTTCCAGCTGCCTTTTCTTAAAAGAATCGACATGCTGCCGCACCCCAAGCCCGGGTTTCACGATCCGGGCGTGCGCCGCGTTCTGAAATTGATGGTGCCGGCGCTGTTCGCGGTATCCGTCACCCAGATCAACCTGCTGCTCGACACGGTGCTTGCGTCATTCCTTGAGACCGGCAGTATTTCATGGCTGTACTACTCCGACCGGCTGGTTGAGTTTCCGCTGGGAATCCTCGGCGTAGGCCTGGCGACCGTTATTCTGCCGAGGCTGTCGCGCCACCAGGCCGAGCAATCGGCCGCGAAATTCAGCCAATCGCTGGACTGGGGGCTGCGGATGACGTTGATCTTCGGTATCCCGGCGGCGGTTGGCCTGGTGGCGCTCGCGGGGCCGATGATCGCCACGTTGTTCGAATCCGACGTGTTCGGCGCGCACGATGTCAGCATGGCGGAACGTAGCCTGATGGCTTACGCGGTTGGGTTGTTGGCGTTCATGCTGATCAAGGTTTTGGCGCCTGGGTTCTACGCGCGGCAGGACACGCGAACCCCGGTGCGAATCGGCATGATCGCGATGGCTACCAATATGGTGTTCAACATCGCGCTGATCTTCCCACTGCAACACGCCGGGTTGGCGCTGGCCACCAGCCTCTCTGCCTACGTCAACGCGTATCTGCTGTTCAGGTCCTTGCGCCGCGATGAGGCGTATCAGCCGTATGCCGGCTGGACGGCACTGTTCGTCAAGGTCGGCGTGGCGGCGACCGCGATGGCGCTGGTGTTATGGTGGGTTTCGCCGTCACTCGCTGACTGGATCGATGCGCCTCGGTCGTTGCGGGCCGGTTGGCTGGCCGGCCTGGTGGCTGTGGGAGGCGTGGTTTACCTGGGGGTTCTATTGCTGTTCGGAATGCGGGTGCGTGACTTGCGTGCCGGGAATATCGGGGGGCGTCGCTGATGCCGAAGTTACTGTGGTTGAGCCTGGCGGTCGTAGTGCTCGACCAGGCGAGTAAGTTCTGGATCATGGCTGCCTTCGAGGACTACGAGGTGCTGACGATCTGGCCGGTGTTCAATCTCACGCTGGTCTACAACACGGGTGCGGCGTTCAGCTTTTTGAGCGATGCTGGTGGCTGGCAGCGCTGGTTTTTTGCCGCTATCGCTGTCGTTCTGGTCGTCGTCATGACCGTCTGGCTGAGCCGCCTGCGCGACAATGAGCGCTGGACTGCGGTCGGCCTGGCCATGGTGATCGGCGGTGCGGTCGGCAACCTGATCGACAGGATCTGGCTCGGAAAGGTCGTTGACTTTCTGCAATGGCACTGGGAGGACTGGTATTTTCCTTCCTTCAATCTTGCCGATAGCGCCATTACCTTAGGGGTCGCGCTGCTGCTGATCGACGGATTGATATTGGCCCATAGGACGAAAGAATCCTGATCCTCGGAATTATCTGACGTGGGCATGGGAGAGCGGCGATTGTCGCTACCGCCGCCTGTCGGAATAATAAGCCCACCACCGCAAGATACCGACTGACGTACAGGGAGGTACGGGCGACACGGAAGTCGCTGGGTCCAGGAAGGGCCGAACACAGTGCCGAGGTGGCAAAACCCGATGACAGGGACCGTCATCGGGTTTTTCTCTTTGTGGCCCGCGCAAGAGTTCTACTGGTTCTGGGCACACATGCCTTTATAATCCTTCGCTTACGTTGAGCTGGCAGAATTCATAGCGTGTTGCTGATCCGAGGATTGCACAATCTGCGCGCCGAACATCGTGGGTGCGTGGCGACAATCGGTAATTTCGACGGCGTCCACCTGGGCCACCAGGAGGTGTTTGCCGCGTTGACGCGCCGCGCGCGCGCTGCCGGTCTGCCATCCCTGGTGATCACCTTCGAGCCGCAGCCGATGGAGTTCTTCCGTCCCGAACAAGCGCCGGCGCGTCTGACCAAGCTGCGCGAGAAACTGGCGGCAATCCATGCCTGCGGCATCGACCGGGTGCTGCTGGTGCGTTTCGATGCGGCGTTTGCCGCGGTCGATGCGCGTGATTTCGTGCAGATCGTGCTGGTCGAGAAACTCGGCATCCACCATTTGTACGTGGGCGACGATTTCCGTTTCGGCCAGCGCCGTGCCGGCGACTTCCGGTTGCTCAAGTCGATGGGCGCCGAGCATGGCTTTGGCGTCGAAAGCCTGCCGACCGTCGCTGACGGCGGTGAGCGCGTCAGCAGCACGCGCATTCGCGAGGCGTTACAGGTCGGTGATCTCGCCGAGGCCGAGCGTTGCCTGGGGCGGCGCTATCGCATCTGTGGTCATGTCGGTCACGGCTACAAGCGCGGTCGCACGATCGGCTTTCCAACTCTGAATGTGCCGCTGATGCGGCGCTCGGTGCCGATTCGCGGCGTGTTCGCGGTCGAGGTGTTGGGCATCGCCGACACCCCGCTGCCGGGTGTGGCGAACATCGGCAACCGGCCGACGCTCGCAGGTGACGACCGTTTTTTGCTCGAAGTGCATCTGTTCGATTTCGACGGCGAGGTGTACGGTCACCATGTCGAGGTCGATTTTGTCGAGCGCATCCGTGACGAACGCAAGTTCGACTCTTTCGACGCGCTGCGTGAGCAGATTCAGCGCGACGTCATCCGGGCGCGTGAGATTATGAACGCGCCGCAGATCGACCAGCGTCGGTCGGTCTGATCTTCAGACGCCGAAACCGACGCCCAAACCAAATTTTTTACAGTAACCGGGTTATGTCCGTGAGTAACAACTACAAGGATTCGCTGAACCTTCCGCAGACTGCGTTTCCGATGAAAGCCAACCTGGCTCAGCGTGAGCCGGAAATGTTGAAACGCTGGGAAGCGGAAGGCCTGTACGCGAAGATTCGCGAGGCCTGCGCCGGGCGCGAGAAATTCGTGCTGCACGATGGGCCGCCCTATGCCAATGGCGAGATCCATATCGGCCATGCAGTCAACAAGGTACTCAAGGACATCATCGTCAAAAGCCGCACGCTGGCGGGTTTCGACGCACCCTATGTGCCCGGCTGGGACTGCCATGGCCTACCGATCGAGTTGCAGGTCGAGAAGAAGGTCGGCAAACCGGGCCACAAAGTCAGCGCCGCCGAGTTCCGCCAGGCCTGTCGTGACTATGCGATGAAGCAGGTCGACAAACAGCGAGTCGACTTCAAGCGTCTCGGCGTGATCGGCGATTGGGACGATCCCTACCTGACGATGAACTTCGTGCAGGAGGCCGGCATCATCCGCTCGCTCGGCAAGATCGCCGAGCAGGGTCACATCAGCAAGGGCTCCAAGCCGGTGCATTGGTGTACCGATTGCGGCTCGGCGCTGGCCGAGGCCGAGGTCGAATATAAAGACAAAGAGTCTTTTGCCATCGACGTGCGCTTCAAGGCAGTCGACCAGCAGGCGCTGTTGGGCAAATTCGATCTGACTGAGGCTGGTCCGGGCGAAGGCGATATCTCGGTCGTCATCTGGACGACCACGCCCTGGACGCTGCCGGCCAACCAGGGGGTGGCACTAAACCCGGGCCTCGAATATGTGCTGGTGCAGGTGGCCGGCGAACGCCTGATGGTCGCCGACGGCATGCTCGACCGCGTTATGCCCGCATGGGGTATCGGCGACTACACGGTGCTTGGTCGAGCGGTCGGGGCAGCGTTCGACCGCCTGATGCTGCGGCATCCTTTCTATGAGCGCGAGGTACCGATCGTGCTGGGCGAGCACGTTACGCTGGAAGCCGGTACCGGCGCGGTGCATACCGCACCTGGTCACGGTCTGGACGACTACATCGTCGGCCAGCGCTACGGCCTGCCGGTCGACAACCCGGTCGGCGGCAACGGTTGTTTCCTGCCGGGCACGCCGCTGTTCGAGGGTGAGCATGTGTTCAAGGCCAACGAGCATGTCATCGCAGTGCTCGAAGAACTCGGTGCACTGATCAAGGCGGCGAAGTTCTCGCATAGCTACCCGGTATGCTGGCGGCATAAAACGCCGATCATCTTCCGCGCAACCCCGCAATGGTTCATCTCGATGGAGCAGAAGGGCCTGCGGTCGACGGCGATGGACGAGATCAAGCAGGTCACCTGGACCCCGGATTGGGGGCAGGCGCGCATCGAGGGCATGATCGAAAACCGGCCCGACTGGTGTGTTTCACGTCAGCGCACCTGGGGTGTGCCGATTGCCTTCTTCGTCCATAAGGAGACCGGCGAACTGCATCCCGACACCGCCGCGCTGGTGGAACAGGTCGCGCAGCGTGTCGAGCAGGGGGGCATCCAGGCATGGTTCGATCTGGCGCCGGAAGAACTGTTGGGCGATGACGCGGCGAACTACGACAAGGTCGCCGATACGCTCGATGTCTGGTTCGACTCGGGCGTCACCCACACCTGTGTGCTCGAGCCGCGCGCCGAGTTAGTGCGCCCCGCCGATCTGTATCTCGAGGGTTCCGACCAGCATCGCGGCTGGTTCCAGTCGTCATTGCTGACCTCGGTCGCGATGTACGGCAAGGCGCCCTACAAAGGTGTGCTCACCCACGGTTTTACCGTCGATGCCGACGGCAAGAAGATGTCGAAATCGCTCGGCAATGCCCTTTCGCCGCAGACCGTCATGAAGACGCTGGGTGCCGACATCATCCGCCTGTGGGTGGCGGCGACGGACTATCGTGCCGAGATCACCGTGTCGGACGAGATCCTCAAGCGCATGGCGGACGCCTACCGGCGTATCCGCAACACCACGCGCTTTCTGCTCGCCAACCTCGAAGGATTCGACCCGGCGAGCAACTGTGTGGCGGCCGGCGACATGATCATGCTCGATCGCTGGGCCGTCGGCCGCGCCTACCAGTTGCAGCAGGAGATCGCGCAGGCCTACACCGACTACAACTTCCACCTGATCTACCAGAAATTGCTCAATTTCTGCGTCGCGGATATGGGCGGTTTCTACCTTGATGTAATCAAGGATCGGCAGTACACCACGCAGGCCGACAGCCTGCCGCGGCGTTCCTGCCAGACCGCGATGTACCACATCGTCGAGGCCATGGTGCGCTGGATGTCGCCGGTGCTGAGCTTCACCGCCGACGAGGTGTGGGGTTTCATGCCGGGTGAGCGCAGCGACTCGGTGTTCATGGAAACCTGGTACACCGGTCTCGAGCCACCACCGCAAGGTCCGCTGGATAATGCCGCTTGGACACAGATCACACGCATCAAGACCGCGGTCGCCAAGCAGCTCGAGATGATGCGCAAAGAAGGCGTGATCGGTTCGTCGCTCGACGCCGAGGTCGAACTGTATTGCGACGACAAGCTGCGAGCAGTGCTCGAGCTACTCGGCGACGAGCTGCGTTTCGCGCTGATCACCTCGGATGCGCGCGTGGCGCCGCTGGCCGACGCGCCGGGCGAGGCCATCGATACCGATGTACCGGGCCTGCGCGTTGCTGCCTGGGCCAGCGAGCACGCCAAGTGCGTGCGTTGTTGGCATCATCGTGAAGATGTCGGGTCGCACGAAGCGCATCCCGAGCTCTGTGGGCGTTGTGTAAGCAACGTGACCGGCGACGGGGAGACGCGTCGCTTCGTCTGATCGGCTCGGCGATGCGCTCAGGATCGCAGCCGGGGGGCTTGTTTCCCCGGTTGCGGCAGGATTGACTCACTCACCGCCCAAGACCCGAGAGCTGCGCGTTTGC
>MWSE01000049.1_pt1 | contig 27752 bp, 15 predicted proteins | sample 1021931 | NCBI WGS metagenome assembly MWSE01 (sample SAMN06338154, study PRJNA374545) | mollusc metagenome | biome: marine bay; material: sediment; isolation source: gill 28 cm from animal B | host: Kuphus polythalamius | place: Philippines: Mindanao | collected 2011-09-12 | reverse complement strand
CGGTCTATCCGGAATCGTCTACCGAAGTCACGCGCGGTCCGCACGTAACCTGATACTTAGTGTCGATCACACACTAAATATTGTCAAGCATGCGCATCGTCTCATTCAGACAATCGATAGCAACACCTGAAAAAAGTGGTCGACCCTCGCATTTCCCGGTGCGCCACATTGCAGGCGAACAACCTTAGTTCACGCCGAACGCGTAGTAGCGAGGCGACACCATGATGCGACCGCGAACGATGTATTGATCCTCGGAACAAGGATGACCACCGGCCACTGATAAGTGACTGCTTCGCGCAGACGCTGTGATTCTCGCTGAATACAGACGAGTGCGCTGTATGTCGGAAAGCGATGAGGCCCTTGTTCTGCGGGAATAAAGTCCGTCACAGATCAAACATCTAAGCTCTTGAATTCTTAGGCCGAGAACGCGCCGCGAAGGTTCGTCACAGTCTTCGAGGCGGCGAGTGTTGTCATCATAGTAATAACTTGATGTAACCAGTCGCAGAGCAGGCCCGTCATGTACGAATGAAGCGCGAGGTCTTTATCCAACGTTAGCCAGATTGAAGACGGCTCCATTGACCTTGAGCCTTGCAAGCACCTCAATCAGGTGGGCCGCAACGCCCGCAAGGCGTTTTTGTCGGTCGAGGTGGCCCCGCGGAACGATGCTGCTACAGATCATCAACTCACGACACCCGATCGAGTCCCCAAACAATCGCCCCAACGACTCCTGCCGAAAAGCCTAGAGAAATGGGTGGGTACCAGTACTCAATGTTGCACGCTTTTCTCAGCAATCGATTCTCGATCGTGACTCCGAATGCGACCGAAATCAAACCGAAAACCAAAATGAATGTGAATCCCCAGGCAGCATCAAGTTGTGCAACTTGCCCATATGACCCGATAGCCCATGAACCAATACGTTCGCCAAGCAATAGCGATACGGCTAACAGCGCTATGTAGAGCCCGACTCTCGTTGCGACTGTGTGCCTAGCTCTACGCATAGGCTTTATTCCTGCTAACCAGTTGTCGAGAAGTGAAATACATTTCCACAAATACGTTCATCAGCACAGCGATTAAGACGGAAAAGACCAGCGCTAGTATTGCGGCAAGCAACGGAAAGAAGGCCGTGGCCATAACTGTCGCAATATACGAAGCCGTAGCCGCAGCGAAAAGCCATGACGCGATTTGGCCAATTAATTGATCGTAGGTTATATCGTTGGCTGCAAAGTCTTTCAAACTGACGACGACAGAAGTAAGAAAGCCGAATACCGCCAATCTATTCGAAAGCTTTTCCAACTTGGCAGCGTACTGTGCCCTCTGGGCATTGAAAAATGGTTCAGACTCCCCAGCGCTTGCGGCATAACCATCCATCAATCCGCCAACACCAGACATGAAGACCAAAAAATACCCGAGTACGTCTTTCCAGCCGCCATTCGCCCCGCCGGAGATCTTATAAGCACCCGTGCCCTGCTCCAGGTCCAGGATGATGTAGCCCGCACCTGTCCAGCCCGGCACCGACACCGCGTCAGTATGAGTAATTACCTCCAACCCAACGTCGATCGCGTCTTCGATCTCCTTCATTGTTGCACCGTCGTGGTGAATGTTCGGCAACGCAGTATCTTTCGTCGCGGATGAAACCTGGTAGATTCGCTGGCCCTGAGAGATGGCCTTTTGGATCGCTTTGGCGGCGCTTATCGCGTCCGGCTGTGCCTCGTCAATGTGCTCAAGTTGGAACAGTTGCTCCAGTATTCTGTGTTCTAAAGTTGAGCCAACCACACCCATCTGCATGTTGAATTGCTGACGCCGCTCGCTGTCACCACTAGTAGTTTGGCTTACCTGACTCCAGGGCACATCCAGTGCCACTCCGCCGGATTCGACAGAGATCGGCAGGCCGTAAAAGTAGCTGACTTCTGGCTCGTATCCCAAAGTACCGTAGCCGGCTGAGACTGAATGATGTGCCTGTTGTGCCAATCCGCTGACGTGCCCGAAGGCAATCAATTGAGAGAAATAGCCGAGGGTACCTGCGTAAAACAGGTCTCCAAGTAGGTCTTCCCGTGTCAGGCTCACAATCTGGCCCTGTTCGGCGCTTTGGAGAATCAGCTTCGTTTGTTCGACCTTCTCTTGAAGCGCGCGCAGTTTGTCTGGCGAGACGGTTTGTCCAATCGCTTGCACGGACACGTAAGAGCCTGCAGGTAGACTGTAACTATGACTATCTGATTTAGATCGACCGGGATAAGTGATCCGTGTACTGAGGGTCAACTCGTCCCCCAGGGACATCGGTTGTCCGGACTTAATGACAGCACCATTGAGCTTGAACTCTGGGACCACCTCAATCAGGTAGGCTGGGATGCTGCCGGGTAGCTGACTGACGTCCGTAATCTCACCTGCGGGGAGTAATGCCTGCAAGGCGTCTTCATCAGCTTGCGTAGCCGGACGAAATGACAGGGTGAGCTTTTCATTATTAACTTTGGGCCAAGGCAGGGTAAGCGGTTCATCCAGCGAGAATCCGTTGGATTGACCTATTCTGTAGCTCACCGTCTGTTGGAGGTTTCCGGGAAGCTTGCCGTAACGCGCCCCTTCCGTGACCACCAAATTTGGTAGCCCGGACGGCAGTATCGGGAATTCCTGAATAATGGTCTTGCGACCGCCGATGACGTCGCCAACCGTCGGGTCGTCGAGGCTATTGGCGATGTAATCCTCCAATGCGGTTTGCACTTGGGCTTGCGCCGCCTCTAGGGCTGACGAATCGAAGCCGCTCATCCAGCCTTCAGCCACATTTGCAGTACCGGTGGACGCGAACTCATTCGCCAGTTGCTCGGGGTTGACGCCGGCGATGGCGACCGCGTCCAAACCCTCAAGGATCTCATACTGCTTATAACTGGGATCCATCGCCACCCAGGCGTCGGCAGCCTTGTTGATGGCCCCACGGGAAGGAAAGTAGTCAATCGCCGCTTCGACCCAGACGTGTTCCAACTGAATGTGACTAATCTCACCGGCAGTTTCCACCGTGCCAACTGGGATGCCGCCAGACGCGCCATAGGTTGCCGCCGCATTGATGTCGGTGAATCCACCGGCCCAGTTCATATAGCGCTCCGCGGACACCTCGATAGTGCCGTGCACGTAGCGAGCCGGGATGCCGGAAGCGCGTAGTAGCGCGATGTTCAGGCTGGCGATATCCATGGCATTGCCACGCTGTGCCGAGAGCGTCAACTCGGCGTTCTGTACCGCACCCCAGGTGGGGATCCACTCGACATTGTTCCGAACCCAATGGAAGATCTTGACCGGATCATGCTCGAGTTCCGATGCTTTGTCTTTGATCGACTGCGTTAAGACAATCTCATCCGTTTCGGCGAGATACGCCGGATCCGTGGCGCCTGGCAATTGGTCAAACTTAAAGTCTCCCAGCGCGGCAACCTGCAGGTACGGATTGCTGTGCAGGCCAGCCTGCATGAAATCTATCTTCCTTTTCTTGGGCTTGTTGTCCTTGTTGGGCCGGTGCGTGCGGTTTGGAAGATTGTCACGATCGAACGCTTGGTGCGCACGTCGCTGCTTCTTCGATCTGATGTGACTCTTTGCCCGCTCTACAGCGTAGCGCTCCTCAGAGGAACCGCGAGCCTTGGAAACGGCCCGAAGATTCTCATGAAGCTCATCCATGCGCGAACGGAACTCCGCTTCCACAGCCTGCTGACGCTGTAGAATCTCGATCGGCAGCATTTTGTCCCGAATCGTCTCAGCGGTATGGGCGAGTTTCGCAGACATCTCTGCATCGAGGTCACTCAATTCGGCGCGCAACCGAGTTAACTTTGGATGCTCGGACTTCTTGCCTTTACCAGACCGCATATTTTGCTTTAGAGCATCCAATGTTTGCTCAGTCTTTGTCATGGCGTCAGCCAGCCGAACCTCAATCGAGTAGCCTGCCGGCGTTGGGGCCCAATCGTACCGTTGGACGGCAGAGGCTGTAGGCGCGAGAACCAAAGCGCCGAAAGTCACAGTCACCGTTGCGGCGATTGCTCGCATGAACGACGAGAACTCGCGCAGAGCGCATACAAAAGATCGAGACACAGTGAGGTTCCTTCCTTATTTGCGTTTTTTCGGCAACTGGCAATGCTGCGAATCCGACTGATCGCAGACCACTGCGTGCAATGGCAGCAGGCTAGTGGCGCGCAAAGCTTCATCGACTTTGAGCCGTAGGGCCATAGCGTCGTCCGTACCGATTTTCACAAGCTTATCCACGACGAACAGCAAATCCGCCAACACGTCGTTGTGCTTATTCTCGTCCCGCAACGCCTTTTCAGCAGAGGCGAGCTTTTGCGAGATTGTTCGGTACTTTTTATCGTCAGCAGCCAGCAATCTTGAATCTGAAAGTGCTTCTAATAAGCCCGGTCGCGATACCACGTCCAAGTGCACCGAAAGTTGATTGTGCGTGGCCCAATCCGGCGCGGTTCCCGTCTGCACTTCTGCCTCGAATAGCAAGGTTCCCGTTTCCGAGACCTGTACCCAAACAGTCTTCGTGATTGTTTGCTCTTCCGACAGATAGAAGTTCCAGAGCACGCGATTCTGCTCGTCAACCGACGCGCCTTCGGTGTTCACCAATTCAACACCGGCGGGCAACTCAATGACGACACGACCGGAGGTGGCAATACCTTCGTTGACGAGCTTCACTTCCAGCGGGAAAACTACCCCTTGAGTTATCAAAGGTGATCTCGGCATTACGTGGTCTACGGCATTCAGCAGTAGCTGCGCATGCTGGCTGTCCAGGCCAGCCTCCGTCGCTTCCGCGAGGAGGTCGTAACCCACATGAACCGTGTGGCCCTGGCCGTAGGTATGCAGCGCCACGGCATTGCCCAATACTCGACCGCTCTCGCTGACGAAGACACCCGCAGATTGTGCGCCATCAAGTACGCTCTTTATCGGCTTGCCACCGAGGGACAACGCGAGCGATTGCGCGAGCATGACATCGCTGTCTGTAAACTCGACGTTCGCTGCATGGGCATGCTTGCCTCGGTACTGAATGCCGAGTGCATCGTACAATGTCCCATTGCGTTGGTCGTGATCACCGGCCACCAAAAGGCCTTCGCCTCGGTAAACCGCTTCGCGAACCATCGTCTGCAGGTCGCCACACAGCTTGACCTGTTCTGACAGCACGGCGTAGGCAGAGTAGCCGCCTGTCTGGAACGCTTCGCCAAACATCGCAGCATCAGTGGTCAGGGTGTAGTCATAGCCACTCGCCTCCAACAGGTTCTTCACGTAGTAGTACTGCTCCATCTCGCTGGGAGAACGCGAGTGACCGTGCCGATCGTGAGAGGGTGAGTGGCCTTGCCGATCGTGAGAACGCGAACGCCAGTGCCGATCGTTGGCAGCGTCTGCACCCGCGACAGCGTCCACGCGCAGACCTCCAAACGTCTCGCCCACGATTCGCGCCTCATGGCATTCGGTATGAATCACGCCGGTATCCCACGTCTTGGTCCGGGAGCCGTCGGTCACCGTCATAACGAAGCGATAATCATCTCCGAGATAGCTGTTCTGGGTCGCCAATGCAGAAAGCTTGGCTTGGGCACGTTGCGCTGTGAACTCCGTGACAATGAGATTGGAGCCATCCAGCGCCACTCCGTCGTCGTAATACGACTTGTGCCGCCAGAATCCTGTTTGCTCTTCTTCGATCAACTGTCCTTGGGCGTCGTACAGCTCCACGATGAGTGCACTGTCAGGTGCTACCGGGGCGTCAAAGTCGATTCCCATTGTCAGTTCAGTAAGCGGTGAGCAAGACCCTGCGGGCTTCTCCGGCTCGTCGACGAGAACCAATAGTCTCCCGCCGATGCCTTGCTTGATCTCACCAGCGATACGAATGGGCGGAGGACGCAAGGCGAAGTTGGCTCCGCCAAGGGTTGCCCACTCGCCATCGATCCAAGCTTGCAACGCGCAAGCGTAAGCGCCCACGGGGAGAGAATCCGTATCGATACTTCGCGCAAACTGACTGCGTTCATCCACGGCCAGTGTCACGGTACGTTCGTCGACATGAATCAGTTCGTTGGTGTCATGGCGAATCAACAGTTGGCGCAATGGCTGCTCAGTGATGGATTGTCCGCCACGATTGTGCACGCTGTCGGTGCATAGCTGGGCATCGCCGACAAACAACGTCGAGTGCGCAACGCTCACCGCCCCGGATAGTGACTGTGTACGATCATCGACGACGTTAAACACCGCTTCGTCTCGTGCCATCTCTTCGCCGCCGTCGCTAGTGACGACAGCCGTGACCCGATAGCTTCCTTCCATCGCATGAACGAAGCTATGGACCATGTCGATGTCTTGCCAACCGCCCGGCACGAGAGTGTGTACCGCGGCTGATTGGCTGAACACGGTACTGCCTAGACTGTCCCGGATAGTCAACGTCAGCTGCGCGCTCTCGATCAACACGTTGGAGCTCAGGCTTCTCAACAACGACGAAAGCGTAGCGCTGTCCGTCGTGTGGTAGATAGGCTTATCCGTCATCAGACGCAAGTCCATGATTGGCTCGCCATCCGTCGACTGGCGAATCTCGAACGTGCTGTGGGATTCGTTGACGAGGTTCCCGGATACACCGAAAAGCTTGCCAACCAGGAAGTACTTGCCCGCGAGATATCGGTCGGTATTCCAGAGCTTGGAGACGTTGACCGAGACACCACCGTCCATGACCCCTAGGTATTCGCTCGGGAAACGCTCGAGAACAACGCCCATGTCATCGGTAACGCGCAGTTCAACGGCGAACTCTCCCGGTAGCGAACTGACGTTGGTCACCGCCGCTTGCAACTGAACCGGGCTAGCCGCGCCGTAGACGGCGGCATCGGTGGCGACGTTGACGAGGCCATCAGAGGTTTGCGCCAATACGGGAGCCATAGCGACGTTGTTAGTCGTATTGCATTCTGCGATCAGTTTCTCGGGGTCCACCACCACGTAGATGTCTGCGTTACCGGACAACGCCTGGTCGGACTCAATCGATACGTCGACAAAGCCGCCTGCCGCAAGGTTGTCGATGGATACCGATCCTAGTACCTGTCCCCCGGCTGAGGGGTCACCTTGGTAAAACACGACCTCGGCCGCTTGATCCAGTGCCGTCGTACCGGAATTCCCGATACGAGCACTTAGTGCACTACCACTCCCCGCAGTTGCTCCACCGATCGTAAGTTGAGAGACCGTTAGATCGATGGTAGCAGCGGTCATCCTGATGGTAGGACGGAGCACGCCACCCCAGTCGTTCAACGCGTTGCAGCACGCACCGCCCAGCGTCTGTATCGTGACAGGACGACTTGCCGTTATGCTGAGGGTTTGCCGGGGATCCAACACCAAGAACTCATCACGATCGAGGATCAGCGGGCTTTCGCCGTTCAACGAAACACTGGTGTTGTCAGAGCCCGCAAACAGGACACCGCCATCACTTTGAGTGTTGAGCACGTAATGCATGCCATGAGCACCCATGCTGGTGATGACATCGTCGCCCAGATGCTCAGGCCCCGAGCCGCCTTCCAAACTTCCCGCCCAAAGCGCCACGCGACCCGTGGTCGCAACCAAGCGGTAGTGTTCGTTAGTCCTTATCCCACCTTGGTAATACAGCTCACCGGCCCGAAGCGTCCGGGTGCCGATCATTACTTCGCCTGTGCGAATATTCTGCAGCGTGAACTCCGCATCCTGTTCCGTCGGGTTCATTACGGTCACCCCGCCACCCCAGGAAGTGACTGCGAAGAAGAACTCAGTGCCCAGATCGTCCTGTCTGTCACTATCACCGCTGGCTTCTGTTGCAGGTGGAACCGCCGTCGCCGCGTTCAAGGAACTCAATTGAAACGCGATGATTCCGGTAGAGCTCAGCGTATAGGCCTCGTCAAGAACCAGATTCGGCGTTACCCAATAGTTCCCGGCCTCAATGACTGGACTGGTGGCAACAACGTTGCCTGCAGCGTCATGGATGGTGACAACCGATGCCTCTTTCGCGAAAACGACTGTCTCAGACCAGCCTCCTCGGTAGTTCCTTCCTACTCGAACGACGGCGAACTCTTTTCCATAGAACTCTTCCGTGTCAGACGCGGGGAAGAAGAAACTCCCTGTCTCCGTATAAGCGCCAAAGTCACTCTGGCTTACGACTGCAAGCAGTTTGTTGTTGGACTCAATGACGAAATTCACTGCCCCAGGATAGATGAAGCGTTTTTCAAGCCGACTCAACGTACCGCTGGAAATGATGCTCTTCTCAGGCAGCTTTTTGATGACATAAGAGGTTCCGTCTTCGTACGCCAGCAACGTAATACGGGGCGATCCGATGATACCTGCTGAGAGTGGGCCATTAGCCCCAGGCATAAACCCGTAGTACCGTTCGACATCGGGTTGCGTGACAACGGGCCCGCAAACGGAGCTGCGCGATACGTTGTTCTGCTCATTGCTTTCATCAATTCGCCCGTCGCTGTCGACAAAGGCATAAATGGGTGCGTCACGGAAGCCAACGGTGCCATTGACAGGGATGTCGAAAGTCACGTCGGTACCACGCTCAAGTCCCGTCGGCATGGTTTGCGATCCGAGCACCGTATCGACTGCGGCATTGAAAAGACCATCGCCGTCAAGATCATCGAACAATGTCACTCGCGCGGGCGAAACTGCGGGGGCTCCACCAATGTTGGAAACCGTCAGTGAAACAGTCCCGTTCACAGCTAACGACTGCAGATTGGTAGTTACTGCAGACGGATCAACACTTTCTACCAGCAGATCAGGGCGCGGATAATTCAATCCCACGGTGACCCTGACGCGGTCGACTCCGACACAGCCCTTTGTATCAACAACATACAGTGCCACGTCACCATCGAACCCGGCGGTAAAGATGTGGGATGGTGACATCCCCGTTAAGTCAATTTCGTTGTCGCCGTCGATATCCCATCCGTAGGTGACGATATCGCCTTGCGAACCTGAGCCATCAAAGGTAATCGTCTCTCCCGTTATGCCGAACATGTCATCGCCGGCGTTAGCATTCGGCTTTATGTCACACACCATGCCGACAACGCCGTCGATCTCTGAATCACCCGACTGCCAGCCAGGCTCAGCACTGTCGTCACCAGTCGCTTGCCACGTCTCATGTTCCGGCGTATCGAAAATGCTGATGGAATAGTCTGCCTTTACGCGTAGATAGCGGAATTCTTCTTCGCCAAAGGTGTACAGACCTGCATAGTCATCGATATTGATCGATTCCGAACATACGGCTGAATTGTCGAACCATCCATCACTGTAAATGGTCACTAACGTTGCGAGCTTCCATCCAGACGGGAACGGCGCATTGGGATCGTTTGATCCCCATACCGTGTATTCAATGCCTTCCTGAGGGAACGGACCATGATCGATGAGCGGCAACACCGATATGCTCGAATAGTTACTGCCCATATCCCAAGTCGCATCGGCCTGGTCGCCGACGCCGGGTCCCATGGAGTAGAAGTCCAGCGCATCAGCCGCCGTCTTCATCGACGCGAAATCGTCTCCTTCAGCAACGTACGAATCTCCGCATCCATTGGGCGATGCTGCTCTCCACGTACCAGACCGACCGCCACTCAGCAGGCTACCCACTGCGTAGTTCGAGGGGATGAGTGCATCTACGGTCAATCCGTTCAACGTCTCTTCGTCGGTGATTGCGTATGTCGGATGGCTCGCTTCCATGACATTGATCGCGGAAAATTGTTGCGTTAGCGCTCCTTCGGTATCGCTGACAACAACGGTAATATTCTGTGGACCCAACTGCTGGGTTGTCGGTGTCCATTCGATGACGCCAGTGATTTGGTCAATCGTCATACCGCGGGGATAGACGGCCAGCCCGTACGTGACATCGCTCCCTTCTGGATCTTCGGCCTGCACTTGGTAGGTATAGGGATGACCGACGACCGCTTGCGTAATCGCCGTTGAGGTAACCACGGGCGGCTGGTTGTCCGTAATCTCGGTCGCCGGAGCTAGCGACACAGGCGAGAGTTTAATCAAACCACCACCTGTCGATGAAACTTGATAGGTAACCTCCTGATAGCCGAACAGATAGAAGTCGAGCGAATACTGCCCTGGCTCAATACCACCTATAAAGAACGCCCCTTCGTCGTCCGAAACGAAGGAAAGGTCGCTGCCAATAGAGATTGAAACGCCTGAAAGGGCTTCGCCGGTTTGTCCATCAACCACGTTGCCCTGAATACTAAACTGCGCAGGGTTCTCTTCTCTTACCAGCGCGGCGTCGAATCGGAGGGTCCCACCCTCACGGAGTTCACCTTGGCCGTTCGCGGCGTGGTAACCATTGAAGGACGCCGTAAAGGTAACCAAGCCCGGGGTAAATCCATCGACTTCAAATCGGCCATCGACATCAGTGAACACGGTCCGCTGATCGGAGCCACCCAGCGTCACCTTTACGCCACGCAAAGGCGTGCCGGTGACGTCGTCGACAACTTCACCAGCAATAGCCGTGTCAGTACTCGTTGTGAATTCTGATGCGAGCAATATCGTGCCCAAGTCAAAATCTCCACCGGCCGGTGCGGAGAGCGAATACGACGTTGAGCGATACCCAGCCTTACCTACCTCGATCGAGATGCCACCCGCAGGGATATCTGCAAGGTCAAAGTAACCCATCGTGTCTGTCGGGGCTTGATAATCACTGCCGGCAACACGAACAAAGGCCCCAACGACCTCTATCCCTGTATCGGCATCAACTACGCGACCCGTGACAGTGATCGTCGTCGGCGAGGGTTGTGGCTGAAGGCTGGTATTGAAAACACTGACTTGCCCACCCAACAGATTGCCGGCCACCATAGCCGTGCGGTATTCATCAAGCGACACCGCTAGCGTCGCGCTACCGGTTGGGAGCCCCGATATCAGATACCGTCCTTCTACGTCCGTAAGTGCGGAGAACTCAGCGCCTCCGTTGGCGACAACATAGATGAGAACACCCTTCAAGGGTTGATTGTTTTCGCTGTCGGTGATCTGCCCCGTGACGGTGGCCTCTGTTGAAACGACAGGCGGCGGCGTAACCTCAGCGGCTCCCAGAGCCCGTAATGCGACGGCGGATACGTAAACATCGTCTTGCCATGAGCCGTTCGCTTGCTGATAGGCGAGAAGGCGTGTCTTGAGCGCTTGAATTTGTGCTTCATTACCGGTTGTTGAGCTAAGCGCCACCAACGCGAGGGCCGTTTCAAATACCTCGCCTACCTCACCTGTACTCCCCGCAACGCCCAAAAGGAAAGCGTTGGCCGCATTAAGCGACGCATCGACGTCGTAAACATAGCGATAGTTCGCCAGCGCAGCAGAAGCGACCGCAGTGACGTAAACAGCAGAAACAGCATCACTGCCGGCCCACGAGCCCGACGTATGCTGCTGATCGAGCAGATAACCAACGGCAAAACTGGTGGCTGTCAGCGTCCTTTTGTTGGCTTTGGCCAGAGCTTCGATTGCCCATGCCGTATCAAGGCTGCTGCTTTCGTAGCCGGCAAACTCGGCGAAACCGCCATCCGCATCACTCTGTCGCGCCAACAGCGCATCTAGCAAATGACCAGTGGTTTGACCGGCTTCGGCCCGAGCTACGATTTTGCGCGCCAGCGTCTCCGTATTGTCGAGATCATGCGCCTCTAAGTAGTTCTGTGCCGCGAGCTGCCCCATCTGATGGGGTAGGCCCAATGCTGCGAACGTGCGCAGCGCTTCTGAGGTCGCCTGCTCGTCACGCGCAACTGACACATTACTTTGGTAGGCGCCATCAGAACGGGCTTGCGCAACGATCCAATCAATCCCTATGTCGGCGAACGCCTGAGAGGGAATGGCAAACAGAAGGACAATGAACGTCGATAAGAAACGGTTTAAGGCAGCGTTCAGCACGAGCCCCTCCATGAGCCGGATTAATGTCTATGGCGTCATGCCATACGGTGCTTTTTAGTGTGGCGGCGAAATTATCAAATTCTTAAATAAGCATCAATCGCTGCCAACGTATCTCACAACCTGAGTTCCTTAATCCAACTACAGTAGCCATGCGGTAGCAGAGTATGTTTCCTAATTGAAGATGCTGCATAGTCGTCGGCCGTGGGATAACTCCACGTATCGATAAAGCCGCTGCAGGAAATTTGATGTAGATGTGGGAAAACTATGTCTATCCGACGCGATGACATGTCGAGAAGAATTGCCCAGGCTTCGTACCGGCTCATTGTCGGCATGGAATCGAAATCGACTTTCCCTCAGATAATGAGTGGGGCGCGGCGTAGAGTTGGCCACCTGCTGAAAACTCTGTGTATTAAGAAGCTTTTGGGAAGTTATTGCCGAAACAACGCTAGCTCTGGACCATTGTTGAATGGTCGAGCGAAACTTCGCTGAATAGGAATACCGATTGTCAGCTTTCTTTGCGAGTTAACAATCAAGCTTTGTCCGCTCCCATTGCTGCCGTTCGCCGAACATTGTCAATCCACGTGGCCGAGTTCGAACTGCTGCAGGGACTGGAAGATCTGACTTTCCGCATACTGGGGCACTCAAGCTTGTCGATGCTTCAATAGTTTGGGAGTGCACACTCAGAAAGGGGTGATGGAGAGTTGCATGTAACGCTTGATGCTAGGCAGTGAAACGGCATGCTGGTACGGAGGAGCCATGCTCGTGCTCCTATGAAACTCGGAGGAACGCGCAATGCCCCAACCGGCAACGCGTATTTCTCTATAGGATGAAATTAAGCGCCGGGTGGCGCGTGAAGTGTAGTAGGGCCCACCGGCGAAACCGGTTGCCTGTCTGCCGGACCCGAGCAGGCTCATCGCTGTTTGGACAGTGCGACAGCAGTTCTAGAAACAAGTGAGCGGCAAATGCCGGATCAACACCACCGCTCAACGAATCCCGCCCGCTATTGGTTACAGGTGATTCGCCCTTCCACTTTGACAAAGTTGACGCTCGTCGAGTCATCAAAGCACCTGCGTTCCGTGATGCTCCAATCTACCCCTTTGGCATTTGAGCACCACGCTTTCGCGTGGCGGTCCCAGTTCCCTTCCATTCGATGACAGTTTTCCGCATTGTACTCCCTAGCCTCAACAATCTTATGAAACTTCGATGCTTCTGCATTTGCGACAAAGGGCAGAAAAAAAAGAACAATAATGACATGGCGTTTGAACATGCTTCCTCCTCGATAGGTACCTCAAGGCGCCAATGGTCTACGAGATTGGTTCACGAGCGATCGGATGAATAAGTGTCGCTATGCTTCACCGTTCTTTGCGGAGAACCTGAACGATTCCATCTTGGCCTTTCACAGACGGGCGGCCCGGCTTACCGGGCCCACCTGTGTCTCCGCTACCCCGGCACGTTTTGACGAATCCGATCTTTTTGCAGCGACCAGGTCCGCCGGGGCCGCCTTCGCCCCTGGACCCGCCAGCTCCCGCAGCACCGCCTTTAGCTACCACGCGTAGTCCGCGAAGTTTCCCGTCCGCTCCGGCAAGTGAAGGAGTAGATCCGCCAGTTTCCCACCACTCGATGGTCACGTTTCCAGCTCGGCCACCGATGCCGCCGTCACCACCATTGCCGCCATAGCCACCGGAACCGCCCTTACAATACTCGCTGATATCTGCGCGTCCGCCAGCACCGCCGCGGCCACCGTTGCCGCCTTTCTGGCCGGCACCGCCAGAGGTGTCGATGGTCAAGTCGCCGAAAGACGCGATGCCTAGATGCAATTCTACGTTAGCGCCGTGGCCGCCATTGGAACCATGGGTGCCATTCCCCGCTTGTTTTCCAGTATGGCAGTTCCCCCCATTGCCGCCAGTTGTTCCATTGGGAGCTTGCTGTGTGTGGCTGTGTCCGCTTGCAATGATCTTTGCGCCAGGCTCGAAGTATCCAAAGCGCGCAGTCAGTTTCCAATTACCTACTTCTGGTTTGACTAAAAGAGTGGAATTGTTCCGCAACACGAAGTAGTCGATAGCGTCGGGCAACTGATCAGGACGTTCAATGACACGCGTTTCGTTGGGAAGTACTTCGAACATGCTTGGGGGCATTTGGGGCAACTCTTGCGCGATGGTCATGCCCGAAACACCAATTGAAAGGAGAGCGAGGGTACTGCTGAACTTCATTGTGACACTCCATGTTTCGGCCAGCGGGGATTCATGACAACCGATGGGCCGACCGATTCCATTGGTAAGCTTTCCATTGACGGCTGGTTAAGCCACGACCATAGCAAAGAGGATTCTTTAAATATCCACTGCTGGCCAATTCTGCAATTCAGTTTCCTACACTTCAGCGTGCATGTCTTGTATCCACGCTGCTAGTTATGGCGCGAAATCTTTGCAGTGCTATTGATGGTCTAGGGACAAGATGGAAGCCGCTTTATAGACCCCAAACACGGAAACCAGTCCGACCCTTGCAAGCATCCGTGTATTATATCCAAGCAGTCAGATTCTTAGTACAGAATCAATGGGCCCTTGGTTGTGTCATCTTCAGAACATAGGTGGTTGCACCGTTGATTGTCACGCTTCCCCTACCCAATGAGTTCTCCAGCGGACATCTGGGGCGGATCATTAAAATCAATGGCGGAAAAACGCTAAAAGCCCCCAGCCTTGCACTACTCGGACATCTTTATTCGCAAGCACACGGCGACAAACAACCTTCTCCGATTCATGCATTAGCCTATTTGGCGGGCATGGAGACAGCAGCATACGCGCGCTCGCATACGCTGTTGCCTTTTCAGAGTTTCGCTTTTGAGAAAGACGCTGACGGCAGCACGATGAACTGGCGTATTGCGCACTTCAGACGTTTCGGGTTGAGCGCCATTAATCCACGTGCCGGCGTGTGCCCAGAGTGTATTCGTGATGATCATGAACGGCACGGATTCAGCTATTGGCACCGTGAGCACCAAGTTGTCGGCGTGAGTCTTTGCGCTCATCACGGTAGTCCTTTGAGATTTGTCCCATCCGATGGAATTCTATTTGAACCACCTGAAGAGGCTATCAGCCGCGCTATTTCGATTGAGAATGATCTGGGTCGTTTAAGAAGTGACTCAGCGGTATCTCGATACCACGACATAGTGCAGCGCATGCTGAACAAAGGAGCCCCTGCATCGCTTTACCGTGCCCGCGACCATATCGCTGCAAGAGCGAAATCGTTAGGACTTTCTTGGTGCAAAATCTCCAAAGAAGAGCGGTTGGTAAGCGATGCGGTTTTCCGTACCTTTCCAAGGACCTGGTTAACAGACATCTTCCCAAACTCATCCACTAAACGGATGGGACATCAATCAGGTGTTTTCGACAACGTCGTCCGTAAATCCAGCGTCAACCGCTTTAGTGCCGCAGCGTTAGCGGTGGTTCTCGCAACGCTGTTTGAATCGGCTGAAGATGCATTAGATACCATCTGTTCGCGGCACCCGCCGGTGCTTGAAGGTGATACAAAGAAGAGACGCCCGGGCAGACCTAGTCAACGGGCCGAGCTTGCGAAGACCTATCAAAGGAAACCGACGTTTTCGGCAAATGGGAGTGCGAGAGTAGCTCAAGCGTTCCTTATGCACGGTGGTGATGTCGACGCGATGGCGCGATCGCTTGGTTGCACGGTAGAGCAAGTGCGGAGGCGGATGAGTTTTCATCGCAAGTATGTGTTGAACGCACTTCGCGAAACGCGCGAGTACGAGGCCCTCAAGATATTTTTGGGCGGCTTGTCACTTAGTGAAACAAGCAGGCAGTTCAACGTTCCGATTCCGACGTTAGAGGCCCTACTTCGCCTGATGCACCGCAAGGTTACCCTGGAGGATCCGTTACCCTATGCCTGCAGTTAATCCCGATGCAGTTCGTTGCTAAGGGTTCTGGCGGGGAATCAATAGCCTTTCTAGTACTCGCACGGTCAGCGGGAACCGCCTTGAGTCAATCTTTCGAGTTTTGAGGGTCGGCAACTCCCTGATCAAATCTTCCCAGCGGACGCAAGGTGCTTTCTTTTCTTCGGCCAACGTCAGTGCTATCTGTTCAACGGCGTGAGCGAGCGATTGATCGAGATGATGCATCCGCACAGCAGCATGATTCATCTTAACCGGTTTGTTTTCACGATTTTCGATTGACGCTTGCAGCCACTTGCGGTCATGGCGGTATAACCACGCGTATTCGGCTGATGCAAGTTTTCGTATCAGGCACACCGATGCTCCAGGGAGCTGGCCCAGTGCCGCTTGCCATTTCGCGCGCGAATCTTCTCGACGCTTCCAGAGCTGAACCTTTCGCCATTGCGCAGTCAATCCCGGCTCTGTGCGTAGCACCCGATTTACCGTACTGATCGACACATTGAGTTCTTTGACGATTCGGGCCTTTTCAGAACCTTCATTGAGCATATGTACAAGCGTACTCCGCAAAGACGGTTCCAAACTTTTAGGACGTCGTTGTGGAATCATATCTTCGTCAGCTACCCAGCCCGCCACCGTGTAGTAGCCTACAGACAGTCGTCTAGCGACTGCAGTAATGCTCATTGCTCCTGCTCGTATGCTCTCCACGGCTTCTCGTCTTCTCGAGTCATGGCAGGGGCTACGCACCAAACGTGTTTCTTGTTGGCGGAAAGAAGGCGGCATGATTGCTTGGTCATAAGCCTCAACGAAAGACTGCCAATCTCGGAAGAGCCACTCGATCAAAGTCATATACCGGACGGGGTGGCTCAACGAGCGGCCGGCCAGAATCCGGCGTATGCCCGATTCAGTGGTTAAGGACCGAAGGCAGTCGAACTCCTCTGCCGCCCTTGTTTGGTTGAAATGGTTCTTTGCTCCAGTAAGTGTTTTTCGCCAATTGATGCCGCGCCGTCGGCCACGCGGCACTTGGGCCAGCAGTCGTTCTCGGAGAACATTGCCGAGCTTGCTGGCTTCGGCGAAGTGCGCAGGGTCAGCGTGTATCAGGCTCGCACTCATCCCCGCCAGGCGATGTAGCCGGCTGGTGCCGCTATCAACGTTCCGAAACTCGATTCCTTCGCCGTCGTTTGGCGCATCGGTGTTGTGGTCTCCTGGTAAGGTCCACCCAATGGGGCCCGAGCGGCCCCGCGGAGGTTGGACACCGGAAAGTGAGATACCGTGCACTGGGCAGACGAATACCGTCGGCAGCTGATGAACCAAGTGCCAGTATGCGACGCTGTGGCTTCGTTCATCCTCGCACACGCACGCCGGGCAGTACTTCAGCGGATGACTGGCACCAAGCCCACTTGTAAGGAGGCCGAGCTGAAACTTCAGTGACGAAATGTTCGGGCTACGCATCCGAAGGATGGCTTCATCAGCCTGGTCTCGTCGACGGAATGGCAAGTAATAGGGAAGTAGCGTTCGCTGCAAGACGATGTCTTCAGCACTGCCCAATATCCCTTGGGTGCGCTCGACGAGTTTATCAATGCCGGAGGGAAGATCATGGGCGCCTGCCGCTCGCAGCTCACCAAAAAGCTGCCGGCGAGTTGCTCGGGGGTCGCCATTGGCGGAAAGTCGATGGTAGCGGCTGCACCAGCTGAAAAGCGTTTCATCCGGTAACCAGAATCCAAGATTGACCGATAGCGACAAGGGATACTGAGCGTCAAAGCTAGATCGGCAAGTGTCAGGCATCATCCTCACCCTTGCTCGGCCGGCGCTTCTTGCGCACGTCGAGTTGCCGCACCGCGTCTGCACCAGCATAAAGGTCAGCTTCGCTCAGCCGGCTCTTCGGGTCGATCGACGCAATGGAAGCGCTTCGCTTTTTCTTTTTGTGTACCTTGGCTTTGCTGAGGCGGAGTTCGTCAAGGGTCTTTTTGGCCGCAGGGGACAACGCACTCTCCAGCATGTGCTGCGCTGACAGCGGGACAACGACATCGGATGATGGCGCGTTTGTCGTTTCGCCGTGCATTCCCTCAGCGCTGCGACGTTCTGGGTCAATGCCACTGAACGGGCAAATTAGGTCCCTGCGGCGCGTTGGCGTGCGAGAAGACTCCCTCAATGCCAAGAGCAGTTCGACATCGTTTCGTTGGGTATCAAATGCGCGGGAACGGTAGGTATATCGCAGCGTGTCCAAGTTGATGATCGCGCGCTTTTCGCGCCCAAACTGTCGCAAGGCAGCCAGGATGAGCTGTAGCAATACGCGCGGTAGTCCAGCCGTCAATCGGTAAAGCTCTTCTGCATCCCGCGTCTCATTGAGCTTCAGCAAACTAGGGCATGCGTTTACATATTCCTGAATCAACGTCTGCCACGACAGCGGAACATCGCGTTCCGGCTCGATGACAATCGGTTCGGACAATATTCGTTGGCGTTCCTCATGCGGCCGCGTCTTCAGTCGATGGCCGAGCGAGTAGTTTGCAATGAAAGTGACCGGGACACCCGGATACCCAAGCGCCATGAGGAGCTTGGCCACGCGGGTATTGGCTGTGGTGCTTTGCGTCAGAAACTGCATTTCGTCAACAACAAGCAATCCCGTGCCGGTAACGTAAAACCACGCCTTCAGATGCTCAATCGCGGAAGCTTGATTGAGCCCGTGCTTTTGAAAAGCATAAGACGGGTTGGCTACTGATCTTAAAACCATGGTGTCGGTATCGCTTCCACCCACTTGAATACGTCGTAGTAGCTGGATGGGAACGTCGCGGTGGGCGCGGTCCAACGTAACCGTTCTGGGCGCAGGCAATACCCGCTGCAGTGCATCGACTACGGCGCTCTTTCCGACACCTGCCGGGCCCGTAAGACAGATGAAGGATGACTGCTGGCTTGGTTGGCTATCGCTGTAGACCGATGCAAGGTAGGACTTGGCGTCAGGGTACCGATGAGATAAGAACGCGGCCATGCGCTCTATCCACATCACCATCACGTCACAGGCGCGCTCGGTAGGCACGTAAACCTGCCGTAGCGTTTCGCTGACGAGTCGCAAACGTTCTTCCAAAGGATGTGACTTCGAGAATCGAATAGGCTTAGCCGCACGATAGGCCTTTTGATAGACCACATCCTTGGATACCAGCTCGTCCAGTCCCTCTAGCCAGGGATTCGGCGTGTTCTTTTTTCCGCTCATTTTGAACGACGCCGACCGTCGAGATACGGCGCCGTTTCTTGACGCTCTCGCACAGATGCCGCTTTATTGCGTCTGTGGCGACCCTTACGGCGGGTGCCTTGATCGACGGCGACCCCGGTCTCTTCCAGAAACTGCTGCTCCCAGTAGGCGGTCTCGGCAGCACTGTGGGCGAGAAGCTCTCGACGGCCGCGCTTTCGGAGTTCCGCAATTTGCTCCAATTCATTTACTGAGATGTAAAGCTGCTCGTCACTGTCGGCGATCGTGAGCTGCGCCTCCACTTCGACCAAGTCGGCGCCCACTTCCACCCAGAGAAAGCACACACACACGTCGAGCATGAACCCTTTTAATTCGACGGATTGCCCTGAAACCATGCGCTCGTGCAACCCGGTACGTCGAAGTGCATCGGAGTCAAATCGTTGATTTCTGAAATACACACCGGTTGGCTTCGCGGTGAGCGCGATGGGCGTCAGGAACGCCCTTACTGCGTCTTCAAACACCATGGGTACCGCGCAGGTGCGTGCGCGTTCCTGCAGATAGTTCCAAAGGTCGATCGGGGTATGGCGAACCCCAGCAACGATGGCATTGTTGTTGAGGCGGGCAGTGGCGTCGGTGCTGCGATTTGCAGCGATGGTGCGGTTGATCTCACGCTTTGCCAACTGCGGCAAGGTCATTTTGGTTGTCACGATCGTGGGCGCCCCTTCCGGTTTGACGGCCCGTGGGTTCGAGCTTTCGATGATGGCTTTGCTCTGCCCCATGTAACTCGGCGACGATTCGCTGATTACGGGACTGCCCGTGTCACCACGTGACCTGGCGCTCGCGGTCATACCCGGGCCTCGGTCGACAATTTCGTGGGGAGACAACCCTAGACACGGCCAATCGTCGGGTCGAATGTGCAGTCCGAAGTATCGGCAGAATCGTACTTTGTCGATGGCCATCGAGAACTTCGCCATGCGGTAGGCAGAAGCCTTTTCGCCGCCAACGGAAAAGCCAATCCCGACCAACATCCCGGAGGCCACACAACGGATCCGAACGACTACCAAACGCGGAAGATGGGCTTCAGCCAAGAACCCTACCGCGATCTCTTTCACGACATAGCCATCGCCTTCGACGCGCTCGAGAAGACTGCCTACGGACTCTTGAAACGTGCCTTTGGGCGCACTAAGACGGTTGCGTGTGCGCGCCTGGCCATACTTGGTAAGTTGACGCTCTCGAAGCGGAAAAGCTTTATCAACGCGATAGATGAACTGGTCGTAGGTAGGGAACGGCAGCCCATCCGGGTGAACGAAACGTCGGCCGCCGAAACCGTCCCGAACGGCTTTGCACCCAAAGATCATGGTCAGCGTCTTACGATAGATTGTCCCTAGGTGGACACCCGGACCGGCAAACTTGCGATAGCCTTCTTCGGCCTTGGCGATCATCTCCGGGTCGTTCGATCCGAAGCCATGGTCTGCACCGCGAATAGCTGAGCGACGCCCAAATTTCTGACCGGATTTGGACATCCGATCCCAACGACCGATGTTGTGGATCGGATAATGAAGTGCCCAGCGATTGCGGCCGTAAAGCAAATAGGTGAGAAACCACCAACGCAGACGCGAGGGGTTCTGTTTGGGCCTGCAGTTTGCAGCGTGACGGTTGATTTCGGTAAACGGGTCATCCGCGGTGACCACGTCGTCCAAGCGCTCAAGTAAGGGCTCAATGTGCCCCAAAATGCGATCGATACGCTGATCATGGCGAATCGCGCCAGGTCGCCGACGCGCATCATGCGCCGACAGTTGCATCGATGTCAGCCCACCCAACCATGGGGGTAGATCGAATTGTGGTTCTAAGCGACGGATTTTGCCGTCCAACAACGCCTGCTCGAAACGCAACCGGCGAATGGCCTGTAACACTGGGAGCGGATTTGGCGTTCTATGTTTGCGGCGCTTTTCGTTGGCTGCGCAACGGGACGTACGTTCAACGAACTCGACGAGCAAGACCCGGTCGCGGCGCACGTCATTGACAAATAGGTGATAGATTTTGCCGCTTTCCAGCGATTCGAAGCCGTCAGGCGCCTCGAGCTGTACACCGACATACATACTCATGCCGCACCTCTCTTAAACCAAGAAGCGAAAGTGTCGAGTACGTCGGATGCTTCGGGCGGAAGCGGACAATCCGGAAAGATCGGTGGGCCAAACAAATCAACGCGCAGTTCGCGTTGCCAGATCGCCTGCTCCATCACTGTCTTCAGCGCCATCACATCGAGGTCGAGGTGTGATTGCAGCGTCAAAAACGCCTCGAGCGGTGGAGTGCCGGTCAGCAAACAGCCCTGGAGCCGATCGATGACCCGAGTCCGGACCTCGTCATCCACCGCGATTTGACGGCAGTACGACGTATAGAGACGACGAAGGTTGGCTGAAAGGTTCTTCGGAATATCACGCTCGACAATGCGCATCGTGCGAACGTCCGCGTCGCGATAGTACAACTCTTCTATCGCGTGCCGTGATTTAGCTCTGACCGCTTCTTTGGCCGGGTCTCGGGCCGGCTTAGTCCTTACACCTGAGCGATCGAAGTCGTCTGCATCACGTTTAACGGTCCAGTTGACGCAATAGGGACCAGCGTCATCGACGAGAAACAACAGAAAGTCGCCGATCCAGGGGAAAGGCGCAGTGATTGAGTGACCGTGGTCATCACGAAATTGAATGCGCGGGTGCAAATTCAGACACCCAAGACGGCTGGCGACCGCGATCGTCCCACGCAGTGGCCGCAGCTTTTGGTCGGTGATGGCAGGGTGACCCTCCAGCGGATGTGGTCGCGACTCCGTTGCCAACATCCTTTGCTCATGCAACTCAAAAAGGTTCGGGTGGTACAGCGCCACCATGAGCACAGAAAACTCAACAGACGACAGTACGTGCAAGTACCGGCGAAACTTGGGTGACCAGACCCGGCTGGGTCTCGAAATTCCCGGCGCCTCAGTGCGTTCCGCCAGGATCGCCGGCACATAATTTGGAGACCACCCCGGCGGGTCCTGTCGGCGCAGGATCTCTCGCAAACGTGGCAGACTCGGGCGGGTTGTTTTGCTCATACGTAGCTCCTCAGTTCGTTGAAAACAAAAGCAATCTCCGCCTGCACCGGTTTCGGGCGCAGGCAGCTTTTCAAGATGAACGAAAAGGGAAAACACGAATCAATAGGGCAAACGGGCCCCTGGAGGCTGCGCTGTCACTTGACAGCGCCGCCACCTTGTTCGAGAGTACGAGCTACGGCTTGATCCAACTCATAGCCAGTACCTAGGCGCCCCGGACTGTTACCGCAGTTTCGGGGCGTCGTGCTTTCCCCGGGTAGGTTCAGGGTGACATCGCGTCCTCCTTCGTGAAGTTTCGGTACCCGGACGAGCTCATAGTTTTGGGCCGCCGTCGTCGAATTCGAAATCGTCCTTCTCTTTCAACCCCAGCGCCACGGCGATCCGGTGCGACTGCCCGCGCAAACATTTGCGTTCGCCCATCACCACCGAGTGGGTCAATGATGGGCTGAAACCGCGCTCTTTGGCCCAGCCAGAGATAGACATTCCATTGGCGCGAAACCAGCGCTGTATGTCTTCCGGTGACCTTAAAGGCTGTTTCGCCGCCTGTTGTTTCGCTGATCTGTCTGCCGTGGTTTTAGGGGCCATTTCTCGTCCCAATCGGGTTTGAGGGGTTCAGGAAAGATTGTTGCCGCTGTTGAAGTCCGTGGGAAGTTGGCATGTAATTCCGCTTCGTTCTGAATTGCGAGACACCGCTTTTGGAAAATCGCTCGGAAACGACAGGGAACAGCAAGCGGCGCGGCCCCCCGAACAAATGCCCGTCAGAGCGAGTTCGTGTGTCCGTTTGGGCGCACGGTGTCAAAGCCATGAGCGGAGACACCGGTTTCAACGATTTGGAACGCCAATACGTGATGGCGACCAAAGGCATACGACTGAAGAGTCGTGAACTAAGCCGTGCTTGGTACAAGTATGCGAATGGCGAAAGAGGGCTAGATGAGCACGCGGCTCTCGAAAGGCAAGTAGCCTGGGCAGATGGGCAATATCCCGGTTCGGCGCAACTCTTTAATGCGTTCGTCTGGGACCTCTTGAAGATTCATCACAAAGAAGGGCTTCCGGGGGTCCGGACCATCGATATTCCGAAACGTTGCGCCGTATCAGTTCGCGCCAAACTAAGATCCGACCCGGCGAACTTTGGTCGGTTGGGCTATTTTTCCTACCTAAGCTTTTTCGGGTGCGACAAGGCTGTCGAGATTGCGCACCTCGATGCCTTAGGGCTTTTGCTGTTTCAAGTGTGTAGCAAAGAACTTACGGATTACGCTCAAGAATACGTGCGGCTCGCGCGTAAATGGCTGAAAATATGGGCTTTTGAGCTACCGTATCTGGCTCCCGCACGCGAACCGTTGTTCGACATGCTCGAAAAGCAGGTACCGCGCCTTGGTCCCCTGACGGGCAAGCGCGGCATTGATCCCGCCAAGAGCGAAAGGCAAGACACTGCTGACGCCGAAGTCAACGAGCGCGCCTTTCTGCGACGGATGGGCATTGCCGCATAAACACAGACTCCCCCAGAATGTCCGAGCTAGAATGCGTTGGCAAAAGGTAACAACCCCCCACTCAAAACGCGTCGCGGCGAGATGAAATATTCTGTAAACGGGCGCAAGTGCCGCTGCAGATTCGGCGAACCATTGGCGAGCATAGCTTGGCGGCGGTGGCGATATGGGGCCCTGTTGCGCCAGCAACAAATCTAGCCGCACGCCAGCAGCGCCGAGAACTATACTGAATTACGGAAACAGATCTAATAGGAGATCAGTGATGGCTCAGTATGGGTCTTACCTGGTATTGCTAAGCATCGCGCTCGGACTGGGCGGCCCCGCTGTGTGGCTGTTTATTCGCGAGCTAAGGTATGGGAACACTCGCGAATAGAAGGGTTCCGAAAGTACTTCCTTAGGTCAATTAATAAGACAAGGATGTCACGTCGATGAGTAAATCCAAAAAGTTGATTTCGAGTATCCCCAAGGAGGCTTGGGAAGCGGCAATCGAAGTCATCAGGCAACTTCTCTACCCGATAACAGCTACTACAGCTGGCGTTGGGAAGCTAATCGAGCAGAAGCTCTCCACGCTAAACTCTGTGCAGAGGATTTTCGCAGAGCAAACGCTCAGGGAGGCAACGGAGAAAGCCAAGCGGCGCGTGAAACAGGATTTCTCGAGAGTGATCGTTAAACCGCAGGTCATTTACATTGTTCTTGAGAACGCGGATGGCCAAAGTGACGATTCGATGCGGGAACTCTGGGCAAATCTGACGGCAAGAGAACTCACTGAGGGTAGTGTTCATCCTGAAATCGCAAGAGTTTTTGGTAAACTTACCTCGGCAGACCTCATCGTTTTATCTCAGCATTTTGCGGAAGAATCCTCTACCACCAAATTCCTATTGAAAGTACTAGCTTCCGCATACTCGTTTGGACTTGTTTCTGACGAGAAATCATTCAACCACACCTATTTGCTAGAGCTCGGCCTGCTGAAAGAAGTTGCCGGCAAATGGATGTGCACCACCAAAGGCAAAGAGTTAATTCGCTGTCTCGGAGAGCTTGAAGGTTCTCCGACGAAGAATATGTAGTCACTAGTTAGAGGTTACCGGGACCTGAGCTAGATGCTGTACGGGAAACTACATATGTAGAGTGCTAGGATGTCGCATGGCATGAGCCACAGCGGCTCTGTCGGCAAGGAATCTAGGGTGAATCGATTCCCGCCCTATTTGTGTCGTGGTATTCGATAGACACCGATAACTCCATGAGCATTCAGCGATGTCAGATCCACTTGCTGTGTACTCAACACCGAGCAGATTGTGTCAGACTGCGTGTTTGTCGGGCGACAGGCGGCAAGTAGACGTGGCCAGCTATTTCGCGCGTCAAAATGAGACGTTTCGAAATACGACAAGCAGTTTTTCCAAGACCTTCGAATTGCCCTGTTCCTTAGTACCCTGTCTCCTTTGTCCGACCACTGTTCGCTACACTAAATTCCGCTAACTGATTTTCCCCACTTCCGAGTGCCCCACGGATGAATCTTTGAAATGACGACCACGACGTATGAAGTGAAGGCGCGCATTCGCCCACCGAGAATCGCCGTTCTTACCTCGACATTCACGACGTCAGAAGACTTTGTCAAAGTCTTTCAGTTTCTTTCGTTAGTAAGAGGAGGTGTGTTTGCGCGCTTCATGTATGCAGACATGACCACGTCAGAATTCCCGGCAAGCCTCCGAGACGAGGCGAAAAAGTCTCTACCGGAGCTCGTCATTCCGGCATCTCCGGAAGACAAAAAGCTCGTTCCGCTTTTGTACGACGGCTCCCGTCCGACGCTTCTCGAAGTTCCAACAAACCCTTTAGTAAATTTCGGAGAGCATGCGACTGGTGGACTTGTGCCCTGGTATCGCGTTGTTTCCGAAGAGCAGCGAAAACATCCCGATTTGGAGCGAAACAACCTCTTCCTCCTCAGTGTAAAAGCCAGCGACGAATTCATGCCGCTGGTTGCGGCAACGTTCGGTGTTCTTCCGGACGAGATCCGATACCAAATTCACAGCGAACTGCAAACGGAAGTCCTAGACACAACCGTTGCATCGGCAGTCGATTTTTACGATCTGATTGACACACTCGCGCATCGCGTGACTTGGCTAGATTTTATTAACGATGGCATTAGCCGAATTCACGGCGCTCCTGTTCCTCCGTTTGTCACCGTAGTCAGCGATCAGAATCCAATCAGAGATATTGGGCACTACTGGAATGCTAGACAACACATCGCGCCGTTGGGGGGCCAAGAAAGCGCGACCATGCTCCGCGAATCTGATATCGCAGATCCCAGCACTATGGCCAGCCTCAGCCGAACGCTCGGGTCGTCACGGATAGGATCAAACTTCTGCTACATCCGGACAAACGAGGAAATGGCCGGAACAGCTCGGCAAGCTGCTCGAAGACTTCGTCCCAGGCTGCGCGCAATCAAGGGGAAATCGTATTACGTCGACGTGAACAACGATCGCGTACCGTCATGCTATGCCTACGAAAGGGAACTCGACGTTTCCATTTCCCGCGAAGACCAAATCGTCACATTGCCGACGACTCATATACGCGATCAGACAAGAAGGGCATTTTCAAAGACGTATGTCGATCTTACAGCTGACTACAAGACAAACCGCTATCCGTTTGATTTGGCCATGGCCGAAGACGAAGACATTCTCGACCTCCTGAATGTTCCAGCGGGTAGCTTCTTCTCCTTTGGACAATTGCTAAGCCTAAGTGATGGAAACCTGAGTATCGCAGTTTCTTCTAGCCAAAATGTTGCGTCCGTTCGGTTCCAACTCCCTACCGCAAAGGAGGTGTTTCAGATCATTTTCGCACGTGACGACTGGAAGCTGGTCGACGATGAAAAAAACACACGGTACTCACCATTCATCGCGCTCTTTGACTCCATTTATAGTGCCGCAACAGCGCTCACTGGCAGGAGCTGGAAAATCGTTGATGCGCTGCAAAAAGGGCCACTGACAAATGCTCAGCTTCGAGGCAAAGCCAAGCTTGGAAAAGAGAACAAAAGTGAGCCACTCTCTTCCTTTGCATCCTTGGCCCGGCAAGGGTTGCCGCGAATCTACGCAGAAATATTTGACCAGCGCTACAGGGCGGAGTCTGGGCAACTGCTGAGCAGTGCTTCTCCAGATCGGAGGATCTTGGAATATTTGGTCGGGATTCAGGTCCTTCGACGGAAATGGCAACTGGACCGTTGCCCAAGGTGCAATCAATTGCATTGGACCAGCGACCTCGATGTTACGACGACAACGTATTGTCCCGGCTGCAATTCAGCAATGATAATAAAGGATAAGGTAACAGTCGGGTATGAGCTGAATCCACTTGCGAAGCTAGCGTTAGACGAAGGTGTGCGTCCGGTCCTGCTGACAGTGCGATTTCTCCGAAATATGACATCTCATGGATACTTGTGGTTTCCCGGGGCGAAAATTCAGAAGAAGAGCACACGAACTGACTTTGATCTCATCGCAATGGCAGACGGGCTATTGATCGCTGGTGAATGTAAGCAACTTCAGCGCGGCGCCGGTCCTATGGATAAGGTTTGGAGGGAAGTCCTAGAGCAACTTCGCTTGCCGGTTGAGATCGCACAAAAGATTGGTGTCCGAATATTTTTTGTAAGCAGCCTGATCGACAAGTACCCGCGATCGTTCATAAGTTCCGTCGAAAAACTCATCGGGAACTCAATGATTACGTTGTTTTTGACACGAAGCGATCTCGAAGCAGGTGATCGGAAGTTCAAAGACCATGACGGACACGAACAGACACTGCATTTGAATTCGCTTCTCTACCCGACAAGGAAGCGTCGAAACCGCAAAAAGAGCAAAACGCCAAGGCGTTCGATGTGGTTTTGATGTGCGGACTTCCAGGCGTCCGCTTAGGTCGAATTGCGGTCACTGTCCTCTTCCGTGGCAGCACTGTTTGCTATGGGGGCTTGTGATACTTGATGCCCTGAAAGTACCAGTGAACAACTCCAGAACGTTCTACTGGTCCGCCATGACGGACTATATTCGGGCAACAGTGACTCCCTGACGGACTTTATTCAGTTGTGACGGACTATATTCCCGCAGAACACCCTGCCGAGCCTCACCTCATTATTCGACGGTTACCGATTTGGCCAGGTTACGTGGCTGATCGACGTCGGTACCTTTCAGAATCGCAACGTGATACGACAACAGCTGCAGCGGAATCGTGTACACGATCGGCGCGGTACCCGGGCAGATGTCGTCCAACGTAAGGTTCTGATAGCGGTCGAGCGGG
>MWSE01000048.1_pt1 | contig 27953 bp, 20 predicted proteins | sample 1021931 | NCBI WGS metagenome assembly MWSE01 (sample SAMN06338154, study PRJNA374545) | mollusc metagenome | biome: marine bay; material: sediment; isolation source: gill 28 cm from animal B | host: Kuphus polythalamius | place: Philippines: Mindanao | collected 2011-09-12 | reverse complement strand
AGCCCGCCAGCCACGCTCGAGATCCGCCCGTGGTACAACGAGAACCTCGAATCGCGCTGGTTCATCGTGCCGGGCATCGTTGGCCTGATGGCGTTGATCATCACCACGGTGGTAACCAGTCTGTCTGTCGCCCGCGAACGCGAGGCCGGCACGTTCGATCAGTTGCTGGTCACGCCGCTGCGGCCGATCGAGATCCTGATCGGAAAATCCATACCGGGGATGTTGATCGGGCTGGTCGAGGCGACCTTCATCCTGGTGCTGGTCGTGCTGTGGTTCGAGGTGCCGCTGCGCGGCAGTCTCGGTGCCTTGTATCTCGGCGTGCTGTTGTTCCTGCTGTCTGCGGTGGGCATCGGGTTGATGATCTCTTCGTTCGCCGTGACTCAGCAGCAGGGGATTCTCGGCGCCTTTCTGTTCGCCGTGCCGGCGGTGATCCTGTCGGGCTTTGCGACCCCGATCGACAACATGCCGGATATCGTTCAGCAGCTGACGCTGATCAACCCAATGCGCTACTTCATGGTGATTCTGCGCGGCGTGTTCCTGCGCGGCGATTCGTATGGCTTGTTGTTCGAGCAGTTCTGGCCGATGGCCGTAATCGGTGTCGTCTCGCTGGCCATTGCCGGCTGGTTGTTTCGCCATCGCATGTACTGAGCGCCGCGCGTTCGCGATGCGTCGGTGTCTGTTTGATGACACAAAGATTGTCTTTGTTTATGCCCGCATCAGCAAAGTAAACAAGGTGCAGCGAAAGCCCTTATGTCGTTTGAAATTCACAGCGGCATTGCTCAACCCTTGATCCAGATTAATACAAGAATCCGCGTACGGTGTTTACATAAGTAGAGTCATCATACGACGCGGATGTGTCGTAACCCGCGTACCGTATCGAACGATTTTCCAGGTCGAATTGGCCCCGAGGTGGCACGCGCATGTTGATTCCAAACGCGGGGTGCACGGTGTTGAGCGAAATGCAGTTGAACCGCAGCACATGGCCTTGTTTCCCGATCTGCTGACCGCCGTCGGCTTTATGGCCGTGCTCGGTCTGCTGTTGGCCGGCATTCTTGCCGTCGCCAACCGCCGTCTCTATGTCTACGAAGATCCGCGCATCGATCAGGTCGAGGCGCTGTTGCCAAGCGCCAACTGCGGCTCCTGCGGCACAGCCGGATGCCGCGCGTTCGCCGAGAAGCTGGTCAGCGGCGAATTGCAGCCCGCGCTGTGCACCGTCAATTCGAAAGAGGGCAACCAGGTGATTGCCAATTTTCTGGGTGTCGAACTCGGCAGCCAGGAGCGGCGCGTCGCCCGGCTGGCGTGTGCCGGCGGCAGCAACGTTGCGCAACGTCACGCGAGCTATGTCGGCCTCGACAGTTGTCGCGCCGCGGCGATGGTCGCCGGCGGCGGTAAGGGCTGTGCCTGGGGGTGTCTCGGCCTGGGCGATTGCGCCAAGGTATGCGAGTTCAACGCGCTGGCGATGAATCAAAACGATCTGCCGGTGGTGGATGTCGAGCGTTGCACGGCCTGCGGCGATTGTGTCGAGATCTGTCCTCGCGATCTGTTTTCGCTGCATGCAATCAGTCACCAGCTCTGGGTGGCCTGTAAGAACCTTGAGAAAGATGAGCAGGCCGAGGCCGAGTGCGCGGTGTTGTGCACCGCCTGTGGCCGTTGTGCCGCTGATGCGCCCGAAGGGTTGATCACGATTGACAACAACCTTGCGGTCATCGACTACGCCAAGAACAGCTTGGCCAGCAGGTTGGCGGTGGAACGTTGTCCGACCGGCGCGATTGTCTGGTTGGACGATGTCAGTGGCGCGGCGCACAAAGGCAGAGACGCCAAACGGATCGTACGCAAGGGGGCATTGCCGGTCGGCTGAAGGCCGTCTGCGGCAATCCCAGGGTTTAAGAACAGCGGCCGGCGTAGCAATGCGCTTGTCCGCACAGGCCACACGCGCTGTGTGGCGAACGCAAGGGTAGGGCGAGTCATGTTCGGAAAGAAGGAACCGCAGCAGTTCAAGTATCCCGGCAAGCGCATGGCGATGGACGGCAACACCGCCGTCATCATGTGCGAGCGTGAGTCATCCGACGCCGCCGGCGCGTATCCGATCACACCGTCGACGCAGATGGGTGAGTACTGGGCGGAGGAGACGGCCAAGGGCCACATCAACGTATCTGGCCGGGCGCTGATCTTCGTCGAGCCGGAAGGTGAGCATGCGGCAGCGGGGGTGACCGCGGGTATGTCGATGTCGGGGCTGCGTGCCAGCAACTTCTCGTCGGCGCAGGGCATCGCCTATATGCACGAGTCGCTGTACGCCGCGGTCGGCAAGCGTCTGCCCTATGTGCTCAACATGGGCTGCCGGGCGATCACCAAGTCGAGCCTGAACGTGCATGCCGGGCATGACGATTATCACTGTGTCGACGACACCGGCTTCGTGCAGTTGATGGCCAAGGATGCGCAGGGCGCCGCCGACCTGAACCTGATCGGCCGCAAGATCGCCGAGTTGTCGCTGACCCCGGCGATCGTCGCACAGGACGGTTTTCTGACCACCCACCTGATCGAACCGTTGCAGGTGCCCGAGCGCGAACTGGTCGCCGAGTATCTGGGCCGTCCGGACGACATCATCGATTCACCGACGCCGGCGCAACGCATGCTGTATGGCGACAAGCGTCGCCGCATCCCGGTGCTGTGGGACGTCGATAACCCGGTGTTGGCCGGGCCGGTCGAAAACCAGGACTCGTACATGCAATCGGTGGTCGCGCAGCGGCCGTATTTCTTCGACCACATCGAGGAGATCACCGACCAGGCGATGCAGGAGTTCTATGCGCTGACCGGTCGACGCTACCAGCGCGTCAGCGGCTACCACATGGATGATGCCGACTACGTGATACTCGGCCAGGGCAGCATGATCGTGCAGGCGCAAGCGGTGGCGGATTATCTACGTAAGACGCGCAACCTCAAGGTGGGTGTCGTCGACCTGACGTTGTTCCGCCCGTTCCCGGGTGATCTGCTCGGCGAGCTGTTGCACGGCCGCAAGGCGGTCGCCGTGCTTGAACGCACCGACCAACCCTTGGCCGAAGACCTGCCGCTGATGCGCGAGGTGCGCGCGGCGCTGTTCAAGTGCGTCGAAAACCAATTGGCCGGCGACCGCAGACCGTACCCGGAGTATCCGAGCTTGGCCGCCAAGGAGATACCGCGACTGTACTCCGGCTGTTATGGCCTGGGCAGCCGCGACCTGCAGCCCGAGGCGTTGGTCGGCGCCGTCGAGAACATGTTGCCCGACGGTGCGCAGCGGCCGTTCTATTACCTGTCTGTCGATTTCGTGCATGCCGAGGCCGCCAGCCCGAAGCAGGAGATACATCAACAGCGCCTGCTCGACGACTACCCGCACATCAAGAACCTCGCGATACGCGGCAGCGAAAACCCCGACCTGACACCGGACGGTTCGATCACGGTACGCATGCACTCGGTCGGTGGCTGGGGCGCGATCACCACCGGCAAGAACCTGGCGATGACGCTGTTCGACCTGCTTGGCTACGACATCAAGGCCAACCCCAAGTACGGTTCCGAAAAGAAGGGTCAGCCGACCACCTATTACCTGTCGGCGGCGCCCGAACCGATTCGCCTGAACTGCGAATATCACTTTGTCGATGTCGTGATGTCGCCCGACCCGAACGTGTTCAGCCATTCAAATCCACTGTACGGTCTGAACAAGGGCGGGGTGTTCATCATCCAGAGCAGTCTTGCCGGTCTTGAAGATGTGTGGGCCGGTTTTCCGCGTCAGGCGCGTCAGTTCATCATCGACAACGACATCCGCGTGTTCTGCCTCGACGGCTTCAAGATAGCGCGTGAAGAGGCAACCAATCCCGATCTGCAGTACCGCATGCAGGGCAACGCCTTTCAGGGTGCGTTCTTCGCGACATCGCCGGTCATGGCGCAGAACAATCTCGATGAGCAGGGGTTGTTCGACGCGATCGATCGCCAGTTGCGCCACAAGTTCGGCGGCAAGGGCGAACGCATCGTGCAGGACAACCTGCGCGTCGTGCAGCGTGGTTTCGATGAGGTGCGCGAGATCGTCGACAAGCCGATCGATGCGGTCTCCGTCGAGCCGCATCGCAAGTCGGCCGGCATGCCGGTCATGCTCAAGCAGATGCCCGAGGCCGACGGTGGCATCACCGATGTGCATCGCTTCTGGGAGCAGACCGGCAGCTTCTACGCGGTCGGCAAGGGCGAAGAGAACCTGGCCGATCCCTACATCGGTTTGAGTCTGATCCCGGCGTCGTCGAGCGTGTTCCGTGACATGACGCAGATCCGTTTCGAGTATCCGAAATACATCGCCGAGAACTGTACCGGCTGCGGCAACTGTTTCAGCGTGTGCCCCGACAGCGCGATACCCGGGCTGGTCAACAGCGTCGCCGACGTGTTCGAGACGGCGATCCGTCGCATCGAACGCGAACAGCAGCCGACGATCTGGCTGCGTCGTGCGGTGCGCGATATCGAAAAGCGCCTGCGTGCCTTGATCGAACCGCTCGGTGATCATGCCAACGTCAACGCCTGTCTCGACCAGGCGGTGCTCGAGTCGCTGGCCGCGTCCGAACTGCACGGCGACGACAAGGCGCGTCTCGAAGAAGAGTTCGGGTGGTTCATGGCGACGATCGGCGATTTCCGTTTCGCCGTGACCAAGCCGTACTACAACAACCGCGAAAAGAAAGAGAAGAACAGCGGCGGGCTGTTCTCGGTCACGATCAATCCCTATACCTGCAAGGGCTGCATGGAGTGCGTCGATGTCTGCGGCGACGAGGCGCTGGTGCCGACACCGCAGACGGCCAAGGAGGTCGAGCGGCTGCGCAGTGAGTGGGACTTCTGGCTCGATCTGCCGACCACGCGTCCGGAATACATCCGCATCGACGACCTCGATGAACGTATCGGCGCACTCGAAACCCTGTTGCTCGACAAGCACAACTACGGTTCGCTGACCTGCGGCGACGGTTCCTGCGTCGGCTGTGGCGAGAAGTCGTCGATCCACCTGTTCACGTCGGTCGTCACCGCGTTGATGCAGCCGCGCGTGAAGCGTTTCGTCGAACATGTCGACGACCTGATCAAGCGTCTCGATCAGCATGTGCGCCTGCGCCTGGCCGAGGGCATCGACCTGTCGAACGATACGGCGATCGACGAGATCGTGTCGCAGCACCACAGCAGCGATCTGAGCCTGGCGGAACTGTCGGGCGGACTGGATCGGGTGGGCGCCGGTGAACCGGTGGATGCCGAATGGCTGCAGCGCACCACGCATCTGCTCAAGGACCTGCGTCAGCTCAAGTGGCTGTACACCCAAGGCCGCCTGAACCGTGGGCGCGCCGAGATGGGCATCATCAATGCGACCGGTTGTACCTCGGTGTGGGGCTCGACCTATCCCTACAACCCGTACCCGTTCCCGTGGGCCAACCATCTGTTCCAGGATTCACCGTCGGTCGCGATGGGCGTGTTCCAGGGTCACATGGCCAAGATGGCCGACGGCTTCAAGACCGTGCGCCGCGCCGAGATCGAACTCGACGGCGGCTACAAGGCCGACGAGCACGACGAGCTGTTCGCGTACTTCGACTGGCGCAAGTTCAGCGATGAAGAATGGCTGCTGTGTCCGCCGGTGGTGTCCGTTGGCGGCGACGGTGCGATGTACGACATCGGTTTCCAGAACCTGTCGCGCATGCTGATGTCGGGTTTTCCGATCAAGGCGCTGGTGCTCGATACCCAGGTGTACTCGAATACCGGCGGCCAGGCCTGCACCTCGGGCTTCACCGGCCAGGTGTCGGACATGGCGCAATACGGCAAGGCGCACAAGGGCAAGGAAGAGATCCGCAAGGAGATGGCCCTGATCGGTGCGGCGCACCGTACCGCGTACGTGATGCAGGGATCGATCGCCAACATCACGCACCTGCTCGAAGGCTTTATTGCCGGATTGAACAGCCGCCGCCCGGCGCTGTTCAACATCTACGCGGCCTGTCAGCCCGAGCATGGTATCGGCGACGATGCCTCGGCGGCACAGAACAAGTTGGCCGTCGAATCGCGTGCCTACCCGCTGTTCCGATACGACCCGGATGCCGGCACCACGTTTGAAGAGTGCGCCGACCTCGAGGGCAACCCGGCGATCGATGACGACTGGCCGACCTACACGCTGAGCTATACCGACGACTTCGGCAACCCGGCGAAGGTCGAGGTGCCGATGACGTTTGCCGACTTCGCCGTGACCGAAGGTCGCTTCCGCAAGCACTTCCGCAAGGCGCCGCCGGATTCGTGGAACGAGAACATGACACCGCTGCACGAACTGCTCGACATGGCCGCCGAGGATCGCGAAGACCTCGTGCCCTATATCCTCGGCGTCGACAGCAAGAACCGCTTGATGCGCGTGTTGGTGTCGGAAGAGATCGTGGCCTCGTGCGAAGACCGGCTGCGCTATTGGCACCAGTTGAAATCGCTGGTCGGCATGCAGCGCAGCAGCGCCGGTGTCGATGTCGACCAACTGGTGAACCAAGCGCGTGCAGACATGGCGCAGAAACTGTCGGCGAGCCTGCTCGGGTTGGTCGGGTCGGGCGACGCAGCGGCGTTGTTGGCTGAAGCGCCTGTCGCGCCGAGCAACGGTGGTGGCAACGGCAGTGCAGCACCTGCGCCGGCCGGCGCCGAAGCGGGCAGCGGCGGCTACGAGCCGGTATGGATAGAGACGCCCGAGTGCACCGCCTGTGATGAATGCACCAAGATCAATCCAAAGATCTTCGCCTACAACGACGACAAGAAGGCGATCGTGATCAACCCGAAAGGCGGTCCGTTCCGCGACATCGTCAAGGCAGCGGAGAAGTGCACCGCGGGTGTGATCCATCCGGGGACGCCGTTCGATCCGAAAGAGAAGGATCTGGATCGGCTGATCAAGCGCGCAGAGAAATACCAGTAGGTCATCCGACATGGGGTTGCGCGATCTGTTCAGACGGCACACGTTCGAACACGGTATACATCCGCCGGACCACAAGGCGTTGACCGCGGGGCTGTCGATCCGACGCCTGCCGTTTGCGCCTTACCTGGTCATACCGCTTTCCCAGCATGCCGGTGCACCGGCAACACCGCTGGTCAAGAAAGGGCAGGATGTCGCACGTGGCGAACCGATTGCCGAGGCGAACGGTTTCGTCTCGGTGCCGATGCATGCACCGGCCAGCGGGGTCGTCGACGACATCAGGCTGATGCCGAGTGCGCGTGGCCCGAAGAGCCTGTCGATCGTCATTCGGGTTTACGAAGGTTCGCCGCAGCGTGTCGAGTATGAATCGCCGCGCAACGTCGACGACATGACGCCCGAGCAGATCGTCGAGGCGGTGCAGGCGACCGGCATGGTCGGTCTCGGTGGCGCGGCGTTTCCGACACACGTCAAGATGCGCCCGCCCAAAGAGCACACGGTGGATACCGTGGTCGTCAACGGTTGCGAGTGCGAACCCTACCTGACCTGCGACCACCGCCTGATGCTCGAGAAACCGGACGAGCTGATCGCCGGCATCAAGATCGCGTTGCGCGCCACCGGCGCCAAGCGGGCGGTCATTGGGATCGAAGACAACAAGATGGATGCGGTCGAGGTACTCAGCGCACGTGTACGCAGCGAAGCGCTCATCGATGTACAGGCGGTGCCGACCAAGTATCCGCAGGGCGCCGAGAAAATGCTGATCGAAAGCCTGCTGCACCGTCGCATTCCACCGGGTTCGCTGCCATCGTCGGTCGGCGTCAGCGTGTTCAACGTGGGCACGCTGGTGCAGATCGGCGAGTTGTTGCCCACCGGGCGTGGTCTGATCGAACGCGTCGTGACGGTGACCGGTGCCGGTATCCGCCAGCCCGGCAACTACCTGGTGCCGGTCGGCACGCCGATCCGCTATCTGCTCGAGCACGTCGGGGCGAACGAGCCGGTGCACGAATTGATTCTCGGCGGGCCGATGATGGGGATGTCGGTCGCGGCGCTCGACGTGCCGGTGACCAAGGCGATGTCCGGCATGGTGGTGTTGCCGCCGCCGAAGCAAAGCAAACAACTGCCGGTCATGGCCTGTATCCGCTGCGCCTACTGCGTCGAGGCCTGTCCGATGCATCTTAATCCGTCAACGCTCGGCCTGCTCGCGACCAAGCGCGAGTACCAGAAGATGGCGTCCGATTTTCATCTCAACGATTGTTTCGAATGCGGCTGCTGTACCTACGTCTGCCCGTCGAACATCCCGCTGGTGCAGTACTTCCGCATCGCCAAGGCGATCAATCGCGAGAGGGCGGCGTGAGATGAGCGATCAACACATCCAGGTTGAGCTGCGCAGCTCGCCGCACCTCAAGCAGACGATCGGCACCGCACAGATCATGCGCAATGTGGTCTATGCGCTGCTGCCGGTGTGTGCCTTTGCGGTGTACAACTTCGGCCTGAGCGCCTTGTTGCTGCTCGCCGTGACCACGGCCGGTTGTATGGCGACCGAGCGGCTGTTCTGCCGACTGTCCAACAGGCCGTCTAGCCTGAACGACTGGAGCGTGGTGATCACCGGCCTGCTGCTCGGCCTGACGCTGCCGCCCGGTTTCCCGCTGTGGATGGCGCTGGTCGCCAGCGTGGTTGCGGTCGGCTTGGGCAAAGCGTTGTTCGGCGGTCTTGGCCACAACGTGATGAATCCGGCGTTGGTCGGACGTGCCTTCGTGCAGGCGGCATTTCCTGTCGCGATCACCACCTGGACCCCGTCACTGTTGCCGGCACGCTTCAGCGAGCTGATCCCGACGACGCTGACGGCGCCTTTCATGCAGCCGCCGGATGTCACGCAGTGGATCGCCACGCGCTCGGCCGATGCCTTCACCGGCGCGACACCACTGGCACTGCAGAAGTTCGAGCACGTCAGCACCGACAGCATGGACCTGTTGATGGGCATGACGGCCGGTTCGGCCGGCGAGACCTCGGCGATCATCATCCTGCTTGGTGGCCTGTATCTCGCGGCGCGGCGCATGCTCGATTGGCGCATACCGATCGGCGTACTGCTCGGTGCGGCACTGACCGCGTTGCCGTTCTGGTTGATGGACCCGGCGCGCTATCCCGACCCCTTGTTCGTGGTGGCGTCGGGTGGATTGATGCTCGGTGCCTGGTTCATGGCGAGCGACATGGTCGCCTCGCCGGTCACGCCGATGGGCGTGTGGATCTATGCGCTGTTCATCGGTGCGTTGACGGTCGTGATCCGTCTGTTCGGCGGTCTGTCCGAAGGTGTGATGTACGCCATTCTGCTCGGCAATGCCATCTCGCCATTGATCGCGACCATCTCGCAGCCGCGGGTATTCGGCAGTCGACGGCGTGGGGCGCGGCCATGAGCGAAGCGACGTCTCACGCCCAACAGCCGCTGCCGACGACGCCGAGCATGGCGATGCTGCGCACGCTCGGACTGGTGGCGGCAATCTCCGGTTTCCTGGTCGTGCTGGCCTACCAGATCACGCAACCGATGATCGAAGAGAACAAGCGACTGGCGATCGAGCGCGCCCTGTACCAGGTGGTGCCGGGAGCGGTAGCGCGCCGCGACTTCGTACTCACGGCCGACGGCATTGCGCCACGTGACTCATCGGCGGAGCTCAACGGCGTCCTGCTGTATGCCGGTTACGATGCAGACGGCAAACTGCAAGGCATCGCGCTCGAAGCGGCTGCGCAGGGCTACCAGGACGTTATCCGGTTGCTGTATGGCTACGATCCGAAGTGCCGTTGCATTCGCGGCATCCAGGTATTGAAGATGGCCGAGACCCCGGGCATCGGTGACCAGATCGCCAAGGATCCCGCATTCATCGAAAACTTTCGTGCGCTCGACGTGAGTCTGAACGATGCAGGCGATGCGCTGCGCAATCCGGTCGTAGCGGTCAAGCACGGCAAGAAGACCGATCCGTGGCAGATCGATGCGATCTCGGGCGCGACCATTTCGTCCAATGCAGTGGCGCGTATGTTGAACGACAGCGCGCAATCGGTGCTACCGCGCATCCATGCCGATCTGGAGCCACTGACGAATCCGCAGAACGGAGGTGCGCCATGAGCGCAGACAGCCGCGACAAGTCGGCCGTACCGGGCCTGCTCAATCGCGAAGAAGACGTGACGCCCGATACCTTTCTGCGCGGTCTGTGGCAGGAGAACCCGGTATTCGTCATGTTGCTGGGCATGTGTCCGGTGCTGGCGGTGACGAACTCCGCGATCAATGCGTTGGCGATGGGGCTGGCCACGACCTTCGTGCTGGTGAGTTCGAACATCCTGGTTTCGTTGTTCCGCCACGCGATACCCAAGCAGGTACGCATCGCGACCTACATCGTCATCATCGCCACCTTCGTGACGATGGTCGATTATGCGATCCAGGCGATCAGCCTCGATCTCTACAATGCGCTCGGTGCTTTCATCCAGCTGATCGTTGTGAACTGCGTGATCCTCGGCCGTGCCGAGGCCTATGCGTCCAAACAGCGCCTGTTGCCGACCGTGGTCAATGGCCTGGGGATGGGCGCCGGCTTCACCTTTGCCTTGCTGTGCCTGGGCAGCGTGCGCGAAATACTCGGTGCCGGCAGTCTGTTCGGTGTCGCACTGTTCTCCGAAGGCTTTCAGCCGTGGGTCGTGATGATTCTGCCGCCCGGCGGTTTCTTTGTGTTGGGCGGTTGGTTGCTGTTGTTCAACTGGCTCAAGCGGGTACGCGAGCGGCGTGCCGTCGAACGAGCGGGGGTGACCGTCCATGGAAGCTGATTCACTCACGTTCATCTTCTTGAACGCCGCGGTCATCAACAACTTCGTGTTGGCGATGTTCCTTGGTATCTGTCCATTTCTCGGCGTGTCGGCCAAGCGCGACACTGCGTGGAGCATGGGGCTGGCCGTGGTGTTCGTCATGCTGGTCAGCTCGGTATGCGCGTTCGGCATCAACTGGCTGCTGGTCAGGCTCGAGATCGAGTTCCTGCGTCTGATCTGCTATATCGCCGTGATCGCATCGGCGGTACAACTGGTCGAGATGGCGATGAAGAAGCTGAGTCCGGCGCTGTTCCGCGCGCTTGGTATCTTCCTGCCGTTGATCACGACCAACTGCGCCATCCTCGGCGTCGCGTTGTTTCAGACGTTCCGTGAGTACAGCTTTCTGCAGAGCCTGGCATTCAGCCTGGGCGCCGGTTTCGGCTTCACCCTGGCGTTGATGCTGATGGCCGGATTGCGCGAACGCCTTGAACTGTCGGCCGTGCCGGACGTGAGCAAAGGGGCTGCATTGACTCTGATGCTCGCCGGCATGCTGTCGCTGGCGTTCATGGGGTTCGCCGGGCTCGGAGGTCAGCATGCTTGACTATGTCGTCGCGGTGGTTCTGATTTTTGCCGCCTTGATCGGCTGGCTTAAGGTACAGGAGACGGCCCGCCGGTTCGCTGCGCGGCATCCGCAGTTCGGGCCGGCGCGGGAAGAAGGGGGAGGTTGTGGCAGTAGTTGCAGTTGCAGCCAGGGACAATGTTCGTCGAAACACGAGGTGGTGTTGCAGCCGCAACACCGGGAGCATGCATCATGACCAGTCTCAGTGAATACGATACCAGTGACCGCTACATGGCCAAGGTTTTGGAAACCCACCGGATAACCCCGGAGAATGCGCCGGAGGTGCGCAGCATCCTGCTCAATGTGTCGCGACCGGGATTCCATTTCGACGAGGGACAGAGCGTCGGTGTGCTGTTGCCTGGACCGCACGAGCATGGCGAGTCGCAGCACTTTCGTCTGTACACCATCGCCAGCGCACAGGAAACGGCCAAGGTCGGCGAGGCCGATATCGAACTGTGCGTGCGGCGTTGCTTCTATATCGACGAGGTCAACGGCGAAGAGTATCCGGGGCGTTCTTCCAACTTTCTGTGCGATGCGCGACCAGGCGACACGGTGATCCTGACCGGGCCCTACGGTGATGCGTTTCGCTTACCGAACGACAACGAGGCAAACTTGTTGTTGATCGGCACCGGCACTGGCATTGCGCCGTTCCGCGCCTTCGTCCGTCACATCTACGAGAACCGCGCGGACTGGAAGGGCGATGTGCGCCTGTACTATGGCGCGCGCACCGGCATGGAAAAGCTCTATCAGAATGTCGAGCGAAACGACTTTGCCAATTACTACGATCATGCAACGTTCGAGGCGTTCGAGGGTTTGAGCAAACGCCCGTGGATGCATGGCGACGATCAGGGGTTGAGTGCGTTGCTCGAACAGAATGCGCAGGATATCTGGGAGCGCATGCAGAAACCCAAGACCTACGTCTACATCGCCGGTCTGGAAAACACCCGCGAGGCTTTCAACAAGGCGATGGTGCAAGCGGCCGGTTCAGAGGCGCGCCTGCGTCTGCAGCGCGAAGAGATGATGGAGCAGGGGCGTTGGTCTGAGTTGATCTACGGCTGAACCGATCTGCCTGTATCTTGCTATTCGCCTAGCGGTGCTGGTGCCGTTGGGCTGCGGCAGAGTTCTGGCGTCGCAGTCATGCAGCGGCTGCCGTCCGCGGTGCGTGATATCGAGTTTTTCTCTCTGCCTTCAACGCGCTGGTAGCCGCTTGGCGAACGCTTGAACTGTCAAAAGCGTCGCTTTAATTCGACGAAATTCAAAATTTTTCTGCACATCCCGGCAGGATCGAAATTCGCTGTCTATACTCAATCTAAATCCGATAATTAGAATCAGTCTAAGTCCAAATCTAAAGCAGTACCGTCACGATTCCGGCCCGAAAGGGGCGAGGAGGAAGCGTTATGTGTCGTCTTTTGCCTGCCTGTTTGGCGTTCAGTGCGGTGGTTTCCGGTCTTTCACTCAGCGTGGTCAGCGCGGCCGAGGTGCCTCTCGGACTGCCACCGTTGCCGGTTCCTGCCAACAATCCTCAAACCGATGCCAAGGTCGAATTGGGCGACAAGTTGTTCCACGACGCCCGGTTCAGCACCACCGGCGAGGTCAGCTGCTCGACCTGTCACGACGCGAACAAGGCGTTCACCGACAATCTCAAGGTGTCGAAAGGCATCAACAATCTGACCGGCACGCGCAACGCGCCGACGGTTATCAACGCCGCGTACATGGAGACGCAGTTCTGGGACGGACGTGAGCCCGATCTTGAACGCCAGTCGACCCAACCCTTCATCAATCCGGTCGAGATGGGCCTGGTCGATCACCAGCCGATCATCGACGTCGTGCAGAAGGACCCTGAGTACCAGGCGATGTTCAAGCAGGTGTTCGGGATCGCGCCGGACAGGATTTCGATGACCGAGGTGACCCAGGCGATCGCTGCATTCGAGCGCACGCTGCTGTCGGGTAACTCGGCGTTCGATCGTTACTACTTCGGTGGTGACAAGACCGCGATGAGCGAACAGCAGGTTCGTGGTCTCGACGTGTTTATTGGAGACGGCCGCTGTGTGTCGTGCCATACGATCGAAGAGACCCAGGCGCTGTTTACCGATAGCCGATTTCATAACCTCGGTGTCGGTTTCAAGCGCATCCGCGACTCGGTCAACGAGACGGCCGCGCAGTTTGTTATGTCCAAGCAGCAGGGCGCCGACGTGGACGTGGCGGTGCTCACCAAGGCGAACATGTCGGAACTCGGGCGCTTTGCGGTCAGCGAAGACGTGACCGAGGTCGGTGCATTCAAGACGCCGACGTTGCGCAACGTCGAACTCACTCAGCCCTATATGCACGACGGCAGCCTGGAAACGCTCGAAGACGTCGTTGATTTCTACAACAACGGCGGGCGCGAACAGCCGGACGATCCGATCGATGACTTTCAAAGCGGCGGCATACGCCCGTTGGATCTCACCGACCAGCAGAAGGCCGACCTGGTGGCGTTCTTGAAGGCGCTGACCAGCCCGGAATACACCCACTTGGCCAAGTCGCAAGACTAGGCTCGCAGGAGGACACCATGAGCAAACGCATGAACCGGCGCGAATTTCTCACGCGGGGCGGCGCGGTACTGGCTGCTTCCACCTTGCCGCTGAGTCTGGTCGAAGTGGCGTTCGGCAAGACCGACGAGCGCAATTTCACCTTCGCCTTCATATCCGATTCGCATATCACGCACATCCGTGGCAACGAGTTTGTGCGCAACTGGGACCGTGGCCTGGTGCGGGCGATAGCGGAAACCAACCTGCTCAGTCCGAAACCGGACTTCATCATGTACGGCGGTGACATCGCGCAACTCGGCAAACCGGAAGAGATCGATCACGGCCTGGAGCTGTTGTCGAAGCTGAACGGCGATGTGCACTACGTGATGGGTGAGCACGACTACTACCTCGACCTGGGCGAGTACTGGGAGAAGCAACTCGGCCCGCAGTGGTACAGCTTCGATCACAAAGGTGTGCATTTCATCGTGCTGAACAGCATCCTCACCTACGACGACTGGATGCACAAGAAATGGGACAGCGGCATGGCGCGCATGCTGCAAATGGCCCGTCTGGACAACCCGCAGGGCTCGCCGTTCATGGTCGGTGAGACGCAACGCCAATGGCTCAAAGACGATCTCGCCAAGGTGAGCCATGACACACCGGTCGTGGTGTTTTCGCATTCGCCACTGCAGAAGATCTACAAGGGTTGGAACTTCTGGACCGAAGACGCCGACGACGTACAGGCCCTGCTCAAGCCGTTCAGCAAGGTCACGGTGTTCTATGGCCACGTACACCAGATCCAGTACAACCAGATCGATAATATGAGCTTTCATGCCGCGATGGCGACCGCCTGGCCCTGGCCGTATCCGCAAAGCTACGCCCAGGCCAAGAGTTTCATGCCGAAGCTGACCGTGCAGATGAACCGTGCCGATCCGTTCTTCGAACGCGATGCCACCGGTTGGCAGTTCATCGACATGGATACCGGCGACGCCGCGATGAAATACAACCTGTACGACAACCAGAATCGCACGGTCGCCTACAACGATGCCTCCGGCAAACCGGAAGACCAGCGTTACCAGGCCGCCGAAAACCGCATTCCGCCACAAGACCACTATTGAGGGAGCAGACGGATGAACAGCCCAAGTCATACAGCCATCGTGGCCCTGCTGTTGCCCTGTGTAGTGGCAGGCCTGTTGTTCGTGTTTCCGACGGGGTCGGGCGCCGACGAGTTCACCGCGGGCGACCAGGCGCGTTGGCAAAAGGAGTACATGAGCGTGGTCGGGGAGGGTGAGCGCCTGTTTCACGGCGGTTTCAAGTCGAAGAACACCGTGTCGTGCGATCAATGCCATCCGAACGCGACCAACACCCACCCCGAGACCTATCCGAAGTTTCAGCAGCAGCTCGGCCGGGTGGCCGAACTCTTCGAGATGATCAACTGGTGCATTCAGAATCCGTTGGAAAGCGACCCGATGGCCGCCGACGACGAACGCATGATCGCCCTGCAGGCCTATATCGCCCACGAGCGCCGTGGGGTGCCGCTGGAGCCGGGCAAGCACTGAGCGCCGTATTCGCCTGGATTTTCCCGGGCATGGAAGCCCGTCGTTCGCACTCCCTGCGACCGTCGGCAGGCACATCGCCGCGGAGGATTCTCTGCGCTCCCACGGCTTGCCCCCGATGCTGACCATCCGCCGTTTTCCAAAGCCGAATAAGCTTCGCGATTAGTGGAGGCATAGTTCAAGAATTCGCCCCAAGTGCCGACATAAGCTCAGATAATCCGACAATTATTTTGACGTATCTGTACGTTATCAAGGGGCCCAAGGGTGTTCGCAAAGATTCGAAATTCGTCGCTGGTTTTCCAGTTATCCGTCGCGGTGTGCGTGATCACCGCCATCGTGTTTGCCGGTCTGATCTGGTTTGTGTCGGTAAGGACCGTCCACGATGCCATCGCCGAGCAGGAGCATGGATTGGCTGACGAAGTCGGTTTGGTCGCAACCTCTCTCGAGTTCTTCAACGACCAATTAGTCAGTCAGACCGACAAGTTGAGCGATATCTTTTTCGGCATGTTCGCCGACGGTCAGTTCGAAGTGGACGGCAGCGCGACGGTGCAGGTCGGCAGCTTCTCGGTGCCGACCTTGCTTTACCAGGGTGAGGCCATCAACAACAACTTCGCCAAGCCGGACGCCTTCACCCGGATGACCGGTGGTTCGGCGACGATCTTCTTCCGTCACAATGACGACTTCCTGCGCATTTCGACCTCGCTGAAGAAGCAGGACGGCAGTCGCGCCTTCGGTACCATGCTCGGTCGCCAGCACCCGGGTTATGAAAGGCTGATGCGTGGCGAGACCTACGCCGGACCGGCCAAGCTGTTCGGTAAGAACTACATGACCAAGTATGTGCCTTTCAAAGACGGCAATGGCGAGGTCATGGGCATCCTGTACATCGGCTTCGATTACACCAAGCAGTTCACCGCGCTCAAAGAGCAACTGGCGAAAGTCACCTTCGGTGAAACCGGTTACGTGTATGCCGTCGATGCCAAGGCGGGTCCGCATCAAGGCGAGTTGGTGATGCATCCCTCGCTCGAGGGCAAGAACCTTTTCGAGATGCCCGACGCCGATGGCAACCAGGTGTTTCGCGGATTGCTCGACGGCGAGAAGGGAATCCTTCGTTATTTCTGGAAGACCGGTAATGCCGAGCCGCAGCACAAGATGGTCGCCTACGAGCATGTCGACGGTTGGGACTGGGTAGTCGCCGCCGGCAGCTATACCAGCGAGTTCACCAGCAATGCGATGGTATTGCGCAACACCCTGGTCGTGGTCGCCTTGATCAGTGCAGCGCTGATTGTCGCTTTGATCGTACTCGTCCTGCGTACCCAGCTGCGTCCGCTCGCTGCGATTGGAGAGCGCATGGAGAAGCTCGGCCAGGGTGATCTGTCGACCAAATTGGACCTCAAAGGGGTCGATACCGACGGCAAGACCAACAACGAGATCTACCGCCTGGCGCGCCAGGTGCAGATGATGGTCGACTCCCTCGGCGACCTGATCACGGGTATCTCGGCATCCACCCAGGCGCTGAGCAATGCCTCGCAGCGCGTTGCCCAGGTGGCGTTCCAGACCAATGACGGGGTCAAGAACCAGCAGGTCGAGACTGATCAGGTGGCAACCGCGATCAACGAACTGGTTGCAACTGTTCAAGAGGTTGCGCGCAACGCGGCATCGGCGGCTGAAGAGACCAAGCAGGCGGATCAGAAGGCCGGCCATGGTGCGAGCGTGGTGCGCAGTGTGGCCGCCGCCATCGAATCGCTGGCCTCCGAGGTCGAGCAGTCGGCCCAGGTCATCGGTCGCGTCGAGCGCGAGAGCGAAAACATCGGTACGGTACTGGAAGTCATCCGCGGCATCGCTGAGCAGACCAACCTGCTGGCTTTGAACGCGGCGATCGAAGCGGCACGCGCCGGCGAACAGGGTCGTGGTTTTGCGGTGGTGGCCGACGAGGTGCGCAACCTTGCGCAGCGCACCCAGCAGTCGACGACCGAGATCGATGAGATGATCCAGCGCTTGCAGGCCAGCTCGAAAGAGGCCGTGGCTGCGATGGAGGCCGGCCGCAGCAAGGCCACCGACAGCGTGACGCGTGCCGGCGAGGCGGGCGAGAACCTGACCGAGATCGCCAAGTCGACCTCGGCGATCACCGGTGTCACAGTGCAGATCGCGTCGGCTGCCGAAGAACAGACCTCGGTGGCCGAGGAGATCAACCGCAGCGTCATTCGTATACGCGATGTGGCGAACGACACCGCCAGCGGTGCCGATGAGATGCGCGGCGCCACCGACGAACTGCAGTCGGTCGCCGAACAGTTGCAGTCGGCGGTCGGCCGCTTCCGCGTCTGATCGGTTTCAGTGGATGACAAAGGTGCGCAGCCTCTTCTGGCTGCACACCTTTTTTTGTTTCTCGCCTACATAGGTGCAGGTCGCCAGAGATAACGAGCGTTCATCGGCGGCGAGGGGCAGGCGTTGCCACACCTTTACCCCGATTTATGACGGTACTCGCATTCGGGTAGGTTCGGTCTCGTGCGCGTCGGCGGCAGACGTTAGATTTCGGCACCTGCAGCTCGAAGAGAAGGTCAAGCCGATGTCACCGCATTTCACACCATTTCGTTCGTTGATGTTCGTCGCCTTGGTCGCCCCATGGTTGGTGGCGTGCGGCGATGCTGATTCGCTCAGCGCCCTGTCGGCCGACGATGCCAACGAGGTGGTCGCTGAAGCCGGCGGCAAACAGCTGACCGCAGGCATGCTGCACGATTTCATCGCTGTGGGTGAGTTGATGGCCGGCGAGGCATTCAGTAGCGGCGAACGCGACGATATCCACGAGCGCGAGGTCGAGGATTTCGAAGCCGCGCCGGATCGCGTCCTCGCCTATATGCAGCGCTATACACAGCAGGCCGCTGCGATGCGCTCTGCCGAGAACGAAGCGGCACGTACCGAACTCGGCAACAAGTACTATGTTGAGCTGGTGCAGAACCTGATGTACGGCCTGGTGAGCAAGGGCGGCAGCCGTCCGCTGCCGACCGATACGGGCGGGTTCTTCGCCGTCGCCAAGCCCGAGATGGAAGCGCTGGACGATACTCTCGAAGACCTCGCCGAACGCGGTGATCTGGCCGGCGTGGTGCTGACCCACCGTGTGCCCGATGGCGAGTTGGTACAGGCGGTTATGGTCGAGATCTACCGCATGAATCTGAACCAGCGGGTGGTGATGCCGGCCTACAATGCCGCCATGAATCAAACCCGCCAGTCGTTTGAGCAGGCCGGCCGGGCGACCAACGACGCGATGGCCGAGCACGGCGCATTGAACGCCTGCGATCTCAACCCCGATTGCAAGAGCGAATACCGGCTGGAATACGACAGCAACGGCAAGCTTGAGGAAAAGCTGTACATCAACGAGACACCGGTGATCCCGGCGGATTAGGCCCTGCTTCGTCGTGGCCCGGGCCGGGGATAGGACGGTCTGGTCGAAGCTGGGTCGACGAGCGGGGCGGGGCGCAACGCGCGTGTAATCTGATGACCGCTAGCGAGGCAGGCGGCCGCAGATGCCGGCCAGATGCGTCCACGCCTTGCGCAGGCGCGACGGTCGGTAGGTAGCCAGGGCAACACTGACGTTGTCGCCGAACGTCCCGCCGCGGTGGGTTGCAACGGCTGCCAGGTCGGCGGCGATATTGTGCTCGCCGGGCACCTTCAGTCGCCGTTGTGAAACCTCTCCGGCGTCGACCTGGCTCCAGAACCCGTCGCTGCACAGCATGAACCAGTCGTGATCGCCGACCGCGGTCGCACCGAACTCGGGCTCGAGTTCATTCTCGCCGCCAAGGCACATGTACAGCCGGTTATCGATGGGTTGGCTCGACAGATAGTCTGCGGCGCCATCGGTTGCGTTCTTCAGAAGCTCGTTGATGGTGTGATCGTTGGTGCGCCCCAGCAGCCGTTCTTCACGGAAGTGGTAGAGGCGACTGTCACCGACGTGTATCCAGTAGGCCTCGCTGCCTTGGATATACAAAGCGGTAAAGGTGCTGGCCGGGTTGCTGTTGCGCTGCGCGCCGACATCGCGGATAGCCTGGTCGGCCTGAAAACACAACTCGGTAAGAAAGCGCTGCGGGTTCTTGATGGCCTTTGAGTGAAACTCGGCCTGCGCGGTATCGACCACGGCTTTGGATGCGAGGGCGCCGTCCTGCTGACCGCCCATGCCGTCGGCCAGGACGACCAGGTGCTCGTTCTTGCGATTGAGTTTGCTGAAGACTTCGGCGCGATCCTGTTGATCAGCGCGCCCGCCGATGTCGGTTGCAAGGTGGAATTGCCATTGCATCGTCGCGTACCGTTCGAGTCGTTGCGGCGATCAGTCGAAGATCGCTCGCCAGACGCTCTTGAAGTCCTTGACGATGTTGCCGCTGCCTTCGCGCCCGCGAACGCCTTGGTTCTGGTTTGGCACTGTGACGGGTTCAGCGACACTGATGACGGGTTCGGGCGGTTGTTGCGCAGCCGCGATGCGGGCCTCCCTAATCTCGTTTATTTCACGCCTTGCGGCCAGCAGTGCCCGGTTGCGAGGCTGCAACCGCAGACCGCGACGCAGGTAGATCTGTGCACGCCGTTCACTGCCGGCTTGCATCGCGCCCAGGGCGAGGTCGGCATAGCGGTCGATGATTGCCTGCATGCCTCGCTTGGCCGTGGTGTTCTCCGGATCGACCTCGAGGATCTGTTCGAAGTAGCTGTAGGCATTGTCTTTTGCCGGCGTCGTCAGGCGATTGCGTTCGAGCGCACGCCGCGCCAGTTGTTTCAGTTCATCGACGCGTGCCGTCTTGTCGTCTTCGGCGTTGTGCAGCGCTGCCACGTCGTCGGCAACCGGTGCTGTCGTATCGCTGACTTCGTCGTCGGCAGGTTCATCGGTCTGTGTCTGCTCGGCGAGCTCTGCCGTTTCATCGGGCGAGTCGGTCTCGGTCGTCAGGACGTCGTTCTGTGCTGCGTCGCTCTCCGGCGCGTCGGTGTCGGTCGTCGCGATTTCGGCACCGAAGGTCGTACCGGGAACTGACGCTGCGTCGTCTGCTGCAGGTTCGTCGGGAGAGCCGAGAGTCGCGGTATGGCTTTCACCCGATGACGTGGCTATTGCAGGCGAATCGGACTCGACAATCTGCGTTTGCGCTTCATTCGGTGTCGCGTCGCTCGTCGCGGCGGTCGACGGTGCTGCATCGATAACCGGCAGATCGACAGTTTGTGATGGCGGCTTGTCTGCCGGTGCCGCGTCCTCAGGCGACCCCGTGTTTTCGACGACCTCGACGCGCTCTGCCGAATCACTTTCAGCCAGCGCGTCGGGCGTGTCCGGTTCGCTGCTCATCAGCAGTGCGCCACCGAGGATGACGGCCAGGATGCCGCCGGCGATGGCCGCAGACTTGGGCAATGAGAATTCACCGTTGTGGGTGAATGCGGCAGCCACGATCTCCTTGAGCCTGCTGCCCGTCTGGAAGCTGCCGTCGCGCGGCCCATGCACTGAGAGCGGCTCCGGCGGCGAGCGCCGCAGTTCGCGCATCATGTACACCAGTTCCTTGGCCGACCCGACCCGGTCTTCCGGGTTCTTGGCGATCATGCGGTCGAGCAGCGGCTGGTAGCCGGATAGCTCATGCGGCAGCAGCGGGATGGGTTGGGTCAGGTGGGCGACGATGGTCTCGATCGGCGATGCCTTGGCGAACGGCTTTTGGCCGGTGAGCATCTGGTACAGCACGATGCCGAGCGCGTAGATGTCGGTACGGCCGTCGAGTGGCCGTCCTTCCGCCTGTTCGGGACTGAGGTAATAGGGGCTGCCGAGTGCGGCGCCGTCCATGGTCAGATCCTGGTCGCTGTCGAGCAGCTTGGCGATGCCGAAGTCGGTCAGTTTCGGCGTGCCGTCCGAATGGAACAGGATGTTGCCCGGCTTGATGTCGCGGTGCACGATGCCCTTGCGGTGCACGAAGCGCAGGCAACCGGCGATCTGCTCCAGAATCGACAATGCCTTGGCCGGCGGCATGCCGTTTTCGCCGATGCGCTCTTCGAGCGAACCGCCTTCGAGGTACTCCATCGAGATGAAGTGGCGGTCGCCGATAACGCCGACGTCGTGAATCGTGATGATGTTGCGGTGGCCGAGCGACGCGATGATGCGCCCCTCGTGCAGGAAGCGTTCAGCCTGTTTCGGGTTGTCGAACTTGCGCATCAGCTTCAAGGCAACGCGGCGCCCGAGCGACTCCTGTACCGCGAGGTACACGGAAGACATACCGCCCTTGGCGATGCGTTTTTTTACCTTGAACTTCGGTGCGCTCATACTGCGTCAAGCTGCATCCGCCGATCGATAGTAGAAGCGCAGCGGGATACCCCGCACCGACAGCGTGTCGCCGTCGTTCAGCTTTTGCTCGTCGATGATCTTTTCGTCGTTCAGCGAGACCTTTCCGCGGCGCGCCGGCACCACGTAAAAGCCATCATTGCGGCGCTGGATGCGGGCCGCGAGGCTGGGAGCGAAAAAGCCCTTGGTGTTGAGGTCGCAGGCCGGCGAACGGCCGATCGTGAAATTGACCATGTCGAGGCGGAACTGTGTGTCCTCACCTTCGCCTTTGCCGATAACGGCGAGGAAAGGCACCTTGGCGCGCTTTTTCAACTGCGCCAGGTCGCCAATGCTGGAGATGTCCAGCTCCATGGTCTTTTCCTGCTCGGTGCGCGTCTTGGCTTCCCAATCGGCCGAGCCGCTCTCTTCGCCCTTGGCGCGGGCAACGGCCATGAACTTGAGGACGAAATTGAAGATCTGAATCTCGTCCCAGTAGTTGAGTACCTGTGCCTTGACCCGCTTGCCGCCGACAAAGGTGCCGTTCGAACTGCCGTTGTCGATCAGTACGTAGTTTTCGCCCTGTTTTTCGATGATGGCGTGTTGCTTCGACACGCCGCTGTTTTTCAGCACGATGTCGTTCTGTTCAGATCGTCCGATCGTCGTGCGATCCGGCTTCAGCTCCCTCTGCTCGAGAAGCTTGTCGCCGATGAATATGCGAAGGTAGGCCATGTCCCGATTGATTCCTGCGTCGTTATAAGTTTTCCGCGCGTGCACGGCAACCGGCGGATTTCATTGCGAATTTCTGCCTGGATACCGGTCGCTCACCCTGCTGTCAACCGACTCCCCCTAGTGACTAAACGGTATTCGGCAGTAGCGCGCATTTCTGAAGTTTTATGCCTACTTAGGGCTTGCCGTGGTCCCAAAACCTGAGCTGGGTATCACAATCGCGAGGCACCGGCCTGGCGCGGGCAACGACGGCTGCAAAGCGCAGGGTTCGGCAACGCGATCTGCCGGGCGTCAACGGCGTTCGGCTGGCGAACGACCGGAACCTCGAGTATGGCGACGAGCAGGCAGGCGTGGGAATGTTATTCGTTTGTTCGGATTGTGTGGCAACGGTTGGTGGTGCGCAACCGCCGGTGGCCGCTCGGCGAGCGGCTGGGCCAGGCGCGAGCGGTCCTAAACCGGTTCGATCTCCGCCAGCTCGGCAAACGCACTGCGCTGCGCCGTCGCGATGAAATCTTCCAGGTAGGTCTGCCCCTGGTCGGCCTTGCGCGATGCGGCGTACAGGGTGGCGGCAAGCCCCCGTTTGCCGAGCCGGCGGGACACCACCTGGCCGGCGGCCAGCGGCGCCGCCAACACCCAACCGGGCAACACGGAGACCCCGCGGTTGCTCTTGACCAACTCGAGCATCATCAGCGCCAGCTCGGCGGTGCGTACCGCTGCGGGTTCCACGCCGGCCGGTGTCAGGAAACGGCTGAAGACGTCGAGACGCTCGCGCTCCACGGGGTAGGTGATCAAGGTTTCACCCGCCAGGTCGGTCGGTTTGATGTATTTCCTGCCGGCCAGCCTGTGACTGGGTGACAAGGCAAGCAGGATGTCGAAGCCGAACAAGGGCTGAAAGCGCAGTCTGGGGTCGGCGATCGGGTCGGAGGTGATGACCAGATCGAGTTCGCCCTCCAACAGCGCGGGCAGGGCCTCGAAACTCTGGCTTGCGTTCAAGTCCAGCTCAACGTCCGGCCAGTCTCTGCGATACACGTCCATCGCCGGCAACAGCCAGTCGAAACAACTGTGGCATTCGACCGTGATGTGCAAGCGTGCGTCCGCTCCGCTGGCGATGTGGCGTAGCGCACTCTCGGTACGACGCACGGCCGGCAGCACCGTCTTGGCGAGTTCGAACAGTGCGGCACCGGCCGGCGTCAATCGCGGTGGACGCGTTTTGCGTTCGAACAACAACACGCCGAAATGCGACTCCAGGCCCTTGATCTGGTGCGACAGCGCCGACTGGGTCAGGTGCAGTTGCTCTGCCGCCCGCGCCAGCGAACCAGAGCTCATCAGGGTCTCGAGGGTGAGCAGGTGCTTGGTTTCGAGAAACATGAAAAATATTCAACTACAAATGAAAAACGATCGTTTTACGTCAAGTTAACGCTAACCCATCATGCGCCGCTCGGCAACGATTCAGGGAACAGCAAGCAATGATTTCGGCACATAACCTGGGATTTCCGCGCATCGGTGGAGCACGCGAACTTAAATGGGCCCTGGAGCGCTATTGGCGTGGCGAGATTCCGTCCGCGGTGTTGCAGACGACGGCATCTGAGTTGCGCTCGCGGCATTGGCGTTTGCAGGCCGACGCCGGGCTGGACAATGTGCCGGTAGGCGACTTTTCCCTGTACGACCAGGTGCTCGACCATAGCCTGATGTTCGGCGTCGTTCCGTCACGCTTTGGCGCGGCAGGCGACATGCCGACGCTCGATACCTACTTCGCGATGGCCCGCGGCATGGCGGCCAAGCCCGATGTGGGTTTCGCCAGCGAGATGACCAAGTGGTTCGACACCAACTACCACTACCTGGTGCCGGAATTCGAACCCGAGCTGCAATTCAACCTGCATGCAGATGCCTTGTTGCAGCAAGTCGGCGAGGCGCAGGCGATGGGCCTGAGCGCCAAACCGGTGGTCATTGGTCCGTTGACCTATCTGTGGCTGGGCAAGGTCAAACGCCAGGCCTGCGCAAAGCTCGATCTGCTGCCCGACCTGATCCGCGTCTATGCGCGTCTGTTCGCACAGCTCAAGCAGGCAGGCGTCGAGTGGGTGCAGGTCGATGAGCCCATACTCGCGCTCGACCTGTCCGCCGAGTGGCGCCAGGCATTCGAGTCTGCCTATACGCAACTGGCGACACAACGGCCCAAGCTGTTGTTGACCACGTACTTCGGCGACCTGCGGGAACATCTGCGACTCGCCTGTCATCTGCCGGTCGACGGTCTGCACCTTGACTTGTGCCGGGCGCCGCAACAGCTGCTGCCGGCGATGGACTGGTTGCCTTCGCACAAGGTCCTGTCGCTCGGCGTGGTCGACGGCCGCAACATCTGGCGCGGTGATCTGACCGGCCTGTTGGATACGCTCGATCCGGTTGCGCAGCAACTGGGCGACCGTTTGTGGCTGGCGCCATCCTGTTCTTTGCTGCATGTACCGATCGATTGCAGCGTGGAGCATACGATTGATCCGGCGATTCGCGGCGGCTTGGCGTTTGCAGTTCAAAAGCTCGAAGAGGTCAACCTGTTGAAACGCGCGCTGGCCGAGGGGCATGCGGCCGTTGAGCATGAACTGCGTGCAGCCGAACACGCGATAGCGATGCGACTGGCACATCCCGCGCGGCTACGTCCCGTGGTGCGCGAACGCGTGGCGGGCGTGAACGATGCGATGGCGCGGCGCAATACCGGTTATGCACAGCGGCGCCAGGTGCAACGCGCGCGGCTGCAATTGCCGCTGTTTCCGACGACGACGATCGGCTCGTTCCCGCAGACGGCGGAGATCCGGAGTGCTCGTCGCAACTACAAGCATGGCGAGTTGCCGCTGGCCGGCTATGAAGACGCGATGCGCCAACACATAGCCGACACCATACGTCGCCAGGAGGCGTTGCAACTCGATGTCCTCGTGCATGGCGAGGCTGAACGCACAGACATGGTCGAGTTCTTCGGCGAGCAACTCGATGGTTTTATTTTCACCCAGCAGGGATGGGTACAGTCGTATGGCTCACGTTGCGTGAAGCCGCCGATCATTCATGGCGACGTCGCGCGACCGCGGGCGATGACGGTCGAATGGGCGCGCTATGCGCAATCGCTGACCGACCGACCGGTGAAGGGCATGTTGACCGGTCCGGTCACGATCCTGCAGTGGTCGTTCGTCAGAGACGATCAACCACGCAGTGATACCTGCCAGCAGATTGCGTTGGCCTTGCGCGATGAAGTATCCGATCTCGAACGTGCCGGAATAGCGATCATCCAGATCGACGAGCCGGCGCTGCGCGAGGGGTTGCCGCTGCGCACGAGCGACTGGCCGGCCTACCTGCGATGGGCGGTGCGATGCTTTCGTATCACGTCGGCCGGGGTGGACGATGCGACGCAGATCCACACCCATATGTGCTACGCGGAGTTCAACGACATCATCGATGCGATCGCTCAACTCGACGCGGATGTCATCACCATCGAAACGGCGCGTTCCGATATGGAACTGCTCGAAGCGTTTTCCGGATTTGCCTATCCCAACGAAATCGGTCCGGGTGTCTACGATATCCATTCACCCGCGATACCGGAGACCGGACGTATGGAAGGATTGATGCGCAAGGCAGCGCAAAGCATTCCGGCGGAACGCTTATGGGTCAATCCAGACTGCGGGCTGAAGACGCGCGCTTGGGGCGAGGTTGAGCCGGCACTGCGCAACATGGTCGCTGCAGCGCGCCGTTTGAGGGAGACGGCGGTGAACTGACGACGGATGCCAGGCATCCGTCGCCGCGACTGGATCGGTCAGCTCTGTTTAGACCTTGAAGTGCGAAACCTGCTGTTGCAGCGCGTTCGACAACTGCGCCATGCGCTCGGCTGCGGAACTGGTCTGGTGGCCGCTGTTGGTCGCATGATCGGCATGGTCGCGAATCGAGACCGTGTTGCGATTGATGCTTTCGGCCACCGCACTTTGCTCTTCGGCAGCACTCGCAATCTGCGCATTCATGTCGTTGATGCGGGCTACCGCGGTGGTGATGTGCTCCAGCGATTCGCCGGCGCTGCTGGCGTGTTCGACGCTGGCGCCTGCCTTGTCGCGACCCAGCGCCATCACCTCGACCGCGCGTGCAGCGCGCGACTGCAGCGACTCGATCATCGACTGGATCTCCTGCGTCGATTCCTGAGTGCGGGACGCCAGCGTACGGACCTCATCGGCGACCACCGCGAATCCGCGGCCCTGTTCGCCGGCGCGGGCGGCCTCGATGGCGGCGTTCAACGCCAGCAGGTTCGTTTGCTCGGCGATGCTCTGGATCACGTTGAGCACGCTGCCGATGTTCGAGCTTTCATCTTTCAGCTCGCCGACGACGACACTGACGTTTTCCACTTCGCCGGCGAGATCGTGAATGGCACTGACCGTCTTCATTACGACCTTCTTACCGTCTTCGGCGGCCTTGTCGGCCTCGGTCGCGCCTTCGAACGCCGTTGTGGCGTTGCGTGAAACGTCCTGCACGGTCACGGTCATTTCATGCATGGCGGTTGCCACCTGCTCGATCTCGCGCAGTTGCTGGTCGACCGAGCTGCGATTTTCGCTGGCAAGCTGCAGCACTTCGGAGGCAGCCCCGCTGATCTCGGACGTCGAGTTGACGATGCCGCGCACGGTCGCATGCAGCTGACTGATGAAGCTGTTGATTTCTTCCGCCATCTGGCCGAGTTCGTCTTTGCCCTTGGATTCAATGCGAACCGTCAGGTCGCCTTCACCCTGCGCCAGTTCGTGGACATGGCCAATCATCTTCTTGATCGGACCGACAATCAGGCCCGGCAAGGCGATTGCCAGCACGAGGCACAGTATCAGGCCGACCGCCGCGATGATGGTGGTTGTCGTGATACCGGTGTCGATCGTTGCGTTCGATGCTTCGCGTAGCTCGGCCACCTTGCCGAGCGTAATCTCGGTGAGCTGGTCGAGGACGTCGCGCATCTTGCCGAATACGACATCGGCTTCACCGAAGCTCAGCGCGATTGCTTTGTTCTTCGAGGTTTCGTCGCCCTGGCTGTACAGGCTGACGACCTGGTTGGAGAGATTCTCCCAGCGATCGCGCAATTGCTCGTATTCGGCATAGTTTTTCTTGATGGTTGCATCGTCGTGCAATGCCGCAAATTTGCCCACGCGCTCGGATGCCTGGGCCATGTTTTCACTGTGTTGTTCGCGCAGCGAGTTGAGCGTTGCGGCGTCGATGTTGGGCAGCGACATACTGCGCTCAGCGACCAGGCTTTGATAGAGGTCGCGGTCGGCCTGTAGCAGGAAGTCGATGCTCGGCAGGTACTGGTCGCCGATCGTATGCGTCTTGTCGCCGATTCCTTGCGTCGTGGTGACGGCGGTAATCGCCAATGCGACGAGTGTGGCAGAGACGATGGACAGCGGTATCCACAGCTTCCATCGGAACGACAGGTTGTTCATCCAGTTCATCGACTAATCCCTTGTGCGTGGGTCGAGGTAGTTGCCAAGCCCGTATTTTGATGCTGGCGCGTCGCAGGTAGCTGTTTGGCCAAGTGAGGTAAACGCGACGCAAAAAGCCGGGGTTTCCCGGTACCCAGGGGTGTCGGCAA
>MWSE01000047.1_pt1 | contig 29011 bp, 23 predicted proteins | sample 1021931 | NCBI WGS metagenome assembly MWSE01 (sample SAMN06338154, study PRJNA374545) | mollusc metagenome | biome: marine bay; material: sediment; isolation source: gill 28 cm from animal B | host: Kuphus polythalamius | place: Philippines: Mindanao | collected 2011-09-12 | reverse complement strand
GATCCCTTGGTGCTGATCGGTATGTTCGTCGGCGGGCTGCTACCGTTTCTGATCGCCTCGATCACGATGACCGCGGTTGGCGATGCCGCCTACGAGATGATTCACGAGATCCGTCGGCAGTTCCGCGAGATCCCCGGCCTGCTCGAAGGCACGGGCGAGCCCGATACCGCGCGCTGCGTCGATATCGCCACCAGCGCCGCGCTGCAACGCATGGTGTTGCCCGGGGCCATCGCGGTGGTCGCCCCGGTCGCGGTTGGATTCGGTGTCGGTGCCCAGGCGCTCGGCGGGATGCTCGGCGGCGCGCTGGTGTCGTGCGTGCTGTTGGCGTTGACCATGGCGAATGCCGGTGGCGCCTGGGACAACGCCAAGAAATGGGTCGAGAAAGGCAATCTCGGCGGCAAGGGCTCCGAGGTTCACAAGGCCGCGGTGGTCGGCGATACCGTCGGCGACCCGTTCAAAGACACCTCCGGCCCGTCGATGAATATCCTGATCAACGTCATGGCGATCGTGTCGCTGGTGATTGCGCCGTTGCTGTAAGGGCGCGGCAATCAAATCTGAGGCGGATGCCGCTCGGCGTTCGCCTCAGCGACCCACCTTGGAGAAGTCCGTACCGGGTTCGAGCTCGAACTTCTGCTGCAGGTCGAATTCGCGTATCAACTGATCGACCGCACCCTGGCCGTGCACATTGCTCACCTCGGCGAGAATCAGGCGCACCGCATTGCGGTTGTACCCACTGGTGAACGACAGTTGGACCTGGATCAGTTCGCGTGCCCTGTCGAGTGTCATGCTGCGGCTCCTGCTTGCTGCGGTTGAGTTGCTCGGCGACGCCGCAAGCGGCATCAGGCGTTCTTGCCACCGTCAATCATCTTAAGCCTGGCTGCACAATGCCGGCGGACAAATTCCACGATCTTATCGGCTGAGATAGCCTTGGAAAACGCGAAGCCCTGGTTGAACTCGCAGCCGATGGACTGCAGGTACGCGACTTCTTGTTGTGTCTCGCCGCCTTCGGCAATGGCGGCCAGACCCAGGTTCTGCGCCAGCGAGACGATGGCGCGCACGATCTCGCGGCTCTTGGTGTCGCGGTCCACACCGGCGACAAAGCTGCGGTCGATCTTGAGCGCATCGAACGGCAGACGATGCAGATAGCTGAACGACGAGTACCCGGTGCCGAAGTCGTCGATGATCGTTCTGACGCCCAGCTGCTTCAGTTCCTGCAGAACCTGGGCGGCTTGACGGGTGTTGTCGATCAGCACCGACTCCGTGATCTCGAGACGCAGGAATTCGGCCGGCAGTCCACTGTCTTCGAGCGCCGCGGCGACGTGCTGCAGCAGGTCGGGGTGGCTGAACTGACGACTGGAGAGGTTGATGGCGACAAAGGTCTTGCGCGCTGCCGATAATTCCTGGTGCCAGGCGGCGAGTTGCTGCGTCGCCTGGCGGATCACGCCATATCCGATCGGCACGATCAGCCCGGTCTCTTCGGCAAGACCGATAAAGGCTTCCGGCGCAAGCTCGCCCTTGGCGGGATGCCGCCAGCGCAGTAGCGCCTCGAAGCCGACGATGCGGTCGTCACCCAGGTGGCGGATAGGCTGGTAGTGGATCTCGAAGTCGTTGCGCGTGGTCGCGGCGCGCAATTCGCTTTCCATCTGCAACATGCTCGCGACCTGTGTATGCATGGTGCTGTCGAACACCTGGTAGCGGTTCTTGCCGGTCGCTTTGGCGCGGTACATGGCGATGTCGGCGTCGCGCAGCATGTCTTCGGCAACGTTGTAGGCGACCGAACTCAAGGTCACACCGATGCTCGCGGCGGTCGCGACTTCTTGTCCCATCAGTACGAAGGGCTGAGCGATTTCGTGACGGATCCGCTCGATGAGGTGATCGAGGTTGGTGAAATCGGCGAAGTCGTCAAACAGGATCGCGAATTCGTCGCCACCGAGGTGCGCCAGGGTGTCGGACGCCCGCAAATGGCCCGCGATGCGTTCGCCGATACGGCGCAAGAGGCTGTCGCCGGCCAGGTGGCCCAGGCTGTCGTTGATGGTTTTGAAGCGGTCGAGGTCGATGATCGCGACAGCAAATGCGTAGTCGACGCGCCGGCGAGCGAGCTTGATCGCGTGCGAGATCCGCTCCAGCAGCAGTCTTCGGTTGGCCAGCCCGGTGAGCGGGTCGTGCAGCGCATCGTGCAACACCTGCTGCTCGGCGTCTTTGCGTTCCGTGATATCCGTTTGTGAACCGGCGATGCGGTAGGGATTGCCGTCGCCATCGCGGATCGCCAGGGCGCGGCACAGCATCCAGCGATAGGTGTCGTCGCGATCGCGCACCCGGTATTCGATCTCGAGTTTGGGCGTTTGCCCGGCGAGGTGGGCATTGAGTTCGTTGTGAAATCCCAGTTGGTCGTCGGGATGAATGCGGCTGAACCAGTTGCTGGTCTTGCCACCGAGGTCTGCCTCGCGCAACTTCAGCTGCTCGCGCCAGCGGGGAGAGAAATAGGCGGTGTCTTGGGCGATATTCCAGTCCCACAGGCCATCGTTGGCGCCTGCGGCGGCGAGTGCGTAGCGTTCCTCGCTCTCGGCCAGACGGGCACGGTCGCGCGCAGCGCGCAGCAGGTATTGCAGCTGGTGGCGCAGAATGGCCCAGTTAATCGGTTTGTTGACGAACGTGGTCGCGCCTTCCTGATAAGCGGCCTCGATCGATGCCGTGTCGTCGTTGCTGCTCGCGATAACGATCGGAATCTGGTGGCCGGCCGGCGAGTTGCGCACCTCTCGGCAGATCTCGAAGCCGCTGGTGCCGGGCAGCACGAGGTCGAGCACGATGATGTCCGGGGTCTGCCGTTGGATCGCGTCCCGCGCAGCGTCGCCAGAGGCCACCGTGCGTACCTCGAACCCGAAGTCACTCAGTGCCATCTTGGCCATCAGCGCCACAGTCGCGTCGTCGTCGACGACCAGAAGCCTAATGGGGCGACCGAGGATATCTGTTGCGCTCACCCGACACCTGCGCCCGAGTCGCCGCTGCAGGCGTCTCCGAATTGAAGATTTGTCAGGTCGACAGGCATCTGCGGTTGCTACAAAAGTGTGATCTGGCGCACGTTTTCGGTCGGGTTGCGCCGAGTGTACTTTGATTCCCTTTCAAAGACACGGCCACATAACCCTACAGAACGCCGGACTTAGCGCCCTTCTCGAGCTCGCTTCTGTACCGCAAATGAAAAGGGCCCCGAAAAGGGGCCCCTGAGAGGGTCGGCTGGAGCCTGCCGCTTACAGCTCGAAGTTATCCAGCTTGCGCGCCACGCCGGCCAGTTTAAGGGTGACGTAGTCCGGCATGCCGTTGCTCTTGTAGGGGGGATAGGCCTCGCCCTGGATCAGCGGATACAGGTAGTCCTTGCACTTCTGCGTGATGCCATAACCGTCTTCGGAAATGAAATCGGTCGGCATCATCTTCTCGACATTGGCTACTTCGCTCAGCGGCGCCTCGCCGATCTCCCACTTGTATGGGCTGTTCGAGGTACGCACCACGGTCGGCATGATCGAATTCTTGCCTTCGATCGCCTTTTCGACAGCAGCCTTGCCCAGTGCATACGCCTGCTCGACGTCGGACTCTGAGGCCAAGTGGCGCGCAGCACGCTGCAGGTAGTCGGCAACCGCCCAGTGGTATTTGTAGCCCAGCGCGTCCTTGATCATGTTGGCGACCACCGGTGCTGCGCCACCCAACTGGGCATGCCCGAACGAGTCGCGCGTGCCCTGCTCGGCGAGGAACTTGCCATCCGGCCAGTGACAGCCTTCCGAGACACAGATTGTGCAGTAGCCATGCTTTTTCACATTGGCGTCGACTTTCGCCAGGAACTTGTCCTTGTCGAATTCGACTTCGGGGAACAGCGTGACCACTGGAATGCCCTCGTCTTCAACCAGAGCGCCCGCGGCGGCGATCCAACCGGCGTGACGACCCATGACCTCGATGACGAAGATCTTGGTCGAGGTGGCCGCCATCGAACGCACGTCGTAGCTGGCCTCCAACGTCGATACCGCGATGTACTTGGCGACCGAACCGAAGCCCGGGCAGTTGTCGGTGATCGGCAGATCGTTGTCGACCGTTTTCGGCACATGGATCGCCTGCACCGGGTAGCCCATCTTCTCGGAAAGCTGCGAGACCTTGTAGCAGGTATCTGCCGAGTCACCGCCGCCGTTGTAGAAGAAGTAGCCGATGTTGTGCGCCTTGAAGATCTCGATCAGGCGTTCGTATTCGCGCTTGTTGTCTTCCAGGCTCTTGAGCTTGAAACGACAAGAGCCGAAGCCGCCTGACGGGGTGTGTTTGAGGGCTGCGATCGCCTCGGCAGATTCCTGGCTGGTATCGATCAGGTCTTCGGTGAGTGCGCCGATGATGCCGTTGCGGCCGGCATACACATTGGCGATCTTGTCCGGGTGGGCGCGGGCGGTCTCGATAACGCCACAGGCCGAGGCATTGATAACGGCGGTGACCCCGCCGGACTGTGCGTAAAAGGCGTTTTTCGCCGTCATTTATGTTCCCTCTGGTCGGTTGTTTGTTTTGAAGAATCTGCCGTGAATCCAGTTACTTAGCGACGCTTGGCGTCAATGTCGCCACGCTCTCGGGCGAGGTGGTCGGCCTGCGCCTGGAGCAGCGAAACGGCGCACTCGGTCAGGTCGTCATACTCGTGGACCCCGGTGCCGTATTGTTGATATCCGCGGTAGAAGAACTGGCAACGATATCGTCTTTCGCCGCTCTTAAAGATGACGAAATGGCAATTTTCGGCCTCCCACACGAATACGGGGCACGAGGTGAGCTCGCGGTCGGCGGGATTCAGGCGGATTTCGGCGTCTGCGTATTGCAGATCGATGTCGCGCCCGTAGCGTTCTTTGAGGGTGGTCTTGACGATCCACTCCTCGGTCTCGGTGATGTCTGGAATTGTGCTCATGGCGTTTACCCGTGTCCGGGTACCGCAACCTGGTCGGAATAGACAGCGCGGCTCAAAGCCCGGTTTTAGAAAAAACCAAGCTAATATACTCGTTTATTTCAGTTAATCGCCTAAAATCTTTAGAAAATCAGGCGCTTCGTTGACAGGTAATTTAATGTGCGATTAGCTTAGACAACGCGGCACAACGCAGCCAATGCAAAACACGCATGCCCCCATAGGAAAATCCTAATTTCCTTATATGACAAATAGTTGGAAAACTTGCCGCCGACACCCGCAGAGTGCAGGCAGCGACGCGCCAAACAAAACAATAAAGGCCACTGAGGAGCCATAATGAGGATCGTTCTTTTAGGTCCCCCTGGATCGGGGAAATCCGAACTCTCCCAACAGATTTCAGAACACTACGGCATGCCGATCATCACCGTCTCCAGCGTGATGCAACGTGCCGCCTCGGAATCCTCAGAGCTTGGCCGGCTGGCCAAAGAAGCGATGGATATGTCGCGGGTATCCGACGAGCTGCTGCTGGCACTCCTGCGGATACAGATCCCGCAGATGGACCTCAGCAAGGGATTCGTACTGGTCGACCTGCCGAAAAACGCCGGCCAGGCCGACGTGCTCGACAGCGTGCTCAGCGACCTGGCCGCCGATATCGAACTGGTGCTCAATCTCGAAGTCGACCCGGACGAGCTGATGGAGCGGCTGGTGGGCCGGATCACCTGCGACAACTGCGGTGCCCAATACAACACCTACGTCAATCCGCCGATGGTCGAAGGCGTATGCGACGCCTGCGGCGCCCGTGTCGTGCGCCGGCCGGATGATTACGAAGAAACGATCAGCAACCGTCTGCGCGTCTACGAGAACCAGATGGGGCCGCTGCTGCAGTACTACCAGCTGAGCGACAAGCTCAAGCGCATCGACGCTGATGACGGCGGCGAAAAGGTCTGGAAAGCAGTGGGTGCGATTATCAAGGCCATGCCGCCGAGCGTACCGCCGGCATCAGCCGCCGAGGAAGCACCGGCGGAGCCGCCGGCTGCGGCGGAAAAGCCTGCCGGCGAGCGAAAAGGCGGCAAAGCCAAGGCGAAGGCCAAGGCAGCGGACAGCGGCACCATATCCAAGTCGACGAAGAAGGCTGCGACGGCCAAGGGCAAGACTGAAAAGCCGGCGAAGAAGGCAGAGCAAAAGCCCGAAGCGAAGCCGGTTGCCAAGAAGAAGGCGGCAGCGAAGAAAGCGGCCGAAGCTACATCAGCCAAGACCGACAAAGCGGCAGTTAAGAAAACCGCGGCCAAGAAAACGGCCTCCAAACCGGCGAAGAAAGCAGTCGCCAAGAAGGTTGCGAAGAAGAAGGCAGCCGCCAAGCCGGCCAAAAAGGTTGCGGCCAAGAAGGCCACGGCAACGAAGGTGACTGCCAAGAAGGCAGCGGTGAAGAAGGTTGCTGCCAAGAAGAAGGTCGTCGCCAAGAAATCGGCAGCGAAGAAAGTCGCAACCAAGAAGAAAGTCGTGAAGAAGGCCGCCGTGAAGAAAGCCGCAGCCAAGAAGGCCGTGGCAAAGAAAACGGTGGCGAAGAAAGCGGCAGCCAAAAAAGCTGTAGCGAAGAAGGTGGTGAAAAAAGCCGCCTCCAAGAAGGCTGCAGCCAAGAAAAAAGCGGCGAAAAAGCCGGCCAAGAAGAAATCCGGCCGGCGGTGATTGCCGATATGGCGGGCTGACGCCGGCCATTGCAGCGGATCGCTGTCGATGTCAGACCGGTGGCGGCGGGTTCAGCGGAACGTCCGCCGGGGCTGCTGCAATATCAATCCAACGACGGTCCGAGCTGAAACTCGACGGCCTCGAAGCCGTGGTCTTCGAGCATCGCCAAAACATCTTCCCAGGTGTAACCGGGATTCTGTTCTTCCACTTCGGCGATCAGCCCCGTGACCTTGCGATAGACCTCCTGCCCTTGATAGTCCGGCGGAATCTTCACCAGTCGGATATGCGACTTGTTGCTTGCGGGCAGGATCATCAGGTCAGAACTCGACATCTGTACAACCTCAGTGGCTTTTTTTGCCGATCAGTTCGATGGGGTAACCGTCCGGGTCTTCGACGAATGCGATTATCGTCGTACCGGCGTTCATCGGGCCGGCGTCGCGCAGGATCTTGCCGCCGCGCGTGCGGATATCGTCGGTCGCCTTGTATACATCGTCGACCTCGATCGCGATGTGCCCATAGGCGCTGCCCATCTCGTAGGTGTCGACGCCCCAGTTGTAGGTGAGCTCGATCACCGTGTTGTCCGACTCGTCGCCATAGCCGATGAATGCCAACGTGAACTCGCCATCCGGGTAGTCTTTTTGACGCAGCAGGCGCATGCCCAACACCTGCGTGTAGAAATCGATCGACCGCTGCAGGTCGCCGGTACGTAGCATCGTGTGCAGGATACGCATCAGAGGAGTCCTCCGTTCAGTTTGTACGGCTGCGTGGCGACGGTTTCAGTCGCCACCGACCATCATTCGCTCGATCAGCCACGAGCCGGTATCGATGCTGCCCGGTATATCGTTGTCGTTGCCGACGGCGACCAGCTGACGAAACATGTCCTTCAGGTTGCCGGCAATCGTGATCTCTTCGACCGGGTATTGGATCTCGCCATTCTCCACCCAGAAGCCTGCCGCGCCCCGCGAATAGTCGCCGGTTACCATGTTCGACCCCTGGCCCATCAGCTCGGTGACGACCACGCCGTGGTCCATCTCGCGCACCAGTTGGTCGAAAGACTGGCCGGTGCTGCTGATGCTGGCATTGCGCACGCCGCCGGCGCTGGCAGTACTTTGCAGCCCGAGTTTGCGTGCCGAGTAGCTGTCGAGCAGGTAACCTTGCAGCACGCCGTCGCTGACCAGTTCGCGATACTGGGTGCCAACGCCTTCGTTGTCGAATGGCGCGCTCGCCGGGCCGCGTGGCAGCAGCGGGTTCTCGCTGATCTTTACCCAATCGGGAAACAACTGCGTGCCGACCTGGTCGAGCAGAAACGTCGATTTGCGATACACCGCGTGGCCGCGGATCGCGCCGAACAGGCTGCGTAGCAGGCTGGGCGCGGTCTCAGCGCGGAACAGCACCGGACATTCGCGGGTGCTCAAGTGCCTGGCGCCGAGGCGTGCCAGCGAACGTTCGGCCGCCTTGCGACCAATCGCGATCGGATCGCCGAGTTCGCTGGCGACGCGACCGCTGTCGTACCAGTAGTCGCGCTCCATGTCGTCGCCTTCCTGGGCGATCACGGCGCAACTCACGCTGTGGCGCGAGGTGGGGTAGCCGCCGACGAAGCCGTGGCTGTTGCCGTACACGAATGCCGAGCGCTGCGTATACACGGTTGCGCCTTCGGAGTTGGTTATCCGCGCGTCGAATCCGCGCGCTGCATCTTCACAGCGTTTGCCGACATCGGCGGCCTGGTCGGCGTTGATATCCCACGGATGGAACAGGTCGAGATCCGGGATGTCGCGTGCCATCAGCTCCGGATCGGCCAGGCCGGCGGCCGGGTCTTCCGAGGTGTACTTGGCGATACGGCAGGCTGCGGCGACGCTTTCGCGTATCGCCTCGGGACGCAGGTCCGTCGTGTTGGCCGAGCCCTTACGCTGGCCGAAGTAGACGGTGATGCCCAGGCCGTTGTCGCTGTTGTGTTCGATGGTCTCGGTTTCGCCGAGACGCACGGTCACCGACAGCCCGGTCTGCGCCGAGACGCCGGCTTCGGCTGCGTCGGCGCCCTGGTTGCGGGCCTCTTGCAGCAAGTCGGCGACGACCTGCTGCAGGTGTTCTATCTGTTGTGAATCTGTCATTACGTCCCTGGGGTCAGGCGGCGGTGCCGCCGACGGTAAGCTGATCGATCTTGAGGGTGGGCTGGCCGACGCCGACCGGCACGCTCTGGCCCTCTTTGCCGCAGGTGCCGACACCGGTGTCGAGTTCGAGGTCGTCGCCGACCATGCTGATGCGGGTCATGACCTCCGGCCCGTTGCCGATCAGGGTGGCGCCTTTGACCGGGTGCGTGATTTTGCCGTTTTCAATCATGTAGGCCTCGTTGGCCGAGAACACGAACTTGCCCGAGGTGATGTCGACCTGGCCGCCGCCGAAGTTCACGGCATAGATGCCGCGGTCCACCGAGGCGATGATCTCTTCGGGCTTGTGTTCGCCGGGCAGCATGTAGGTGTTGGTCATGCGCGGCATCGGCAGATGGGCGTATGACTCGCGGCGCCCGTTGCCGGTGGGCGCGACGCCCATCAGGCGGGCGTTCATTTTGTCTTGCATGTAGCCTTTCAAGATCCCTTTTTCGATCAGCACGTTGTTGCCGGAGGCGGTGCCTTCGTCGTCGATCGTCAGCGAGCCGCGCCGGCCGGGCAGGGTGCCGTCGTCGACCACGGTGCACAGCGGTGAGGCGACCTGTTCACCGATGCGTCCGGAGAAGGCCGAGGTGCCCTTGCGGTTGAAGTCGCCTTCGAGGCCGTGGCCCACCGCCTCGTGCAGCAGCACCCCGGGCCAGCCGGGGCCGAGCACCACCGGCAGCATGCCGGCGGGGGCGGCGACCGCCTCGAGATTGACCAGTGCCTGGCGTACCGCCTCGCGGGCCAAGCCCAATCCGCGATCGTCCTGCAGGAAGTAGTCCAGGCCCTGGCGTGCACCGCCGCCGGCGCTGCCCTGTTCGCGCCGGCCCTGATGCTCGGCGATCACTTGAACATTCATGCGTACCAGCGGGCGGACGTCGGCATGGATCTGTCCACCGTTGTCCATGACCAGCACGATATCGTGCGCCGCGACGAGGCTGACGATGACCTGCTGTACCCGCGGGTCGGCGGCGCGTGCCGCCGCGTCTGCACGCCGCATTAGGTCGAGTTTCTCCGCCTCACTGAGCGTCTCCAGCGGGTTGATCGGGGCGTACAAGGCGGGCACCTGGGGCGATGCCGAGACCGCTTGGCTACCGTGTTGCCCTGCCTGCGCGATCGCCCGCGCGGCGCCGGCTGCTTCAAGCAGGCGCGATAGTTCGAGGCTGTCGGTATAGGCGAACCCGGTCTTGTCACCGCTGATCGCGCGCAGCCCGGCGCCCTGTTCGATGCTGTGGCTGCCTTCCTTGATGATGCCGTCTTCGAGCACCCAGGATTCCAACCGGCCGTATTGAAAATAGATGTCCGCTGCATCGACCTGTCGGCTCAGCAGGCGGTCCATGACCTTTTCCAGCTGGTTGTCGCTCAGCCCGGGCAGGTCCAGCAGGGTCTGGCGGGCAATGGTCAGACTTTGAGACATAGTTGATAGCTCTCTCTAGCGTGACGACAGGCCACAAGGGCCTCGCTGTCAGCGGCAATGCAGGCGACGATGATCGAGGCAGGGGAAGTTGCGTCGCGTCGTGTGTTGAAAGTCGGGATCGATGTGCGCGGCCACGAAGCCACTGCCGCGTTCGCGCTCGGCGAGCTTGGTTCCCCAGGGGTCGACGATCATGCTGTGGCCGTAGGTTTCGCGACCGCCGACATGAAAGCCTCCCTGTGCTGCCGCAATCACGTACGACAGGTTTTCGATCGCACGTGCGCGTACCAGGATTTCCCAGTGCGCGCGGCCGGTGATGGCGGTGAAGGCCGCCGGCAGTGCGATCACCTCGACGCCACGGTCGACCATCGCGCGGTAGATCTCGGGAAAGCGCAGGTCGTAGCAGACCGACACCCCTAATCGACCTACCGGGCTATCGAGCACCACAACCCGGTCACCCGGTTCGATACTCTCGGATTCGACGAACTGCTCGTCGCTCTCGATCAGGTTGACGTCGAACAGGTGTTGCTTGTCGTAGCGCGCGACCTGCTTGCCCCGGTCGTCGTAGACGGTACAGGCGGCGCGCCACTTGGCGGCGTGGTCGGCCTCGATCGGGATGGTGCCGCCGACGATCCAGATGCCGAGCCGCTTGGCCAATTGCGACAGGAAGGACTGCAACGGGCCGTCGCCGGGTTCTTCGCGCAGCGCGTTGGCATCACTGCAGGCGTTGCCCATGAAGGCGAAATTCTCGGGCAGCACGATCATGGCTGCGCCTTCCTTGACGGCCTGTTCGGCCAGCCGCTGCGTTTCCAGCAGGTTGGCGCTCACATTGCTGCCTGACGCCAGCTGGATAGCGGCCACTTTTTTCTGCGATTTGCTCATCTGGGGTGCTTAACTGCTGTCCTTGTTACGAACTCTACTGCCTGACGCGCCGAGCGCAAAGGTTTGTTGCGCCAAGAAACCGGGTGAGTCTGGATGGTAATTGCCCAAGACAGATCAATCCGGGGTGCCGGGTATGTCCGCGCCGTGCGGATCGCCTTTCTTCAGCAGACGCATCAATCCATTGCTGCCAGTGTCGTCGTCGGACGACGAGGCAGGCTCGCTGGGCACGCCCGCCGACGGTGGCTCGAAGGCCTCGGTAGGATCTTGCGGCAGGGTCTGGCCGGGCAGCGGTGCATCGGGGTCGGGCGGTTGTGCCGTTTGTTCCTTCGAGTCGCCGCCGGGACCGAGGATTTTCGACAGCGTGCCCCCGGTATCGAGCTGAGTGATCTCGGGTGAATCCCACGATCCGCTCAGGCTGTACTCGAAACGGTTGATCTTCTCCCCGCTGGTGACCAGTTTCTGGGCGACGTACACGGCAATCCCGGCGACCGGCCCACCGGCGATCGTGCCGGCGATCGGCAGGGTCGCATCCAGGTTCGGGACGACGGTGACGTGTTGGTCGAGGGTGCGGTCCACGAGATCGGCCGTGCCTTTCAGATCGATGCTGCCGGTCGGCCCGAGTACGCTCAGGTCCTCGGTTTTGGCGACCCCGTCGGCGATCCTGAAGTGCCCCTTGATGCTGTCGAAACTGTAGCCCTTCTTGTAGAAGTCGCTGAAGTCGAGGCGTAGTCGCCGGGTCAGTGCGTTCAGGTTCAACAGGCCGACCACCCGGGTTACGCCGGGGTCGAGTTCGGCGAGCCTTCCGCGGCCGACATCGAGATTGAAATGGCCGTCGAGCGTGGTGCGGTGAACCTGCGCCGGGTTGCCCGGCCACTGGCCGAAGAACTCGATATCGGTCTTCGCTTCTTCGACCTGGCGCGAATAGCCGAGCGCGACCAGGAAGTCGCCGATCGCCTTGCTGTGCGCGTGTCCGCCCAGCTGGCTGACGAAGCCATCGCCTTCTCGCGACCAATGTCCTGCGCTCTGCAGTTCCAACTGCCCGCCGCTCAGATCCAGGCGCGTGATCTGCATGCCGCTGCCGCTGGGCTGTGCATCGAGGCGCAGCTGGCCGAGTTCAGCCTGATTGATCTTGAAGTCGACGATGCTTAGCACCAAGCCCGGCAGCGACAAGGGGTCGGGTCCGGTAGCAGGGTCCGGTGGTGCGGCAACCTCTTCTTCAACTCCATCGACCGGTATGTCGAGATGCAGCCGCTGCAGTTCGATCTGCACCGGGATGTTGTCGATCGCATCGGCGACCACGAACGTCCCGGCCAACGAGTCGGCGTCGACGATGCCGCGCCACTGTCGGTCGCTGTGCGTGGTGTTGAGGTGGGCATCCTTGATACTGAATTCGTCGACCAATACCCGGTCGAAACGCAGGTCGACGGTCAGCGGGGGCGTATCCGCAGCGTTTTTTGTGGCTACGGCGCCCAGCGCGTCGGCCCATGCGAGTACGTCAAGCACCTTCATGTGCCCGCCGATGCGCACGCCCGGGCCGCGTTGCAGTACCGCTTCGTCGCCGCCCAGTAAGACGTCGACCTGCCGGCCATCGAGGCCGAACTCGGCATCCACCAGGTCGGCGTAGCGCGCATGGCCGGTGCGATCCTTGCCGCTCAGCGGGATGGTGACGTTAAACGAGCGCTTCTCGGGCGGTGCCTTGCCAAAGGGTGTCGGCAATGCCACCGCGATGCCCTCGAGCTGGCTGGCGACGGTCAACCGGGCGGCTTTGTTGTCGCCTGCGCTGCTCGGTGGAATATCGATGTCAACGGCGAAGTCGGCCTTGCCTTTGATTAGCGGTATATCGAGTGCGGGCAGCTGGCGGTGGATGTCGGCAAGCGCAAAGGTACCTAGCGAGCTGATGCGGGTGGTGCCGTCTTTGGCCGGGGCCAGGTCGACCCGGATGGGCGAGCCCAGCGCGTGTGCCTTGATGCCCTTGGCGCGCAGGCCGTCGAGCGTGAAATCGAGCGTACCGTCGATCTGGGTGATGTCGAGCTGCCAGTCGGGCAACGACAGCGTGCTGCCGTTGAGCCGCAATTTGCCGTCGAGCGCATAGTCTCCCCGGCCGCTCACCAGCGGTATCGTGAAATCGAGCGACAGATCCGAATCGCCCTGCGCCTGCAATGCGTCGGCGAACTGACCAAAACGATCGCGCAGGCCCTCGTCGCGCAACAGTTGCAGCGGGTCTTTCAACGGGCCGACCAGGCGACCGCTGATCTCGATCGGCGAGGTCGGCTCCAGGCTGGCGACGTGGGCATGCGCCTCGACGACCTTGCTGTCATACAGCGTGGCGGAGCGCGTCACGATGTCGAGGTGGTTGCCGAAGAACTTCACGTAGGCATCGATGTTTTCCAGGTGCGGCCAACCTTCGCGGTAGGCGAGCACCACGTCGCGGGTGTCGTACACGACCTCGAACACGCCGTTGCCGGACTTTTCGAACGCGAACGAATCGGCAGGGCCGTAGACCAGCGCCGATCCGGAGATCACCTTGCCCGAAATGACCGACTTGTCGAGCCACGCCACCAGTTCGTCGCCCATGATGGCCGCTGGGTAATACAGCGAGGCATAGGCGGCATCGCCGTCGGCGAAGTCCGACTGCACATCGACGAACAGGGGTTTGCCGGGTTCCTGCACCAGTGCCAGGCGGGTGCTGCTCTTGATATGCGGCGTATTCGCGACCAGCTTGTCGCTCGATAGCCGCCAGCCCAGTGCGTGTTGCTCGAAGTCGAGCTGCCCGGCGAGCCGATCGAACGGCAGCGGATTGCGGAACAGGTCGGTGAACAGGATTTTGGCATCGCTGCTGTCGAGCGTTATCTGCACATGATCCTGTTGGCCGTGCAGCGTGCCGCTGATGTTCTCGATGCCTGGAACACCGCCAGTAGCCGACATTTGCAGACCGCTGAAAGCGGCCGTGCCGCGCCAGTCGAACTGTTGGTCGCCGATGTTGGCCGCCATGCGCAGCTTGCGAATCTCACCGCCGGGCTGCAGCTGATCGAAGGTCTCACCCAACGCCGCCCAGGGCACCCGCACCTGCAGCATGCGCACGACATCATCGATGCGCAGATAATCGGCAGCCGCGGCGATCTGCAGCGTGCCGTCATCGGTATCCGCCAATGACAGGGCCAGGTCGGTTGCCGGCCAGGCGTGGTCCTCCATCTGCAATTCGAGGTTGCGCACGCCGACCCGCAGTCTGTCGTCCTCGTGATTGACGGTGAACTCCGCACTCGCCGCTGGGATCGCCAGCGCTTTCGAGTGTTCGCTGCGCGGGCTCAGGTCGAGGTCGCGGATGCGCAAGTCGCCCTGTACCGCGACCGGGAAGGCGTCGCGCCATTCGCTCCAGGCCGTGAGGTTGAGTTGCAGGCTGCTCAGGCCAAAGCTTTCCGGGATGTAGCCGGACAGGATATTGGCCACATCCAGGTTCTCGACGTGGAGGTAGGCGTCGCCATTCCACGCCGTGGTCGCCAGCAGGCCATCGAGTCGCGCGCCCATTTCGGCCCGGCCGACTTCGGTTTCGAGATGCGCATGCAGCGCCAGTTCGCTGCCGTCGCGATCGAGTATCACGGCGACGTTGTCGAGCGTCATGGGTGCGCGCCCGGCTTTGCGGTCGATCCAGACGACGCGGGTGTTCACCAGATTGACGTGATTCGGTAGTGCGATCTGTTCGCTGGCCGTGTCATCCGTGTTGAGGATGCCGATGCCCTCGAGATGCAGTTGCCCGGATTCTTCGCGCACCAGGGTGAGTTGCATGCCATCGACCGTCACTCGTAGCGCATCCAGCAGCGAGCCGCCCAGGAGTTCGCCGGCGGCAAAACTCACCGACACGCTGTTGACGTCGATCGCGTCGGGTTCGGCGCCGACCGTGACGTCGTGCAATTCGATCAGCGGGCTTAAGCCATACCAGCGCGACGACATGTCGCCGATCGTGATCGGTGTATTGAGTTCACTGCTGAGATAGGAAGCCAGATCGTCGCGATGGTCGGCGATGAACGGTGCAGCGACGCGCACCGTGATGGCGAGGATCGCCCACAGGATTACCAATCCGGCCAGCAGATTTCTGACGATACGCAATCTGGTTCCTTAACGTCCCGGTCGCCGTGCTGCGTCTATCAAATCAGTACGACGTCGTATTGTTCCTGGTTATACAGTGCTTCGGCCTGCAGTTTGATGGGTCGGCCGATGAACTGTTCCAGCTCCGCGAGGTTCTGCGATTCTTCGTCCAGCAGGCGGTCGACGACCTCCTGCGACGCGAGAACCAGCAATTGTTCCACGTCGAACTGACGCCATTCGCGGAGTATGTCGCGGAATATGTCGAAACAGGTTGTCTCGGCGGTTTTCAACGTGCCGCGACCACCACAGGTAGGACAGCTCTCGCACAGCACATGTTCCAACGACTCGCGCGTGCGCTTGCGAGTCATCTCGACCAGGCCGAGCGATGAGACCTCGGAGATATGCGTCTTGGCATGATCGCGCGCGAGGCAGCGTTCGAGTGCGCGCATCACCTGGCGCTTGTGCTCGTCATCGGTCATGTCGATGAAGTCGATAATGATGATGCCGCCCAGGTTGCGCAGCCGCAGCTGACGACAGATCGCCTGCGCCGCCTCGAGGTTGGTTTTGAAGATCGTCTCTTCGAGCGTGCGGTGGCCGACGAAGGCACCGGTATTGACGTCGATGGTGGTCATCGCCTCGGTCTGATCGATAACCAGGTGGCCGCCCGATTTAAGGTCGACCTTGCGTTCGAGTGCCTTGACGATCTCGTCTTCAACGCCATAGAGATCGAAGATCGGGCGTTCGCCCGGGTAGTACTCGATCGATGCGCGCTGATCCGGGATGTATTTGCCGGCGAACAGTTGCGCCTTTTCCCAGGTGGAACGCGAGTCGATGCGAATCTTTTCGACCTCCGGGTTGATCAGGTCGCGCAGTGCGCGCAACGCCAACGGCAGGTCTTCGTGGATCATCTCCTTGGCCGGCACGGCTGCCGCTCGCTCTTGGATGGACACCCACAGCCGGGTCAGAAAGCGCATGTCTTTGTGCAGCGCCTCTTCAGAGATGCCTTCGGCAGCGGTGCGCGCGATGAAACCGGCATTGACCTGGTTGGCCTCGGCGTACTGCGTCAGTACTTCGCGCAGGCGGGAGCGCTCGCTTTCGTCTTCGATCTTCTGCGATACGCCCACGTTGCTGACGTTCGGCATGAACACCATGTAGCGCGAGGGAATCGAGATGTTGGTGGTGAGGCGGGCGCCCTTGGTGCCCAGAGGATCTTTGACGACCTGCACGATCACCTCGGCGCCTTCGCGTACGAGGTCGGTGATCTGATCGGATTTGTCGCCGTTCTCGGCATGTATGTCCGATGCATGCAGAAACGCTGCGCGTTCCAGGCCGGCGTCGACGAAGGCCGCCTGCATGCCGGGCAGTACCCGGCACACTTTGCCCTTGTAGATGTTGCCGACGATGCCGCGCTTGGCCGTGCGTTCGACGATGATCTCCTGAACAACGCCGTTTTCGATAACGGCCACGCGGGTTTCCGGCGGTGTAACGTTGATCAGGATTTCTTCACTCATAAGAAGAGTTTACACGCCGAGGCGGCCGCGAACCCCTACCGAGTTGAGTAATTGCATGGTCTCGAATAACGGCAATCCCATAATGCCCGAGTAGCTGCCTTCGATGCGCTCGATGAACGCTGCCGCCAACCCCTGCACCGCGTAGCCGCCGGCCTTATCGGCGGGTTCGCCGGTGTCCCAGTAGGCAAAGGCCTCCCTTTGGCTGATCGTGCGAAAGGTCACGCTGCTGACGCTGAGCCGGTAGTCGATGTTCTTGTGGCAGATGGCCACGCCCGTCATCACCTGATGGCTGCGGCCGGACAGCGCGAGCAACATGCGCACGGCGTCTTCACGTCCGCCCGGTTTGCCGAGTATTTGCGCGTCGACAACTACGGCGGTATCCGAGCCGATCACCGGCATATCGGCATGCAGCGCGTGGACGGCCTGCGCCTTGGCGGTGGCGATGCGCTGCACATAGTCAGCAGGTGATTCGCCCGGCAATACCCGCTCGTCGATGTCCGCCGGTGCGGTGCGGAATGCCACGCCCATCTGCGACAGCAGTTCGGCGCGCCGCGGGGATTGCGAGGCGAGGACGATCATCGGGTCGGCTGTGGACTTATCAGGCACGATGGTAGGGGTGGTTGCGCAGCACGCTCCACGCCCGATAGAGCTGCTCGGCCAGCACGATGCGCACCAGTGGATGGGGCAGGGTGAGGGCCGACAGCGACCATAGCTGATCTGCTGCGGAACGGGCGCGCTCGGTCATGCCGTCAGGCCCGCCGACCAGCAGGGCGACATCCTGGCCCGACTGCATCCAATCACCGAGTTGCTCGGCGAGCTGCTCGGTCGACCAGTTGCGGCCGCCGACCTCAAGCGCAACAACGCGTGCCCCTTTGGGTATCGCGTTGAGCAGACGGTCGGTTTCGTCGCGCATGATGCGTTCGATGTCGGCGTTCTTGCCGCGCTTGCCGGCCGGGACCTCGACCAGCTTCAGGCGACATTCAGCGGGAAGGCGTTTTGCGTATTCTTGATAACCCTGCTGCACCCACGCCGGCATCTTTTCGCCGATGGCGATCAAATGGATCTGCATGGGTTATCAGAGTCAGTCCGTTCAAACCGGACGTCGGCGATTGTGATCAGCCGCCGCGCTCCTTGCTGACCTTCTCGGCCATGACCGGATCGAGGTTCCACAGGCGCTCCAACTGATAGAAATCGCGCACCTTGGGTTGCATCACGTGGACGACCACGCCGTTCAGGTCGATCAGCGCCCATTCGCCTTCCTGCAGGCCCTCGGTGCCGATGGGAGGCTGGCCCGCCTGTTTGGCTTGGAATGCGACCGATTCGGCGGTCGATTTGACGTGTCTGTCTGAGGTGCCGGAGGCAATAACGAAGTAATCGGTAATGCTGGTCTTGCCGCGAACATCGATCGTGGCGATGTCGAAGGCCTTCATATCTTCTAGCGTTTTGACGACAAGATCGCGGAGTTCTTCTACCTGCATGCGGGATTCCGAAAAAAGCTGCTAATGGTGAATGATAAACCAACTGTCGGGGACTGCACCCCGATTCGCCGCACCGGCGCTCCCGTCAGCCCGGTGTTCGACATGTAGGTGACTGATTATTCAGGTGTAAAGTGCTCGCTCGAGAATCATATCGCGGACCCTGTCGGGCACGAGGTAGTCGATACTCCGGCCGCCACGCACGCGGTCACGAATGTCGCTCGACGAGATCTCGAGCTGAGTGACGGGACAGAATACGACCTGCCCGGTTACTCCGGGCACCAGGCGCTCGGTTTGCCTGTCGTCCGACATCTGCCTGACGGCTGGATTGGTATGCGGCGAATGCCCCGGGCGCTGCAGCACCGCGATGTTGGCGATCGCCAGGATGCCTTGCGGGTCACGCCAGGTATCGAACGCGCCGAATGCATCGCCGCCCAGCAGCAGGCACAGTCCCTGGTCGGGGAAATCGGCGCGCAGCGACCGCAGTGTATCGATCGTGTACGACGGGCCGCTGCGGAGAATCTCCCGGTCATCGGCGACCAGGTCGCTGCGTCCTTCGGTGGCGACCTTTAGCATCTGCAGGCGAAGTGCCGCCGGTGTGCCGGGTTGGTCACGGTGCACGGCCTGCGCCAGAGGTATCAGGCGTACTTGCTCCAGAGGGAGTTGCTCCAGAGCATCCAGCGCAATGCGCAGATGCCCGAGATGAACCGGATCGAAGGTGCCGCCGAATACGCCGATCATGGTTTCTCTCCGTCGGCGAACTCAGTGCCCGTCAGCACATGGAGCCCGCGTCGAAGATCGTTCCGGCGTCGCCGAGAAGAACGGCTTACTGCCGGATGTGGCCGTCACCGAGCACCACGTATTTCACCGAGGTGAGCCCTTCGAGGCCGACCGGTCCGCGCGCGTGGAACTTGTCGGTCGATATCCCGATTTCTGCACCCAGGCCGTATTCGAAGCCGTCGGCGAAGCGCGTCGATGCGTTGACCATGACCGAGCTGGCATCGACCTCGCGCAAGAAACGGCGCGCCTTGGTGATGTTCTCGGTGATGATGCTCTCGGTATGCATCGAGCCGTGGCGTGTGATGTGGTCGATCGCGCCGTCGAGATCGTCGACCACCCGGATCGACAGGATGGGGGCGAGATACTCCTCGTCCCAGTCTTGCGGCTTGGCAGGCGAGCAGCGATCGCCCAGTAGTGCGCAAGTCTTGTCGCAACCGCGCAGTTCGACGCCTTTCTCGAGGTATGCCGCAGCAATCTCCGGCAGAAAGTCGGCGGCGATGGTGTCGTTGACCAACAGCGTTTCCATCGTGTTGCAGGTGCCGTAGCGCTGGGTCTTGGCATTCAGCGCGACGTCGAAGGCCTTTTTGGGGTCGGCCTCGTCATCGACATAGACATGACAAATGCCGTCGAGATGTTTGATGACCGGTACACGTGCGGCAGCCGAGATGCGCTCAATCAGGCCTTTGCCGCCACGCGGAATGATCACATCGATGGATTCCGGCATGGTAACCATCAGGTCGACGGCGGTGCGGTCGGTCGTGGCGATGACCTGCACGGCATCGGCAGGCAGGCCCGCGCTTTCGAGTGCAGCGTGAATCGCGGCGGCGATCGCCTGATTGGAATGAAACGCTTCAGAGCCGCCGCGCAAGACGGTCGCGTTGCCCGATTTCAGACACAACGCCGCCGCGTCGGCCGTCACGTTCGGCCGCGACTCGTAGATGATCCCGACGACGCCCAATGGCACCCGCATGCGGCCAACCTGGATACCGCTGGGGCGATATTTCATGTCGAACATCTCACCGATCGGATCCGGCAGTGCGGCAATCTGGCGCACGCCTTCGATCATCGAGTCGATGCGTGCTTCGTTGAGTTCCAGGCGGTCGAGCAGCGCAGCATCGAGGCCTTTTGCGGCGCCGGCGTCGAGGTCCTTGCGGTTCTCGGCAATCAGCGTAGCGCGCTGTCGGTCGAGAGTGTCGGCGATAGCCTGCAAAGCGGCATTCTTGGCGGCGGTTTCCGCGGCGGCCAGGACGCGTGACGCGGTACGAGCACGCGCACCGGTGTCCTGCATATAGCTGGCAATGTCGTCGATCTGGATCTGTGCGGCTTGGGTCATGGCGACGTCGAGTGAGGTGGTACGGGGACTCCCCATACTAACAAAAGCCGCGGCGGCCAGGGAGCGCCGCGGCCGGGGCCGCTTGGGGAGCCGGGATTCGGCTCAGGTGTTGGGAACCGGTACCGGCCCGGTCGGCGCGGGCTCTTTGTTCGCGGCCTGCGCGGCTTTCTTCGGCGGTTGCTCCCACGAGAACTTCGGCAGGTTGCGGAAACCTTCCTGGATGCCATTGTTCCAGGCGTCACGCAGGGCGATCAGGTACTGGTCGTCGGCATCGAAGCGACAGCGACAACCGAGCACCAAGCTGTCTTTCTCGTAGGTGGCGACTTCGAACGGCGGTCCGACCGTGATGTTCGACCGGGTAGTCGCGTCGAGCGAGACCAGCGCCAGCCGTGCACCCTGATTCAGGGAAAGGCCCGGATGCACGATGCGGTCGAGCGCCGGCTTGCCGTATTTGCTTTCGCCGATCTGCAGGTAAGGCGTTTCCGGCGACGAGGTGATGTAGTTGCCCTGCGGATAAATCAGCATCAGGCCGTGCGGCTGTCCTGCGATCTGGCCGCCGATCAGCAAGGTGGTTTCGCCGCTGACGCCCGACTGAGACAGCGCCATGTTGTGTTCTTTCTGCACCGACAGGCTGACCGCGCCCACATACTCGGCGGCCTCGAACAGGTAGCGGACATTCGCCAGGTTGGGCCCGCCCGACGGGTAGTCGAGATCGCGCTGGATGTGATTGATGACTTCCTGCGTGGTCGCGAGGTTGCCGGCCGACAGGATCACGAACAGGCGATCCGGCGAAGGCGTGAACACGTGCATCTTGCTGTAGGTAGTCACATAGTCGACGCCCGCGTTGGTGCGCGAGTCCGATGCGAATACCAAGCCATCGTCGAGGCTGAGACCGACACAGTAAGTCATGGGAGGATCCAACCGAAGGTTGCAGAGTGTAATAGTATCGGATGAAACGCCGCGGTGATGGAAGTCTTTTTTTCGTGTTTCAGGGGCCTTCTGCTCTGCTAAGCTGATGACGGCTTTTTCCTTTGCAGGCCGTTGTTTGGCCGAGGTGGTGACATGTCGATCCGGGTGGCGATACGCCATAGAACCGAGTACCTGTTCGATCGAAGCGTGGCGCTTTCGCCGCACCTGATTCGCCTGCGTCCCGCACCCCACACGCGAACGCCGATCCATGAGTATTCGCTGAAGGTCGAGCCGGAGGAGTACTTCCTCAATTGGCAGCAGGATCCGTTCGGCAACTTCGCCGCGCGCTACGTGTTCCCCGAGAAAACCCGCAAGATGGTGATCGACGTCGGGCTCGTGGTCGAGATGGTCACGATCAACCCGTTCGATTTCTTTGTCGAGGAGTTTGCCGAGCATTTTCCGTTCGAGTACCCGAAGCAACTGCACAAGGAACTCAAACCCTATTTTGAATGTACCGAATCGGGACCGCGGCTGAGCGAGTGGCTGCAGTCGGTGTCGCGCGAGTCGGTGCACATCGTGACCTTCCTCGTGGAGCTCAACCAACGGCTGCAGAAAGACATCGGCTATGTCATCCGCATGGAGCCCGGAGTCCAGACCTGCGAAGAAACACTGGGGCGGGCCAAAGGGTCGTGCCGTGACAGTGCCTGGCTGCTGGTGCAGATTCTGCGCCACCTCGGCTTGGCCGCGCGCTTCGTGTCGGGCTATCTCGTGCAGCTCGCACCCGACCAGGAATCACTCGATGGCCCGTCCGGACCCACCGAGGATTTCACCGACCTGCATGCCTGGGCCGAGGTCTACATACCCGGTGCAGGCTGGATCGGCTTGGATCCGACCTCGGGCCTGTTCGCCGGTGAGGGGCACATCCCGCTTGCCTGTACGCCGGACTATGTCAGTGCCGCTGCGGTCACGGGGGCGACCGACAAATGCGAGGTCGAGTTCAAGTTTCTCAACGAGGTTAAGCGCATCCATGAAGATCCGCGCGTCACCTTGCCGTATTCGGACGAACAATGGGCGGCCGTCATGGCGCTGGGCGAACGTGTCGATGCCGAGCTGACGGCGAACGATGTGCGCCTGACCATGGGGGGCGAGCCCACATTCGTTTCGATCGACGACATGGACGGCGCCGAATGGAACACTGCAGCCCTCGGTCCGCACAAGCGTGAACGTGCGGAGGTGTTGCTGCGTCGTTTGTGGAAGCGTTTCTCACCGGGCGGCGCGTTGCATCACGGCCAGGGCAAATGGTATCCGGGCGAGCCGCTGCCCCGTTGGGCGTTGTCCTGCCTGTGGCGCGAAGACGGCACGCCGGTCTGGGAAGATCCGTCGTTACTCACCGATCCGACATCGCCGGGCAATGCCGATGCAAGCAGTGCGCAGCGGTTTGCCCAGACATTGGCCAAGCGTCTCGGTGTGTCGGCCGGCAATGTCGAGGCCGGTTTCGAAGACGTGCTGTACTACCTGTGGAAGGAAGGCACGTTGCCGGAGAACGTCGACGTGCTGGATAGCAAGCTGTCGGACAAGCTCGAACGCGCGCGCCTGCGTCGGCTGTTCGAGCGCGGACTGGATCAGACCGTCGGCTACGCTTTGCCGCTCGGCTGGGATCACGATGCAGACCGATGGACCAGTTCGCGCTGGTCTTTCCGCCGCGGCCACATGTTCTTGTTGCCCGGCGATTCCCCGATGGGTCTCCGTCTACCGCTCGATGCATTGGTCTGGGAGAAACCGGAACTGCGCCAGCCGTTGCTGTTCACCGATCCGTTTGCACCGCGCGGCGCATTGCCGGGTGCCGGACGCAGTCGCGGGCCGGGCGATGTGGCCGAGCGTTACGCCGAGTTCACCGAGGGTTATCCGCCGTCCAACTACCAGACCCATGGTTTGAGTGAGCAGTCGTTGGCCGACGCCGAGCACCAGGGCAAGTACTTCGTACGCACTGCGATGGCGTTCGAACCGCGCGACGGCAATTTGCACGTGTTCATGCCGCCGATCGGCGACGTGGCGCACTGGCTGGAGCTGGTCACCGGCATCGAGGATACCGCGCGTGAACTTGGGCAGCCGGTTGTGCTCGAGGGTTATCCTGCACCGCACGATCCACGCCTCAAGCGTTTTTCGGTGACGCCCGACCCGGGTGTTATCGAGGTCAACGTGCATCCCGCGCATAGCTGGAAGGAGATGGTGGAGAACAACGAGATCCTCTACGAAGAGGCGCGCCTGTCGCGGCTGGGTACCGAAAAGTTCATGTTGGATGGGCGGCATACCGGTACCGGCGGCGGCAACCACGTGACACTGGGCGGCCCGAGCCCGGCGGACAGCCCGATACTGCGTAACCCGCAGGTACTCGGCAGCCTGGTGCGCTATTGGCAGAACCATCCGTCGCTGTCGTACCTGTTCTCCGGTATGTTCATCGGCCCCACCTCGCAGGCGCCGCGCGTCGACGAGGCGCGTGACGACAGTCTGTATGAATTGAACATCGCCATGCAGCAGCTTCCACCGGGCGAGGTGCCTGCGCCGTGGCTGGTCGACCGCGTGTTGCGCAACCTGTTGGCCGACATGACCGGCAACACGCACCGCTCGGAGTTCTGTATCGACAAACTGTATTCGCCGGATTCATCCACCGGGCGTTTGGGTCTGGTTGAGTTCCGCGGGTTCGAGATGCCGCCGCATTCGCGCATGGCGATGGTGCAAAGCCTGCTGCTGCGCTCACTCGTGTCGCGTTTCTGGAAGCAACCGTATGACAAGGAGCTGGTGACCTGGGGGACCGAACTGCACGACCGCTTTATGCTGCCGCATTACGTCGAGCGCGATATGAACGATGTGGTTGCCGATCTGCAGCGCTGGGGTTACCCGGTCGACGACAGCTGGTTCGAGCCGTTTGTCGAATTCCGTTTCCCGCGTTACGGCACGATCAACGTCGACGACATCGAGCTGGAGCTGCGCTTCGCGATCGAGCCATGGCATGTGCTCGGCGAAGAGGTGACCGGGCAGGGGACTGCGCGCTTCGTTGATTCATCGGTCGAGCGTTTGCAGATCAAGGCACGTGGCATGACGGATACGCGCCATGTTGTCACATGCAACGGACGCCGCGTCCCATTGCGGTGCACAGGCGAACGTGCCGAGTTTGTTGCGGGTGTCCGATATAAAGCCTGGAACCCACCTTCCGGATTACATCCTACAATTCCAATACATGCACCATTGGTGTTCGATATTCTCGATACCTGGTCGGATAGATCGCTTGGCGGTTGCACGTACTATGTGTCACACCCAGGTGGGCGCAACTACGAAACGTTGCCGGTCAACGCCTACGAGGCTGAATCGCGCAGGCTGGCACGGTTTTGGCCTGTCGGTCACACCGCCGGCAACGTCACGGCCCCGAACGAGGCTCCGCAGTGCGATCATCCCTATACCTTGGATCTGAGGTTCTCGAACAAGAGCTAGAACAACCACAGCGCATACCGAAAAGGATGCAACGATGCCCATAGAACTCAAAGACTACGACCCGGGCGCCTTCTTCGACGAGATGATGGCAGGTAAGAACCGGGCGAGGCCGATTGCGAAGGAACTGATCGGTCTGTTCCGTAAGATGGACAGTGAAGAACTGGCAGCGCGCCAAGCGGCGGCCGATATGGCCATCAAAGAGATGGGTATCACCTTCACGGTGTACAGCGAAAACGACGGCATGATCGACCGAAGTTGGCCGTTCGACATCGTGCCGCGGGTGATCGACAAGGCGGAGTGGGACATCGTCGAGGCTGGACTGAAGCAGCGCGTGAAGGCGCTGAATATGTTCATCGACGATCTGTATCACGACCAGAAGATCATCAAGGACGGCGTGTTTCCCAAAGAGGTGCTGGCGGATTCGAAAAACTTCCGTCCACAGTGTATCGGTGTGAATCCGCCGCACGGGATCTGGGCGCACATCTGTGGCTCGGACCTGGTACGCGATGACAAGGGCACGATCTATGTGCTCGAAGACAACCTCAGGGTTCCGTCGGGCGTGTCGTACATGCTCGAGAACCGCCTGGTGACCAAGCGGGTTTTTCCTGAGCTCTTCGATTCCTACAATCCCTTGCCGGTCGGCGATTACCCCACCCAGTTATACGAGACGCTGACTTGCCTTACCTCACGTCAGTTGAAGCGGCCAAAGGTCGCTGTGTTGACGCCGGGTATCTACAACTCGGCCTACTTCGAGCACGCCTATCTCGCGATGGAGATGGGAGCCGAGCTGGTCGAGGGCCGTGACCTGTTCGTCGACAAAGACGACTGTGTCTACATGCGTACCGTGTCCGGCGCGCAGCGGGTTGACGTGATCTATCGGCGCATCGACGACGAGTTCATCGATCCCGAGGTGTTCCGCGACGATTCCATTCTTGGCGTACCCGGATTGATGCGCGCCTGGAAGGCCGGCAATGTCGGCCTGGCCAATGCCCCGGGGGCCGGTGTGGCGGATGATAAGGTCGTGTACGCCTTCGTTCCCGAGATTATTCGCTACTACCTGGACGAAGAGCCGGGCATCCCCAACGTGCCGACCTACCGCTGTATGTACCCAGAAGAGCGTGAGTACGTGCTGGAGCATATCGAGGAGTTGGTCATCAAGCCGGCCAACGAATCCGGTGGTTATGGCATGTTGATCGGCCCACGGTCGACCAAGGCCGAACGCAGAGAATTCCAGAAGCTGATCAATCGCAACCCGCGCAACTACATCGCCCAACCGACGCTCGGCATCTCGACCGTCCCGACGGTGGTAGGTGAGACGCTCGAGCCCCGGCACGTCGACCTGCGGCCGTTCATTCTGAGCGGACGCACGCCGTCGGTAACCACCGGCGGACTCACGCGCGTGGCGTTACGCAAAGGCTCTTTGGTCGTCAATTCCTCGCAGGGCGGTGGATCCAAAGATACCTGGATCGTTGAAAGCGGATCGTAATCGGAGGCAGCATGCTCTCTCGTGTAGCTGAAAACATCTACTGGCTGGCGCGCTATGTCGAACGCGCGGAAAACACTGCGCGCTTGGTGCGCGTCAACTCGCATCTGGTGCTCGACACACCGAGCGGGATTACGCCCGGCTGGGAGCCTTTGGTCGATATCACCGGGCTGCGCTATTACTGGAGCGCGGTCGAGCGCGAAGCGAACGAACGCAATGTCGTGCGCTTCCTGATCGGCGACACGAACAATCCCGGTTCGATCCTGCGGTCGCTCGCGGCAGCCAGAGAGAACTGTCGTACGGTGCGTGAGATTCTGCCGCGTTCGGCGTGGGAAGGCCTCAACGAGCTCTACCTGTTCGCCAAGGAAAACGTTCAGTCCGGTCTGACCAAAGGCGGGCGCGATCATTTTCTCGACGGCATCATCACCGGATCGCAACAGCTTACCGGCTTGTTCGGGTCGGTGATGTACCGCGACGAGGCCTGGGAATTCGCCCGCATCGGCCGCAACCTGGAACGCGCGGACATGACGACGCGCATCATCGACGTGCGCTCGACCGATCTGTTCGCCGATGACCTCCTTGAGTCGCGTTCACTCGATACGCTGCAATGGATCAGCGTGCTGCGCTCGCTGTCCGGCTACCAGGCATACCGGCGACATGTCGCGATTCGGGTAAGCCGGTCTGAAGTGCTGGATTTCCTGTTCCGTCACTCAATGTTCCCGCGCTCGTTCATGCACTGCCTCGATGCGGTGGACGAGGGGATTGGTGAGCTCGCCAACAACGGCAGGGCGCTGCGCAGCATTCGTTCTCTGAAGCGTAAGCTGAACCGGACCGATGTGGCGTCACTCGACCAGAAAGGCCTGCATGATTTCATCGATGACCTGCAGCGCGGCATCATCACGCTACACAGCAGCATGGCAAAGACTTACTTTCCGCCACCGCTGCCGATGGAAGAGGCAAGCTGACGCGTGTCAGCCGGTGAGGCGTGCGGCGGGTGTCGGTGACTTGCCGCACATCGCCAGGAGGATCTGTTCGAGCAGTAACCAGGGTTGCTGCGCCGAAAGCCCCTTGATCGCGCGGTCGACCGTGTGGCACTGGTCAAGCAGATCCAGCCAGCCTGCTGTTCGATGACGCGGCAGCCCCTGACGCACCAGGCCGACGCGCTTGCTGAATACCTTCGCTCTACTGATGGCGTGATCGGCGCTGAGACCCTTCGCGACATCGGCTGAGATCTGCGCCAGCGTATGCAGTTCACGATGCACAGCCCACAACACCACCGGTGCGGCAACCGCCTCGGCGCGCAAGCCGTCGAGGATGTGAACACAGCGCTCGCCTTCTCCGCGCAACGCGCTGTCCACTAATTCGAATACGTCATACCGCGCGCTGTCGGCGACGGCGGCCATCAGTTGGTCGGCATCGAGTTGGCCTTTGCCGTGTAACAGCAGCAGTTTTTCGATCTCTTGGCGCGCGGCCAGCAGATTGCCTTCGACCCGGTCGGCCAGCAGGCGGATAGCGTCGGGCGTGGCGTCGATACCGATAGAGCGCAGGCGCTGTTCCACCCAGGCAGGCAGGCGCGACGGTTCGATCGGCCAAACCTGCACCACGCCGCCAAGCGCGTCCAGCGCCTTGAACCATTTGCTGTTCTGCTGCTGTCTGTCGATCTTCGGCAGGCTGACCAGAAGTAAGGTGTCGGGCGGCGGGTTATCGCAGTAGGTTGCCAGCGCCTTGCTGCCCTCGGCGCCGGGCTTGCCGGAGGGAATGCGCAAATCGATGATCTTTTTGTCGGCGAACAACGAGAATGCCGCCGCTTCGGCAAGCAGTTGCTGCCAGTCGAAGCCGGTGCCGACCTCCAACACCTCGCGCGTCGAATAGCCGGCATCGCGCGCCGCCGCACGGATCGCATCGCAACTCTCGCCATGCTGCAAAGGTTCGTCGCCGCTGACGATGTAGACCGGCAACAGCTCGCGTTGCAAAGCCCCTGCGAGTTTGTCGGCGTACAGACGCAACGTCAGCTCTGGGCTGCGAGCCGTCCGAGCATGCGTTCGACCAGTTCACGCAGCATGTCTTCGCGCAACAGTTCGCCTTCGCGACCAGCGCCGAGAACAGCGTCCTGCGGGTTGAACTGAATTCTCACGACACGGATCTTCTGTGGTGGTACCAACTCATCGCCGTCGGTAGTGCGCATTGAAAAACGTACTGTCTCTTCGAGTTCGTATTCCACTACCTTGTTGCGGCTATTTAGTGACAATACCCGTCGATCGTGATCCCAATCGATTATACGTAGCGTGGTCTGGCTGCTTTGCGCGTCCGTCACTACGGAAACACCGGCTATGCCAAGTTGTCTCTTGAGTTCGCGGTAGATGTCGGAGTAAGGCTGCTCGCCGATGATGTATATCGGACCGGGAATACCATCGATCGGATGTGCCTGACCCCGAGGCTGAAAACCACAGCTGGTCAGAAGAAAGCTTGCTGCCAACAGCAAGGCTGTCATGCGGAGGACGAGTGTCATGCGCGATATCTTCAGTTAGCGACGATATTGATGAGTTTGTTGGGCACCACGATCACCTTGCGAATCGTCAGCCCGTCGATGAAGCGCTGTACATTGGGGTTGTCGACGGCCGCCTTCTCGACGGCTGCTTTGTCGGCATCGGCGCTTACCTCGACCTTGCCGCGCATCTTACCGTTTACCTGCACGACATACTCGGTCGTGGCGGAGACCAACGCAGATTCATCGACCTGTGGCCAGGACGAGCACTGGATGTCGTCGCCGAATTCGAGCGTCTGCCACAGGAAATGCGTGATGTGTGGTGCTATCGGGGCAAGCAGGCGAAGCGTGATGCTCATGCCTTCACGCAGCAACGCGGTTGCGTCGCGACTGTCGTCCAGTTTGTTCAATGCGTTGACGAT
>MWSE01000045.1_pt1 | contig 29962 bp, 28 predicted proteins | sample 1021931 | NCBI WGS metagenome assembly MWSE01 (sample SAMN06338154, study PRJNA374545) | mollusc metagenome | biome: marine bay; material: sediment; isolation source: gill 28 cm from animal B | host: Kuphus polythalamius | place: Philippines: Mindanao | collected 2011-09-12 | reverse complement strand
GAGGTTCTGCCAGTTCGAGGGTTGCTTGTCGACTTCGTCGGCGAAGGTATGGCCCGATGCCTTGAGCGGCAGGATGGTGCCGCGGTGCGTGCTCATGTCGGTAAACAGGGTAACGCGCGCGCCTTCGGCAAAGCGTGCGTTCCAGTGACCGATCGGCACGACCTCGACGCGACCGTTCGATTTAAGGCCCTTGACCATCGCGCCGAGCGTATCGATGTGTGCGACGACGGCACGATCCTGCGTGTTCGAGCGGCCTTTGAGCGTGGCGCGCACGGCGCCGCGACGGGTGAGTTCGACCGGCACGCCGAGCTTGTCGAGCTCGTCGGCCACCAGGTGTACGGCACGGTCGGTGTAGCCGCTGGGGCTGGGGGTATTCAGGAGCCGAAACAGCACATCCTGAACGTAGGTTTGATCGATCGGAAGGTCTTTCATGTTTCGCCAACGTCGCAGTTGAAGCTAACGTCCGGCGGTACTCGGAAACAGCAGGTCGATAAAACGTTCCGCAGTCGGTTGCGGTTCGTGATTCGCCAGCCCCGGACGTTCATTGGCTTCTATGATGACATATTCCTCAGCCTTGGGGTCAGGCACGATGAAGTCGAGCCCGGTCACCGGAATATCGATCGCCTTGGCGGCGTCGACAGCGGCCTTCTCAAGCGTGGGATGTAGGCCTGCGGTCACGTCGTGAATGGTGCCGCCGGTGTGCAGATTGGCAGCCTTGCGCACGGTCAGGTACTGGCCGTAGGGCAGTACATCGTCGAGTGCGAAACCGCCCTCGGCAACACAGCGCTCGGTCTCGCCGTCGATCGGGATGCTGCTTTCGCCATCGGTTGCTGCCTGGCGACGCCGGCTCTGTTTTTCGATCAGCTCGCGAATGCTGTCGCGCCCGGTGCCCTGCACGCGCGGTGGGCGACGGGTGGCTGCTGCGACCACCTTGAAATCGATGACGATGATGCGCAGGTCCATGCCTTCGACGAACTCTTCGAGCAGCACCGTGCCGGAATGCTTGCGCGCCTCGGCAACCGCATTGTGCAGCGACTTGTGGTCGCGCACGTCGACGCTGATGCCCGCACCCTGCTCACCGCTCGCCGGTTTGACCACGATCGAGCCGAAGCGGTCGAGAAACTCCTCGGCCTGCTTGTCGTCCTTTACGACGGTTTGTGCCGGCACACGCAGGTTGGCGCGACGCAGTATGCGATGGGTGACCGCCTTGTCGTCGCAGCGGCTCATCGCAATCGAGGTGGTCAGCTCGGTGAGTGACTCGCGACACGCGATCGTGCGCCCGCCCAGCGAGAGCTCGAAAAAGCCGGCCTCGGCGTCGGTTACCGTTACGCCGATACCGCGGCGCTGCGCCTCGCGGGTGATGATGCGCGCATAGGGGTTCAGGGCTTCCTGCGGCTGGGTGCCGATGAACAGCGGCTCGTTGAACGAGTTCTTGTTCTTCACCGTGAATACGTTGATGCGCTCGAACTTGAGGCGTTCGTACAGGCGGATCGCCTCGCGGTTGTTGTGCATCACCGACAAGTCGAGATAGGCGCGACCGCGGGCGATGAAGAACTCGGCCATGTGGCGCACCAGCGCCTGGCCGATGCCCGGCTGGCGTGCCTGCGGGTCGACCGCCAGTGCCCACAGGCTGCAGCCCTTTTCCGGATCGTTGAACGCCTCGACATGGTCGATGCCGGTCGCGGCGCCGAGCACCTCGCCGGTGGTGATGTCGGACGCGACGAAGTACTGCACCGAACGCGAGGCGCGATGCTCCCAGACGAAGTCGACCGGCGGCGGAATCATGTGCCGCTTGAGATAGACCCGATGGATCGCCTCGGCATCCCGGTAGCTGTTGAGCAGGCGGATCGTGTAACCGCGCGGCCGCAGCGCAGAGACCTTGTAACGGTCGAGCCACAGGCGATAGGTGTGCGACGGATCGAGGAACAGGTTCTGCGGTTCCATCGACAGCAGCACATGCGGATCGACCACGTAGAATGCGATGTCGCGCTTGCCGGGCGATTCGGCCAACAGCGTGTCGGCCAGGTGGCGGTTGTCGCGAAAGGTATGTGCAAAGATCAGCCGGCCCCAGCCGCAGTCGACCACTGCATCGTGCTTGGGGTCGTAGCTGCCATGCGTCTGGATCGACTCAGGTCCGGAAACCGTCGCCGCCCGGGTGCGGGCCAGTCGCGTACGGTAGTGTTCCTCTCTGCTCATGGGCGCGCCCTAGATGCCGTGTTTTTGGAACCAGAGTTCAAGCAATGCGATCTGCCAGACCTTCGACCCGCGCAGCGGCGTGATGTGCTTTTTCGGATCGGCCATCAACTCGGCGACATAGTCTTCGCGGAACAGGCCGCGTTGGCGCGCCGCCGGCTGGTTGAGCGCATCCTGCACGTACTTAAGGTACTCTCCTTCGAGGTACTTGAGTGCCGGCACCGGAAAATAACCCTTCGGCCGGTCGATAACCTCGTTCGGGATCACGGCCCGGGCAGCCTCTTTGAGCACGCCCTTGCCGCCTTCGGCGATCTTGTACTTGGCCGGTATGCGCGCCGCCAGCTCGACCAGTTCGTGATCGAGAAATGGCACGCGTGCCTCTAGGGCCCAGGCCATGGTCATGTTGTCGACCCGTTTCACCGGATCGTCGACCAGCATGATCTGGGTATCCAGGCGCAGCGCCTTGTCGATCGGTTGTTGCGCACCGGGCATGCCGAAATGCTTCGCGACGAACGCTAGGCTGTGGTCGTCGTTGACGAAACGCGGATCGACCGCGCGTGCGAACTCGGCGTGATCGCGATCGAAGAACACCTTGGCGTAGTCGTTGGCCGGGTCGCTGCTGTCGGCCAGCGGCGGATACCAGTGATAACCGGCGAACACCTCGTCGGCACCCTGGCCGCTCTGCACCACCTTGACGTGCTTCGATACCTGTTCGGAGAGCAGGTAGAAGCCGATCACGTCGTGGCTGACCATCGGTTCGCTCATCGCTGCAATGCAGTCGCCGAGGGCGGGCAGCAGGCGTTGCGAATCGACGCGGATCTGATGGTGCTCGGTGTTGAAGTGTGCGGCGATGATGTCGGAATACTGGAACTCGTCGCCTTTCTCGTCGTCGACCGATTCGAAGCCGACCGAGAAGGTGTTCAAGCCGCGCTGACCCTGTTCGGCCAGCAGGCCGACGATCAGGCTGGAATCGAGTCCGCCCGACAGCAATACGCCGACCGGCACGTCCGACACCAGGCGGCGCTCGACCGCCTTGCGCAGCGAGTTGAGCGTGATCTCCTGCCAGTCTTCGTAGCTGCGCTGCTGGTCTTCGCTGTTGCCGCCGAAATGCAGGCGCCAGTAGCAATGATCGCGGCTGCGGCCGTCCGGCTCGATGATGCGCACCGTGGCCGGTGGCAGTTTGCGCACGCCCTTAACGATCGTGTAAGGCGCGGGCACCACGGCGTGGAAGGTCATGTAGTGGTGCAGCGCAGTCGGATCGATATCGGTGTCGATACCGCCCGAGGCGAGTAGGGCAGGCAGGGTAGACGCGAAGCGCAGGCCGTTATCGAGCTCGGTGTAGTACACCGGCTTGATGCCGAGTCGGTCGCGACCGATGACGACGCGGCCGGTATCGCGCTCCCAGATGGCGAAGGCGAACATGCCGTGGAAGCGTTCGACGCATTGGAAGCCCCAGGCCGCGTAGGCCTTGAGGATCACCTCGGTATCGCCGTCGGAGAAGAAGCGGTAGCCGAGCGCGCGCAGTTGTACGCGCAGCTCTTGGAAATTGTAGATACAGCCGTTGAAGACGATACCCAGACCGAGCTCGTTGTCGATCATCGGTTGCTGGGCGTGTTCCGACAGATCGAGGATCTTCAGCCGCTGGTGACCGAAGGCGAGATGTCTTGACTGGAATACGCCGCTGCCGTCCGGGCCGCGTGGGAAAAGTACGCGATTCATTCGCGCAATGGAGTCGACGGAGGGGGTGCTGCCGTCGAAGCGGATCTCACCGCAAATGCCGCACATGGCTAACTACTGAGTTGCTGGGAACGCTTAGAATTCTAAACAAATGGTCCGGCGCATTCAATTTTGTTAATGCACTGATATGGGGCAAAATTGAGATGTGCCGCTTAGGGTGAGCGATAAAAAAGCCATGACGTCTAAACAAAAAAATGATCTGTCGGACAACATGCTGATTGCATTGCGCAGAGTGATTCGTGCGGTCGATGTGCATTCGCGCAGCCTGGTCGCCAGTCATGGCCTGACTGGTCCGCAGGCGTTGGTATTGCGCGAGACACTGGCCGGCGGTGCGCTGACCGCAGGTGAGCTGGCGCGTCGGGTGAGTGTCAGCCAGGCGACGATGACCGATATCGTCAAGCGCCTCGAAACGCGCAAGCTGGTGCGCCGGACCAAAGACGCGGTGGATAAACGCCGCGTGCTGATCACGGCAACCAAGGCCGGCGAAAAACTGTATGCCAGTGCGCCGCCGCTGTTGCAGGAAACCTTCATCCGCCGGTTTGCGGCGTTGCGCGATTGGGAGCAGACGCAGATGGTGTCGACCCTGCAGCGCATCGCCGAAATGATGGATGCGGAGAACCTCGATGCCGCCCCGGTGCTGACCAGTGGCGACGTGGGCGATCCGATGGACAAGCCAGTCCGGCGCGGCAAAAAGCCCGTTGCAGACCCGGCCTGATCTCCGTTCCGGCTTGGCGGCCCGGCTCAACAAGCCGCCTCAGCGGTCGGTTTCGTCCGCCTGTTCGAGCGTGTAGCCCAGCTGCCCGGCCAAGCCGGCGGCCAGCTTGTCGGCAATCCGGCTCTGTGAATCGTCGATGCCCAGCAGCCGGGTGCTGGTCACCTCGAGCCCGGCGTAGCCGCACGGGTTGATGCGTTCGAACGGGCTCAGATCATTGGCCACGTTCAGCGCCAGGCCGTGATAGGTGTAGCCGCGGCGCACGCGCAATCCCAATGAGGCGATCTTTCTATCGCCAACGTACACGCCGGGCGCATCGCGGCGCGCTTGTGCCTCGATGCCGTAGTCAGCCAGCAGCGCGATGATGGCCTCTTCCATGATCGTGACCAGGCGGCGGATGCCGACACCGGCCTCGCGCAGCGAGATCAGCAGGTAGATCACGACCTGGCCTGGGCCGTGATAGGTCACCTGGCCGCCACGGTCGGTTTGCACCACCGGGATGTCGCCGGCGGCCAGCACGTGTTCGGCCTTGCCGGCCTGCCCCTGAGTGAACACCGGCGGGTGTTCGACGATCCACAGTTCGGAGGGTGTTTCTGCGCTGCGTTCGTCGGTGAAGCGACGCATTGCCTCCCAGGTGGGTTGGTAGTCGCGTCGACCGAGTCTGCGCAGAACGAGGCGTTTGCCTGTCATAAGTCTTGGTGCGAGAGCTGCGCCCTGTTCAGAGGCGCATCAGCACCTTGTCGTGGGCGGTCAGGTCGTCGTAGATGCGGTCGAGCTGTTCGCGGCTCTGCGCCTCGATCACGATGCTCACCGAGATGTATTTGCCGTTGGCGCTCGGGCGGGTGCGCATGCTGTCGCTGCGCACGGTGTCGCAGTGACGGCTGATGATCTCGATGACGACCTCGTGAAAGCTGCCGTCGTCGATACCCATCGCCTTGATCTGGTAGTCACAGGGAAACTGAAATCCCTGTGCCTCATCAGTCGACATGGCAATCGCCTCCGAGACGCAGGCGCTCTTTGCAGGCCTGGAACAGTGCGTCCATGCGGTGCCACATCTCGCCGGGCGTGCCGTTGCCGACCGGTCTGCCATTGAGCTCGACCACGGCCGCGACTTCGCGCGTGGAACTGGTCAGCCAGATCTCGTCGGCGTGTTCGAGGTCGGGCATGCCGATGGTGGCCTGGGCAAAGGGCACGCCGGCCTCGCGACATAGCTCGAGCACCAGGTCGCGCGTGATGCCGGGCAGCAGCTCGGGGCTGTCGGGCGGTGTGATCACCAGGCCGTTGCTGACCACGAACAGGTTGCTCGCCGTACCTTCCATAGCGGCGGCATCGCGTATCAGGATCGCCTCGTCGGCGCCTTCTTCGGTTGCCTGGGCGCGCGCCAGCACGTTGGCCAGCAGCGTCGTCGCCTTGATGTCGCAGCGATGCCAGCGGATGTCTTCCAGGGTAATGACCTTGATGCCGCGCCGCGCTTTGTCCGGATCGCGCGCCGGGTTGACGGCGGTGAAGGCGATTACATTCGGCTGGATGTCGTCCGGTATCACGTGGTTGCGCACCGGGTACGAGCCGCGCGTAACCTGCAGGTAGATCGACTGATCCTTGCCCGGCAGTTGCTGGGTCAGGCGCTCGAAGATCTTCTGCCATTCATCCTGGCTCAGCGGATTTTGCATGCGGATCGCGGCCAGGCTGCGATCCAGGCGGCGCAGGTGGTGCGGCACGCGGAACGGGCGGCCGCCGTAGGCCGGGATCACCTCGTACACGCTGTCGCCGAACAGCAGTCCGCGGTCGGTGATCGGCACGCAGGCCTGATCTTTCGGCACGTATTCGCCATTGAGGTAGGCGAGCAGGGAGTCGTTCATTGTTCTTTTACTCAAACATCATCAATACGCTGTCGACGACCGTGCGCCAGATGCCGCCCTCGGGCACGTCTTCGAGTGCCACCAGCGGCTTGCGGGTAACCAGTTCGCCATCGAGTTCGATGACGACCTCGCCGAGCTTCTGGCCTTTGCTGATCGGTGCCTCGATACCCGATTGGATATCGGTGCGTGCGTTCAGCTTTTCATACTGCCGCCGCGGGATCGTGACATACAGATCCTTGTCCAGGCCGAGCGAGACCTCTTCCTGCTCGCCCATCCACACGCGGGTGCGGGTCAGGCGGTCGTTGGCGCCGTACAGGCGGTGCGTTTCGTAGAAACGAAAGCCGTAGTTCAGCAACGACTGGCTTTCGACGGCGCGCGCCTTTTCACTCTCGGTGCCCATAACCACCGACACCAGGCGCATGTTGTCGCGCTTGGCCGACGCCACCAGACAGTAGCCGGCGGCCTCGGTGTGGCCGGTCTTCACGCCGTCGACTGCGGCATCGCGCCACAGCAGATTGTTGCGGTTGTGCTGGCGGATGTCGTTGTAGGTGTATTCCTTGACGGCGTACAGCTTGTACAGCTCGGGGAACTCGCGAATCGTCGCCTCGGTGACCAGCGCGATGTCGCGCGGCGTGGTGTAGTGCTCCGGGTCGGGCAGGCCGGTGGCGTTGACGAAGTGGGTGTCGAGCATGCCGAGGCGGTGCGCATGGTTGTTCATCAGGTTGGCGAACGCCTCTTCGCTGCCGGCCACGTGCTCGGCCAGCGCCACGCTGGCGTCGTTGCCCGACTGGATGATCATGCCTTTGAGCAGTTCTTCGACCGACACCCGTTTGTTGACCTCGACAAACATCCGCGAGCCGGGCGTTTTCCACGCCTTTTCGCTGATCAGCACCGGGTCGGTGAGGGTGATCGAGCCACCGCGCAGCTCGCGAAACACCACGTAGGCGGTCATGATCTTGGTCAGGCTGGCGGGCTCCAGGCGCTGTTCGGCATCTTTGGCGGCCAGCACGATGTCGCTGTCCATATCGACCAGCAGGTAGCCGGTGGCGGCGACCGTCGGTGGCGCGGGAGCGGGTGCGGCGACGGCCATGCCCAATGGCGTCAAGAGCAGCGCGAAGAGGGAAGCAATGAGGGTTTTGAGCACGATACTGCGTTCCTGAGTTCGGTAGGTAAAAGTCGGCTAGCTAAGGTTTGTTAACGAAATCTTAGGATACGGGGTGCGTGCCGAGTGTGTCGCACTCCCTATGTCGAATGGCTCACGCTTTGAACCGCTTTCGGCGTGGCGACATTCTAACGCCACAGCGCCGCTTGGGGCAGCGCTGGGCCACGAGGCGGGGCCTGGACGAGATCCGGGGCTGCTATGGATCTGATCTGGATATGCTGCCGGTCAGGCTCTCGCCGCCGATACAGGGCGTCAGACAGCGCGCCGGGTCGGGCGGTTCATTCGATGACGACAATCGGTTCGGCGACGCCGAACTGGTGCATCTGCGCGCTGACCTGGTCGGCGGTCTCGACCGATGCCAGTGGTCCGACCTGCACGCGGTGCATCTGGCCGTCGGCCGTCACGGTCGGCGACACCCGTACCGTACGTGCCAGGCCATTCTGCAACCGCTGACGCAATTGCTCGGCATTGTGGCTGCTGCTGAATGCGCCGGCCTGCAGGTAGATGCGCGGTGCCTTGGCGACCTGTTCGGGCGGCAGCGGCGGCGCCGTCGGCTCGACCGAGGGCGGTGCGGCCGGCGCGGTCGTTGCGGCGACCTTGGTTGCGCCCTGCGGCCCGGACAGATCGATCGTGCGGACCTCGACCAGCGCGGTGCCCTTGCCGAGCATGCCGATGCGCGAGGCGGCGGCGTACGACAGGTCGATGATGCGGTTTTCGTGGAACGGGCCGCGGTCGTTGATCTTGACCACCACCCGGCGGCCGTTCTCCAGGTTCACGACCTCGGCGTAGGTCGGTATCGGCAGTTCCTTGTGCGCCGCGGTCATGCGGTACATGTCGTAGGTTTCACCGCTGGAGGTGCGTCGGCCGTGGAACTTCTTGCCGTACCACGAGGCGATGCCGCGCTGCTTGAAGTTCTTGTGGTCGCGCATCGTGTGATAGCGCTTGCCGAGCACGACATAGCTGACCGGGTTGCCGTAGCGGCTGTACGGTTCTTCTTTCGGCACCGCGTCGGGCACGCTGCTGACATCGCGATGTTCACCCGGACCGTCCTGATCGTCGTCGTAGGTCGGCCCGCGCGAACCGCAGCCGGCCAGCAGGCCCGCCGTGATTGCGCCGATCAACAACCAGCGAAGCGACGTGACGCGCTTTGCCTTGTTCACGGTTGCTTGCCTGCGGTTTTCTGCGCGTCCAGGCCCTGCTGGTACTCGGCGAGAATCGCCTCGCTGAGCTGGTACACGGCCATCGCGTACTTGGTGCGCGGGTTGTAGCGCATGATCGAATAGAAGTTATTCGAGCCGACCCAGTATTCGGTGCCGGTGTCGGTCTTGAAATCCATCAGGCTGACCTTGCCGCCGGTGGCGATCGAGTCGTCAAACTTGATGCCTGCGCTGCTCAGCTGGGTGGCGGTGAGCCGCGGCTTGGCGCCGGCATCGACGAACGCCTTGTGCTTGCCCGTTACGCTCGATGCGGGCGTGGTAACCGGTCCGCCACGTTTCCAGTTGCCCTTCTTGACGAAGTAGTTGGCGACGCTGCCGATCACGTCGACCGGGTTTTCCCAGATGTCACGGTGACCGTCGCCGTCGAAATCGACCGCGTACACGCGGAAGCTGTCGGGCATGAACTGCGGCATGCCCATGGCGCCGGCATACGAGCCGGTGGGCATGGTCGGTGCGATGTCTTCTTCTTTGGCAAAGCGCAGGAAGTGGCTGAGCTGCTCGCGGAAGAATTCGCCACGTCGCGGATAGTGAAAGCCGAGGGTATGCAGTGCGTCGAGCACACGGTGCCCGCCGGTAAACGCGCCGTAGCGGGTTTCGACACCGAGGATGGCGACGATGATCTGCGGCGGCACACCGTATTCTTTCTCGGCACGCGCGAGGGTGTCAGCATGCTGGCGCCAGAAGTCGACACCGCCGTGGATGCGTTCGGGTTTGAGAAAGATCGCGCGGTACTCGGTCCAGTTCAGGGTCTTTTCCGCGGGCCGCGAGATCGCCTCGAGGATGCGCTTTTGCGTAACGGCCTGGTGCAGCGTCTTGGTCAGATCGTCACGCTTGAAGCCGTGGCGCTTCACCATGTCGTTGATGAATTCGTTGCGCAGTTGGTCTGGCGTTTTGGCGTGGACGGTGCCCGCCAAGGCGAGCGTACAACACAGTAACAGGATAAATCGCTTCATCAGGTCGGCAACAATCGTCGATGAGTGTGAATGGACATGAGGATACCGAAGCCGGCCATCAGGGTCACCAGTGATGTCCCCCCGTAGCTGACAAGCGGTAAGGGTACACCGACCACGGGCAGTAGGCCTGTGACCATGCCGGTGTTTACGAACAGGTACACGAAGAAAACCAGGATCAACGCACCGGAGATCAGCCGCGTGTAGGTGTCTTGCGCGCGGGTGGCGATGTACAGGCCGCGCACGATCACGAACAGGTACAGGGCAAGCAACACGAGCACGCCGATCAGGCCGAACTCTTCCGACAGCACGGCGAAGATGAAGTCGGTGTGACGCTCGGGCAGAAAGTCGAGTTGTGATTGGGTGCCGTTGAGCCAGCCCTTGCCGTACAGCCCGCCCGAACCGATTGCGATTTTAGACTGGATGATGTGGTAGCCGGCGCCCAGGGGATCGTTTTCCGGATCGAGGAAGGTCAGCACGCGCTGCCGTTGGTAGTCGCGCATCAGGTACCACACGGCCGGCGCAGCTGCGCCGCCGGCGGCGATCAAGGCGGCGATCAATCGCCAGCTGATGCCGGCAAGAAACAGCACGAAGATACCGGCGCTGGCGACCAGCAGCGAGGTGCCGAGGTCGGGCTGTTTGGCGATCATCAGCACCGGCACGACGATCAACGCGGCGGCCACCGCCAGGCGTTGCCAGGTTGGCGGCAGCGGTTTCTCGGCCAGGTACCAGGCGATCATCAGCGGTACGGCGATCTTGACCATCTCGGAGGGTTGGAAACGGATCACGCCGAGATCGAGCCAGCGTTGCGCGCCTTTGCCGATCTCACCGACCACCAGCACCGCGATCAACAAGATGACGCCGACGCCGTACAGCCAGGGGCTCCAGCGGCGCAGCGTCGTCGGGTTGAGCTGCGCGACCGCCAGCATCACGACCAGCGCGAGCAGGATGCGCAGCGTCTGGCGTTCGACCTGGGCCAGGTTCTGGCCGGAGGCTGAATACAACACGAGCAGGCCGAAGCCGCACAGCAGCAACACGCCGACCAGCAAGGGCAGGTCAATATGGAATACCGCCAGCAGGCCCTGGCGGCGGTTCGGGTTGGTCGGGGTCAGGTCGCCGAGCTGGCGCGGTGAGTAGCTCACGTGCCTTCTTCCGGTTGTGGCAGCGGCGCGCGCTCTTCGGGCGGCAGCAGGTAGGCGTCCATGATGGCGCGTGCGATCGGTGCGGCGACCGAACCGCCGTGGCCGCCGTTCTCAACCACCACGGCGACCGCGATCTGCGGGTCGTCGATCGGCGCATAGGCAATGAACAAGGCGTGGTCGCGCAGTTTCTTTTCCAGCTCTTCTTCGTCGTATTCCTCATCCTGGGCGACGGTGAAGACCTGTGCGGTGCCGGTCTTGCCGGCGATGCGGTATTTCTCGTTGCGGATACGCTTGGCGGTGCCACGCCGGCCTTCGACGACGTTCGCCATGCCGGTGTGCACATCGATCCAGTTCTGCAGCTGCTTGATCGGTATCTGGTGCGCGCTCGGCGGGATCGGCGCGATCTCGCCGGTGTCGCGCGAGCGCAGGTGGTCGACCACGTGCGGCGTGTAGAAGGTGCCGTTGTTGGCGATCGCCGCGGTGGCCGCTGCCAGTTGCAGAGGTGTCGTCAGAAAATACCCTTGCCCGATGCCCATGATCAGCGTCTCGCCCGGGTACCAGGGCTGGTTGCGCGCCCGGCGTTTCCATTCACGCGACGGCAGCAGGCCGGTCGACTCGCCGACCAGGTCGATGCCGGTCTGGCCGCCGAAACCGAACTGCGACAGGAAGGTGTGCAGGCGGTCGACGCCGACATCGTAGGCCAGCTTGTAGAAGAACACGTCGCACGACTGCACGATGGCGTTCTCCACGTCCATCGAGCCGTGGCCGGTCTTCTTCCAGTCACGGTAGCGGTGCGCATTGCCCGGCAGGCGGAAGAAGCCGGGGCAGTAGACACTGGAATCGTATTGGATAACACCTGTCTCAAGACCAGCGAGACCCATGAAAGGTTTCACTGTCGAGCCGGGCGGGTACTGGCCACGCAATGCGCGGTTGTATAGCGGACGCGCATCGTCCTGCTGCAAGGCCTGGTAGTTCTTGGTGCTGATGCCTTCGACGAACAGGTTCGGGTCGTAGCCGGGCTGACTGACGAAGGCCAGCACGCCGCCGTTCTTCGGGTTGATTGCCACGGCCGCACCGTTGTTGTCGCCGAACGCATCCATCGCCACCTGTTGCAGCTCGATATCCAGATGTAGATGGATATCGACACCGGGCGCCGGCGGTGTCTGCTCGAGGGTGCGCACCTTACGCCCGGCGGCATTGACCTCGACCTGTTCGAAGCCCACCGAGCCGTGCAGCGCCGATTCGTACGACTTCTCGACGCCGTTCTTGCCGATGTGGCTGGTGCCGGCGTAGTTCGACACATCGATCTGTTCGAGGTCGCGTTGGCTGACGCGACCGACATAGCCGAGCACATGCGTGGTTTTCAGGTCGTGCGGGTAGTGACGCAACAACTGTGTCTTGATATCGACCCCGGGAAAACGGTGGCGGTGCACGGCGAACTGCGCAGTCTCTTCCTGGGTGAGGTTTACCCGGATCGGTACGCTGTCGAAACGCCGCTTGCGCTTGCGCAGCTTCCAGAAGCGTTCGAGGTCTTCTTCGCTGATCTCGATGATCTGGCCGAGACCGGCCAGGGTATCGTTGAGGTTGCCGGCCTGTTCGGGGGTGATCTCCAGGCTGTAGGCGGGCCGGTTCTGTGCCAGCAGCACGCCTTTGCGGTCGTAGATCAGGCCGCGCGTCGGCGGCAGCGGCACAACCTTGACGCGGTTCTCGCGCGACAAGGTGGTGAAGTGTTCGTGGCTGACGACCTGCAGCTGCACCATGCGCCACACCAGCGCGCCGACCGCGAGCAGCACCAGCAGGCCGCCGATGATCGCGCGGTTCAGAAACGCCTGGCTTTCGCGGATGGTGTCTTTGAGCTGCATGGTCTCAGATGACTTTGAAGTGACGCCGCACCTTGCGCAGCGTGACGAACACCCAGGGCCACAGCAGCGCGCCGATTAACGGCACCACCCAGTATTCCAGGCCCGGCGTGGTCTCACGGGTGGCGCCGATCACCCACAGCGACAGCAGGTGATCGATCACCAGCAACAGCATGACGCCCAGCGATTGCTGCCAGAACGGGAACACGCGGATGCGTTGGTGCAATTGTATGGCGATGAAGAGCACGATCGACAGGCCGAGTGCATGTTGCCCGAGCAGGGTCGCCGTCAGTACGTCGAGCACCACGCCGACGATGAAGCCGCTACCGACGCCCACGCGGTGCGGTAGGGCGATCGCCCAGTAGATCATCACCAGCGTGACCCATTGCGGCCGAAACGCCCTCGACCACTCGGGCATCGGCAGTATCGTCAGCAACATGGCGATACAGATGGTGACGACGATCACCACGCGACCCTGGGCGACACTGCTCACTCTTCGCCCTCAATGACCTGTTCGGTAGGTTTCTGCGCTGGCTTTTCGGCCGGTTTCTCGGCGGTCGGGGATGCAGCGTCGGCCGCATCCTCGCCGCCTTCGGGCGACACGCCGTTCGGCGATATCGCGAGCTGGTTCGGCACCGTCCATACCAGCAGCACTTCGCGGCTGCGATCGAGATGGGCGCGTGGTTGTGCCAGCACCGTCGAGAACGGCGCATCCGGCGAGCGGTCGATCCGGGTTACGGTGGCCACCGGGTAGCCGGGCGGGAACTTGCCGCCGAGCCCGGAGGTGACCAGCAGGTCGCCTTCGACGATGTCGGAGTTGGTCGGCAGGTAGGGCAGTCGCAGTTCGTCGATCCGCCCGGTGCCGACGGCGATAGTGCGCAGGCCGTTGCGCAACACCTGTACCGGTAGCGCGTGGCTGCTGTCGGTGATCAGCAGCACGGTCGACGACAGCGGCGTGACGCTGGTCACCTGGCCCATGACCGCGTGCGCGTCGAGCACCGGTTGGCCCTCGAACACCCCCGAGGTACCGCCTTTGTTGATGATGACCTGCTGTTTGTAGGGGTCGAGGTCGACCGACGACAGCTCGGCGACCAGCACACGGTCGCCGACCTTGAACGAGGAATCGACCAGGTCGCGCAGGCGCATGTTTTCGGCCTGCAGCGATTCGTACTTCTGCAGTTCGGCACGCAGTCGCAGGTTCTGTTCGCGCAGCAACTCGTTCTGTTCGAGCAGGGTATCGCGGCTGCTGGTGGTCGTGCTGAGCCACTCGGACGCGGAAAACGGCAGGTCGGCCATGTATTGTAGCGGATAGGTGATGAAGGCCAGGGCGCTGCGCAGGTCCTGCAGATGATGGTAACGATGATCCATTACCAGCAGGGTCAGCGACAGAATGACGGCGGCCACCAGCCGCGTAGCTTGGGACGGGCCTTGTGCAAAGATCGGCTTGATTGCGACGCTCTCCGTTCTTGCGATTTGTCACACACGGCGGCCGCCCACGCCACCGTGAAAGGGGTCACTCGACCGTGAAGATCTCGCCCCCACGCTCGTCCATCAGCTCCAGTGCACGACCGCCACCACGCGCCACGCAGGTCAGCGGGTCTTCGGCGATCACCACCGGCAGGCCGGTTTCCTCTTCGATCAGACGGTCGAGGTCTTTGAGCAGCGCGCCGCCACCGGTCAGCACGATGCCGCGCTCGGCGACGTCGGCGCCGAGTTCCGGCGGGGTCTGTTCGAGGGCCTTCTTGACGGCATCGACGATGCCCGACAGCGGCTCCTGCAGTGCCTCGAGGATCTCGTTGGAGCTCAGCGTGAAGCTGCGCGGCACACCCTCGGCGAGGTTGCGACCTTTGACTTCGAGCTCGTGAACTTCGTTCCCGGGGTAGGCCGAGCCGATCTCTTTCTTGACCCGTTCGGCGGTGGCCTCACCGATCAGCGTGCCGTAGTTGCGGCGCACGTAATTGATGATGGCCTCGTCGAATTTGTCGCCGCCGATACGCACCGAGTTCGAGTACACGATGCCGTTGAGCGAGATGATCGCGACCTCTGAGGTGCCGCCACCGATGTCGAGCACCATCGAGCCGCGTGCCTCGTCGACCGGCAGGCCGGCGCCGATCGCGGCCGACATCGGCTCTTCGATCAGGTAGACCTCGCGTGCACCGGCACCGGCGGCCGATTCCTTGATTGCGCGGCGTTCGACCTGGGTCGAGCCGCACGGTACGCATACCAGCACGCGCGGGCTGGGGCGGATCAAGCGGGATTCGTGCACCTTATGAATGAAGTACTGCAGCATCTTCTCGGTGACGGTGAAGTCGGCGATCACGCCCTCTTTCATCGGCCGGATCGCGGTGATGTTGGCCGGGGTGCGGCCGAGCATCTTCTTGGCCTCTTCACCGACGGCGGCGACCGATTTGGGGCCGCCGGGACCGCGGTCCTGACGAATGGCGACGACCGACGGCTCGTTGAGCACTATTCCCTGGTCACGGGCGTAGATCAGGGTGTTGGCGGTGCCGAGGTCGATCGACAGGTCGTTGGAGAAAAGTCCACGAATACGACGAAGGAACATGCTGTGATTTCCGGTGGCCGGTCGGGCGACCTGTCTTGCGAGGGCCTCGACCTAAAACGAATATGCAGTGTACTGAGGAACCATGCCCCAGAAAGAGGCGTAATCTAGCAACGGCCCCGGTGTTCGGCAAGCGCATTGGTTCGCAGTTGGTTTCGACCGTGCGCCGTAATGTGTTAATTTCGCGTCCTTGTTCGTGTCCAACCGAAGCGGCTGCATACCATGTCTCTGTCTGCTGATGATGTTGCAAAGATAGCTCACCTTGCGCGCCTCGCGGTGTCGCCGGATGAAACCGAGTCGATGGGCAAGGAGCTGTCGAATATCCTCGACCTGGTCGCGCAGATGGATGCCGTCGACACCGACGCGGTGCAACCGATGGCGCACCCGCTGGAGATGGCGCAGCGCCTGCGGCCCGACGCGGTCAGCGAGGTGAATCGCCGCGAGGCCTACCAGGCCACCGCGCCTGCGGTTGAAAACGGCCTGTTCCTGGTGCCGAAAGTTATCGAATGAGGCAGCGACGGTGGTGAACGTTTACACACCGCTTGCATCGTCTCACGCCCCCAAACCGATCATGGATCGTCTGTAATCCCATGCATACCAAGACCATCGCGGAATTGTCGCGCTCGCTGCAAAGCGGCGAGCTGTCGAGCACCGAGCTGACGCAGCATATGCTGCAGCGCATCAAGGCGCACGACGACAAGCTCAACAGCTTTGTCACGGTGACCGAAGAGGCCGCACTCGAGCAGGCCAAAGCCGCCGACGCGCGGATCGCCGCCGGCAATGCCGGCCTGCTGACCGGCATCCCGATCGCGTACAAGGACATCTTCTGCACCGAGGGCGTGCGCACCACCTGCGGCTCGCGCATGCTGGAGAACTGGGTGTCGCCGTACGATGCGACCGTGGTCGCCAATCTGCGCGACGCCGGCGCGGTGATGCTCGGCAAGACCAACATGGACGAGTTCGCGATGGGCTCGTCGAACGAAACCAGCTATTACGGCCCGGTGCGCAACCCGTGGAACACCGACAAGGTGCCCGGTGGTTCGTCCGGCGGTTCCGCGGCGGCCGTTGCGGCGCGCCTGTGCTGCGGCGCGACCGGCACCGACACCGGTGGCTCGATCCGTCAGCCGGCCGCTTTGACCGGCATCACCGGCCTCAAGCCCACCTATGGACGTTGCTCGCGCTGGGGCATGATCGCGTTCGCCTCGTCGCTCGACCAGGCCGGACCGATGACGCGCAGCGCCGAAGACGCGGCGATCATGCTCGGTGCGATGTCCGGTTTCGACGAACGTGACTCGACCAGTGCCGAGCGGCCGGTCGATGACTATGTCGCGGCGCTGGGCACCGACGTGAAAGGTGTGCGTGTCGGCGTGGTCAAAGAATTCATGGGCGAAGGCCTGGACGCCGGCGTCGGCCAGTCGGTGCAGGCGGCGATCGACGAGCTGCAAAAGCTTGGTGCCGAGATCGTCGAGATCAGCCTGCCGAATGCCGGGCTGTCGGTGCCGGCTTACTATGTGGTCGCGCCGGCCGAGTGCTCGTCGAACCTCGCGCGCTTCGACGGCGTGCGCTACGGCCACCGCTGCGACGATCCGAAAGACCTCGAAGACCTGTACAAGCGCTCGCGCTCGGAAGGTTTCGGTGCCGAGGTCAAGCGGCGCATCATGATCGGCACTTATGCGCTGTCGGCCGGTTATTACGACGCGTACTACCTCAAGTCACAGAAGGTTCGCCATCTGATTGCCGACGACTTCCGCCGTGCATTCGAGCAGTGCGATGTGATCGTCGGCCCAACCGCACCGGATACCGCGTTTGGTCTGGGCGAGAAGGCCGATGACCCGGTGTCGATGTATCTTTCGGATATCTACACGATCGCGGTCAACCTCGCCGGCTTGCCCGGCATGTCGATCCCGGCGCCGCAGTCGGCCGGTCTGCCGGTCGGCCTGCAGTTGATCGGCAATTATTTCGACGAGGCGCGGTTGCTGAACGTGGCGCATCAGCTGCAATTGGCGACCGACTGGCACCAACAGGCGCCGGCCGATTTCGCGTAGCGGGCCGCTCGCAGCGTTTATTCAGGTAAGAAGACATGCAATGGGAAACCGTCATCGGGCTTGAGATTCACACTCAGCTCGCCACCAAGTCGAAGATCTTCTCGGGTTCGTCCACCGCGTTTGGTGCCGATCCCAACACCCAGGCCTCGCTGATCGACCTGGGTATGCCCGGTGTGCTGCCCGTTCTGAACAAAGAGGCGGTGCGCTGCGCGGTGCGCTTCGGCAAGGCGATCGGTGCGCATGTTGCCGATCGCTCGGTGTTCGCGCGCAAGAACTACTTCTACCCCGATCTGCCGAAGGGCTACCAGATCAGCCAGTACGAGCTGCCGGTGGTCGGTGTCGGCGAGGTCGATATCATGCTGGACGACGGCGAAACCAAGACGATTGGCGTCACCCGTGCGCACCTCGAAGAGGATGCCGGCAAGTCACTGCACGAAGACTTTCACGGCATGACCGGCATCGATCTGAACCGCGCCGGCACGCCGCTGCTCGAGATCGTCTCCGAACCCGACATGCGTTCGGCCAAAGAGGCCGTGGCGTATGCCAAGAAGATCCACCAGATCGTGACCTATATCGGCATCTGCGACGGCAACATGCAGGAAGGCTCGTTCCGCATGGATGCCAACGTGTCGGTGCGGCCCAAGGGTCAGCAAGAATTCGGTACGCGCGCCGAGCTGAAGAACATCAACTCGTTCCGTTTCCTCGAAAAGGCGATCAACTTCGAGGTCGAACGCCAGATCGACCTGATCGAAGACGGCGGCAAGGTGATTCAGGAAACGCGGCTGTACGATGCGAACAAGGACGAGACGCGTTCGATGCGCACCAAGGAAGAGGCCAACGACTATCGCTACTTCCCCGACCCCGACCTGTTGCCGCTGGAGATCGACGAGGCGTTCATCGCCGATGTGATCGCCAGCATGCCGGAGCTGCCGGATGCGCGGCGTACGCGCTTCGAGGCCGACTACGGGTTGTCGGCCTACGATGCCGAGGTGATGACCTCGACGCGTGCCCAGGCCGATTACTACGAGACGGTGGCCAAGGTGAGCGGCGATGCCAAGCTGGCCGCCAACTGGGTCATGGGCGAACTCGCTGCGGCCCTGAACAAGGCGACGATGGAGATCACCGAGAGCCCGGTGGATGCCGACGCGCTGGGTCAGCTGGTCGCGCGCATCAAGGACAACACCATCTCGGGCAAGATCGCCAAGGACGTGTTCGCTGCGATGTGGGATGGCGAAGGCAGTGCGGACGAGGTGATCGAGGCGAAGGGGCTCAAGCAGATCACCGACAGCGGCGCAATCGAGGCGCTGGTCGACGAGGTGATCGCGGCGAACCCCGACCAGGTCGAGAACTTCCGCAATGCCGATCCGGCGAAGCAGCCGAAGATGCTGGGTTTCTTCGTCGGTCAGATCATGAAGAAATCGCAAGGCAAGGCGAACCCGCAGCAGGTCAACGAGCTGCTGCGCAAGAAGCTCGGCGGTTAAAGTCACAGTGCAGGGCTGCCGCAAACAGTTCGCAACATAGCCCGTTCAAAGTAGGCGCCGGGCGGCAGACGAAAATGCCGCATCGCTCGGTGCAGTTCGATACAAGCAGGTAACAGGTGGCAAACGAAATTCAGATCCGAGCGGCGACGGAGGTCGACGCGCAAGCCTGGGACGACTATGTGCTGGCCCATGCCGAGGGCACCTTCTTCCACCGCTACGGCTGGAAGCGCCTGATCGAGTCGAACTACCGCTACCCGGGTCACTACCTGCTGGCCGAACGCGATGGGGCCATTGTCGGTGTGTTTCCGCTCGGCGAGGTCAAGCACCTGCTGTTTGGCCACTCGCTGATCTCGGTGCCCTTCTGCGTCTATGGCGGTGTGCTGGCCGACGATGAAGCCGTGCGCGATGCTCTTGAGCAGCACGCTATGCGCCTCGCCGAAGAGCTGAAGGTCGATCACCTCGAGGCGCGCAACGAACGCCCGATGCGTGACGACTGGCTGCGCAAGGAAGGGCTGTATGTAACCTTCAAACGCGAACTCAGCGCCGATCACGATGAAAACATGCAGGCGATTCCGCGCAAGCAGCGCGCGATGGTGCGCAAGGGCATCAAGGCCGGCCTGGTCGGTGAACTCGACGATGGCATCGACAATCTGTACGAGGCCTACTCGCACAGCGTGCGCAATCTGGGTACGCCGGTGTTTCCCAAGAGCCACTTCGCCGCGATCCGCAAAGAGTTCGGTGACGATGTCGATGTCGTGACGATCTTTCACGAAGGGCAGGTGGTCGCGTCGGTAATGAACTACTACTTCCGCGATCAGGTGTTGCCGTTCTACGGTGGCGGTATCTCAGAGGCGCGCAGCCTGGCGGCCAACGATTTCATGTACTGGGAAGTGATGCACCGTGCGGTCGAGCGCGGCTGCCGGGTATTCGATTTCGGACGCAGCAAGATCGATACGGGTTCGTACCGTTTCAAGAAACACTGGGGTTTCGAGCCGACGCCGCTGAACTACGAATACCATCTGGTCAAGGCGACCGAGATGCCCGACCTCAATCCGAACAACCCCAAGTATCGCCTGTTCATCAACGCGTGGAAGAAGCTGCCGGTTAGCGTCAGCCGTATCGTCGGCCCCTGGCTGGCGCGCGGGTTGGCTTAGGTCCGGCCGGCTTACGAGGTGGCGACCGTTACCCGGTCACGACCGTCGTTCTTCGACTGATACAGAGCGCGGTCGGCACGTTCGATAAAGCGCTCGACGTCTTCATCCTGATTGAACGTGGCGACACCGGCCGAGATCGTGATCTGGCCGATCGGTTGCTTGGTGTCTGCGCGTACCAACTGCGCCTTGGATACCGCCTTGCGAATTCCTTCGGCCACCGCCTCGGCACCTGCCAGCGGTGTGGCCGGCAGCAGTACGGTGAATTCTTCGCCACCAAAGCGTGCCGCCGTGTCCTGACCTTTCACGTTGCGTTGCAGGATCTGCGCGACGAAACGGATCACGCGGTCTCCGATCAGGTGACCGTGTTCGTCGTTGATGGTCTTGAAGCGGTCGATATCCAGCATGATGATCGACAAGGGTTCATCGTTGCTGATTTCGCCAGTGGCCGCCTGCAGCTTTTCCATCAGGGCGAAGCGGTTGTACAGGCCGGTCAGGGGATCGGTCAGCGCGCGTGCGCGCTCCTGCTTCAATTGCTCGCGCAGTTCCTGAATCTCGCAGCTCTTGGTTTCGAAGTTCGCCTGGATGCTGCTGGTGGTCTTACGCATCGCGCGCGTCTCATCGACCAGGTTCTCGAGCAGCTTGCGGATCTCGCCCAGATCATCCTTCTTCGAAACGTCTTCGGCGATCTCGATCAGTGTGCCTTCGAAAGCGCCGGCGTCGTTGCTGGCATTGTTCAGTGAAGAGCCGACCTCTTCGATGATGGTGCTCAGGTCGGTGCGTACCCGTTCGATGTTGTCGAGGTCCATCTCGGCGACGAACTGCCGGTAGAGTTGCGCGTTCAGTGCCGGTGTGAAGGCCTTGCCTTCGGCGATCAGCGCGTCGATCTCGGCCTTGAGTGCCGGATGGTCGCCGCTGACGTAGGTGTACCAGATGGCGTAGTTGTGGGGGGTTGCAGGGACTTTATGTCGCGACAGCAGCGGTATGACCAGTCTGAGATATTCCGCCGCGGTGTCTACATTCAGGTCACTCGCATTAAGGCTCATCGACGCGCTCCCTCTAGACGCTTACTTCATTCCGTATCCAATGGCGGGTTTATCGGACCCGCAGCGGCAGAACTTGAATCCTTTTTTCCCATTATTTATTTCTTGACGGCCAGGGCTACCGTGTATTGCTTTCCTTGCTTGATCTTGCGGTGGTTATTGAATATTTCCTCAAAACTGCGAGCGATAAACTGGCGCAGCCCGCTGATTACGACCACATAGAAACGACCACCCGGTTCTAGGTGTTCATAGATGTCGTTAAAGAATAAATAGTAGTGCTCTTTGCTCGTTTTCGCCGGTAGATTGGTGACCGCCAATGTGAACGATTGATCAGGTATATGTTTAAGGCCGTCGCTCAACATGGCGTGCGCGTTGTTGATGTGATTGCGCTTGGCATTGGCGTTGGCGTATTCGACGGCGACAAAATCTTTGTCGACCATCAGGCAGCTGCCTTCGGGCGCCGACTTGGCGATCGCCAGGCCCAGTGGTCCGTAGCCGCAGCCCAGGTCGATCGCGCGATCGTCGGGCCTGACCTCGAGGTGGTCCAGCAGCAGGCGGCTGCCTTCGTCGATGCCTTTGGGTGAGAACAATCCCCAGGTGGTATGGAACGTCAGGTCGTGACCGAGCAGGTTGTCGCTGAACACGATGTCCTGGCGCAGCCGGTCAAGGTCGAGTGGGGGTCTGGGTTTCTTAGCCATGTTCTTCGGTTTGTTCGTCCAGCCACGCGGTGATGCGCGGCAGATGGGCTTTCAGGTGTTCGAACCGGTGGCTGCCGCCTTCGGTCACGTCGATGTCTTTATCCGCGTAGAACGCCTGGGCGAGGCGGTAGTCGAGTACCTCGTCGGCGGTCTGCAGCAGCACAAGATAGCGTTCGTCGTCGCCCAGGCTGTCGCGGCGCATGTCGATCAGGGTCTGCAGGAACGCGGGTATCACGCGAAACCGCATGCCGTCGCACCAACGCTGGTGCTCTCCCAGGTAGTCGTGCAGTAGCGCATGTGGCTCGATGGCCGGGTTGATCAACACGGTCGGCAGTGGCCTTTCGGCGTTCAGATAGGTGGCGTAGTAGCCGCCCAGCGATGAGCCGACCACGGCCCTGACGGCGTAGCGGTCGATCAAGTCGCGCAGGTGAGCGATCGCGCGTTTGGGGCAGAACGGCAGATCCGGCGCGATTACGTGCTCGATGCCGAAGTGACGCCGCAGGGTTAGCGACTTGTCGCCCCAGCCGCAGCTGCCGAAACCGTGGATGAAAAGAATCATGCCGTGTGCTGCTGGCCGCACACCGGGCAGTTCGGGTCGGCGCGCAGGCGCAGTTCGCGCCACTGCATACGCAGTGCATCGAGGATCAACAGGCGGCCGGTGAGCGTCTCACCGACCCCGGCGATCAGCTTGATTGCCTCGAGTGCCTGCATCGCGCCGATGATGCCGACCAGCGGCGCAATCACGCCGTTTTCACTGCAACGCAGATCCTGTTCACCGTCTTCGGTATACAGGCAGCGGTAGCAGGGCTCGCCGGGTTTGCCGGAAAACACGCTGATCTGCGCGTCCCAGCGGATTGCGGCGCCAGAAACCAACGGTGTCTGTGTGTCGTGGCAGGCGGCGTTGACCGCGAACCGGGTGTCGAAGTTGTCGCTGCAATCGAGTACCACGTCGGCCGCCGCGACGGCTTTGTGCAAGGTATCGCCCGACAGGCGCTGTTTGCTCGGCAGCACGTGCGTGCTCGGGTTGAGGCCGTTCAGGGCGTGCGCTGCGGATTCGACCTTGGACATGCCGATGCGGTCGGTGGTGTGTATCACCTGACGCTGCAGGTTGCTCAGGTCGACCTCGTCGTCGTCGACAAGGTGCAGCGTGCCGACGCCGGCGGCGCCGAGATACATCGCGACCGGTGAACCGAGCCCGCCGAGGCCGATCACCAAGGCCCGGGCATCGAGTAATCGTTGCTGACCCTCGACGCTGAGTTTGGGCAGCAGTATCTGTCGGCTGTAGCGCAGCAGCGCGTCGTCATCCATCGTTCAATGATTCCGTGCGCGGTGCGGTGGTTCTGCCGACGCTCAGCGGCGGCGGATATTGCTCAGAGATAGCGGCGCCAATGGTCGGGACGGTCGTCCTGGCAGCCGTGATCGCGTTTCTGGTAGCGGCTGACGAACACCTTCTGCGTGCAGTTGGCGTCGCCTTTGGCGCAGCCGAGATTGGCCCGCTGGGTTTCTTCGGTGTAGTGATATAGCGCACGGCGGATTTTGGTGGTCAGTCGGTTATCCAGGTGAAAGCCGTTTTGTTCGAGGAATTGCTCGATGTCGGCTAGGCAGATCGCCAGTAGATGATACGAGATCTGCAAGGTGCTCGGGCTGATGACCTCGACGTTCTGGATGCCTTCGATGTCGACGAGCAAGACGGCGGCGGATCCGGCCTGGTTGGGGTCGGGGTGGAGAGTGCAGAATGCGACTTCGCGCCGCTTGAACAGGCTGCTGCCTTGATCGTCCATTTGGCCAATGCTGTGCCGAAAGGCGCTGGTGGTCAAGGGTAGCGTGGACGGAAGCGGACCGGTGTCAGCTTTGGCGCTGTCCTCCCGATACGCGCGCGTTTCCCGCCAGATCGCGATTCCCGGTGACTGTATGGTAGGCGTATTGGTGCAGCAGCCCGGCCACCGCGTCGCCCTGGTCATAGCCGTGTTCCAGCCACAGCCAGCCCCCGGGCTTCAGATAGGTGGCGGCGTGGGCGACGAGATGGCGGATATCGTCCAGTCCGTCAGCGCCCGAGACCAGGGCGTCGCGTGGTTCGAAGCGCAAGTCGCCGCGCGTCAGGTGCGGATCGCGTTCAGCGATATAGGGCGGATTGCTGACGATGGCGTCGAACCGCGAACCGGCGGGCAGTGCATCGAACCAGTCGCCGTGCAGCAAGCTGACGTTCTTAAGCTGCAGGCGTTCGAGATTGCGGCGGGCGACGTCCAGGGCGGCGACCGAGCGATCGACGGCAGTGATCTGCCAGCGTGACCGTTCATAGGCGATAGCCAGGGCGATCGCTCCGCTGCCGGTGCCCAGGTCGAGCACTGTGGCTTCCTCGGGCAGGTTCGCTTGCAACACGGTCTCGACGAGTAGCTCGGTCTCCGGCCGGGGTATCAGGGTGTCGGCACTCACCTCGAGTTCGATCGCCCAGAACGCGCGCCGGCCTGTGAGGTGGGCAACCGGGTGCCCGGCGGCGCGTTGTTCGATCAGTTGCTCGAAAACCGCCTGTGCAGTGGCCGGCAGTGGGTCGTCGGCGTGGGCGTACAGCCAGCTGCGATCCTTCTCCAGCGCGTGCGCCAGCAGTACCTGGGCGTCGAGCAACGGCTGCTCGGCCGCACTCCCGAGCCGCTCGGTGCTTAGCCGCAGATGCTCTCGAATGGTTTGGCTCATTCGTCGCCGAGGCTGGCGAGCAGCTCGGCCTGGTATTCGTGGCGTAGTGGTTCGACCACGTGGTCGAGCCCGCCCTCCATGATCTCGTCGAGCTTGTACAGTGTCAGGTTGATGCGGTGATCGGTCAGCCGGTTCTGCGGGAAGTTATAGGTGCGGATACGTTCCGAGCGGTCGCCGCTGCCGACCTGCAGGCGACGGTCTTCGGCGCGCGTGGCCGCGGCATCGGCCTGTGCCGCGGCCAGCAGCTTGGACTGCAGCAGCGACATCGCGCGCGCCTTGTTCTTGTGTTGCGATCGCTCGTCCTGGCATTCGACGACGACGCCGGTCGGCAGGTGGGTGATGCGCACGGCCGAATCGGTGGTGTTGACGTGCTGACCGCCCGCGCCGGATGAGCGGTAGGTATCGATGCGCAGATCGTTGGGGTTGATGTCGAACTCGTCGACCGTTTCGGCCTCCGGCAGTATCGCCACCGTGCACGCCGAGGTATGGATGCGGCCCTGCGATTCGGTTTCGGGCACGCGCTGCACGCGGTGTGCGCCGGACTCGAACTTCAAGCGTGAATAAACGCCCTGGCCGATGATCCTGACGACGACCTCTTTATATCCGCCGAGTTCGCCGGCACTCTCGCTGATCATCTCGGTCTTCCAGCGATTCTGCTCGGCGTAGCGCAGGTACATGCGTAGCAGGTCGGCCGCGAACAGCGCCGCCTCGGCGCCGCCGGTGCCGGCACGCACTTCGAGATAGACGTTGCGCTCGTCGTTGGGGTCGCGCGGCAATAGCAGACGTTGCAGTTCGGGTTCGAGTGTCGCCAGCGTTTCGCGCGCCTCGCCGATCGCGTCTTCGGCCAACTCGGCCATCTCCGGATCGTTCAGCATCTCTTCGGCGCTGCGCAGTTCCGATTCGGCATCGATGAACTTCTGATAGGCCTGGCTGACCGGCTCGATCTGCGCGTATTCCTGGCTCAGGCCGCGGAACTGGTTGTTGTCCGCCTGAACGGCAGGCTCGGCCAGCAGGGCTGTGATCTCATGGAAGCGATCGTTGATGTGTTCGAGTTTGCTACGGATGCTGGCTTTCATGGCTCGGCGGATACGGGGTGAGGGTGATGGTGGCGGCTGAACGTTGCGCTGCTGTCGGTGCAGCGCCGCTAACGTGCTGAGCGCAGCTAATCCTTACCCGGCTTGCCGTGCCCCAGCTGGAACAAGGCGTTGGCCGCTTCGAGCAGTTCGTGGCGCCCCAGGCTGCCCGCCTCGCGCAGTTGCGTGCTGGGCGTATGCAACAGCTTGTTGGTCAGCGTTTGGGCAAGGAACGCCAGCACCTCTTCCGGCGGTTTGCCGCCTTCGAGCATCCGCAGGGCCTTGGCCAGCACTTCGTCGCGTACGTTGCAGGCCTGTTTGCGGTAGTCCTGGATCAGGCTGACGGCATCCAGTGAGCGCATCCAGCCGAGGAACTCATCGACCTGAAAGCGGATGATTTCTTTGGCCTGCTCGGCGGCTTCCTGGCGGGAGCGCAGATTGCCTTGAATGACCTCGTCGAGATCGTCCACGGTGTACAGGTAGACGTCGTCGAGCGATGCCACCTCGGCCTCGATATCGCGCGGTACGGCGATATCCACCATGAAGATGGGCTGATGGCGACGCTTCTTCAGTGCACTTTCGACCGTGCCCTTGCCGAGTATGGGCACCGGGCTGGCGGTCGATGCGATCACGATGTCTGCTTCGGGCAGGTGGGTCGGAATCTCGGTAAGACCGATCGCGTAGGCATCGAACTGGGTGGCCAGCTCTTGCGCATTGGCGATCGTGCGGTTGGCGACGATCAGCCGGCCGATGCCGTTCTGCACCAGATGCCGCGCGGCCAGTTCGACGGTTTCACCGGCGCCGATCAACATCGCCGTCTGCTGCGACAGGTCGGCGAAGATCTGGCGCGCGAGGCTGACCGCGGCGAACGCCACCGATACCGGGCTGTCGCCGATCGCGGTATCGGTGCGCACCTGCTTGGCCGTGGTGAACGCATGCTGGAACAGGCGGGTAAGCATCTTGCCGGTACGACCGGCATCGCTTGCCGTCTGGAAGGCCGATTTCACCTGACCGAGGATCTGCGGCTCGCCCAGTACCAGCGAATCCAGTCCACTCGCCACCGACAACAGGTGCCCGATTACATGACGTTCTTCATGGACGTACAGGTAAGGTGAGATATCCTCCACCGCCAGGCCATGGAACTCGGCGAGCCAATCGCGGGTCGTTTCCTGTGCATCGGCATCGGCGTGGCAGTACACCTCGGTGCGGTTGCAGGTCGACAGGATGACCGCCTCGTGTACGCCGGCAAGTTCAGTCAGACTGCGCAACGCCGCGACGATGATATCCGGGCCGAACGTCAGGCGTTCGCGGATATTTACCGGCGCGGTTGTATGGTTGAGTCCGATGGCAAGCAGGGGCATGACGGCCGTCACGGCTTTCGTTAAGGGAATAGAAATTTTGAGATATCAAAGGGTTGAATGCAAGCAACAGACGCGCTTTCGTCGCCTCCGGCAGGCGGCTTTAACCATTCCCGTGCACCCGCCTATCCGTTAATCTAAGCGCCGTGAATAAACCATTATTGATCATCGGCTTGGCATGCCTATTCGCCGCCCAGGGCTGTCAGTCGCTCAAGCAGAAAGACGCGGCGGCGTCGGATGTCGAACCGGCGGGTGAAAAGCGCGCCGTCGTGCTGCCGTTTCCCGAACCGGAATCGGTCAAGCGGGAACTCGACGAAGACCTGGTGTACAGCTACCTGGTTGGTGAGATCGGCGCCCATCGCGGCGAGCTTCGGCTGGCGCAGAATCACTATCAGCACGCCGCCATCCTGGCGCGCGATGCCTATGCGGCGGAACGGGCGACACGCATAGCGCTGCATCTGAAGGATTACCCCGGCGGCCTGGCGGCGGTTCGTCGCTGGGTCGAGCTGGCACCGAATTCGGTCTCGGCACGCCAACTGGCATCGATACTGTTCCTGCGTAACCAGCAGCCCGACAAGGCCGCTGAACATCTCGACGCCCTGATCAAGATCGCCGATGCCTACGGTGACGATGGATTCCTGCAGGCCGCAAGTGCGCTGAGCGTTGAGAGCGATCGAGATGCGGCCGAGCAGTTGATGAAGGGCCTGCACGAGCGCCATCCGGACGACGTGCGATCGCTGTACGCCTTGGCCGTGCTGGAAACCGCGCATCGCGAGTTCGCCACGGCCGAGACCCGTTTGCGCGCCGTCATCGAGCGCAAGCCGGATTGGGAACAACCGCGGGTGCTGCTGGCGCGCGTGCTGGTGGCGCAAAGCCAGCGCGACAAGGCACTCGAACTGCTGGGCGAGAGCGTCAAGAGCTACCCCGACAGCGAGCTGCTGCGCACGACCTATGCGCGCATGCTGGTCGATGCGAGCGACTACAAGCGCGCGCTCGAGCAGTTCCGCGCGCTTCACGAACTGAAGCCGAAGGATGACGAAATCGCTTTCGGCTACGCCATGTTGGCGACTCAGCAGGAGGCGTGGGACGAAGCCCGCCCGCTGTGGCAGAAGCTGCGTAGCAATCCCGAACGACGCGACGAGGCGGCCTATTACCTTGCGCAGATCGAGGAGCAGGCCGGCAACGACGACCTCGCCGTCGGCTTGTACCGCACCGTTCGCGGAGGCGATCTGAAGGTCGATGCCGTAATCCGTGCCTCACAGATCCTGGCGCGCACCGGTCGTCTGGGCGAGGCACGCGAGACCCTGCAGCAGGCACGCATCGCCAACCCGGATCGGGCCGCCGATCTGTACGTGGCGGAAACCCAGTTGGTGCAGAAGCACGGCAGCCGCGAAGAGGCCTTGGCCCTGTACGAGCAGGCGCTGAAGACGTTCCCGGCGAATCACGACCTGCGCTACAACCGTGCGCTGTACGTCGTTGAGCTCGGCGATTTCGCCTGGATGGAGCGCGATCTGCGCATGATCCTCGCCGAAGACCCCGACCATGCCGACGCGCTCAATGCCTTGGGTTACACCATGGCCGACCGCAACGAGCGGCTCGACGAGGCGTTCGCCTACGTTGCCCGCGCGCTCAAACTGCGTCCCGACAATCCGGCTGTACTCGATAGCATGGGTTGGGTGTTGTATCGCAAAGGTGATCTCGAGCAGGCGACCAAGTACCTCAAGCGGGCGTTGGAGATTGTCAAAGACGACGAAATCGCAGCGCACCTCGGTGAGGTCCTGTGGGTCAGCGGCCAAAAGGAAGACGCCCAGGCCGTGTGGCGCGATGCCTTGGTGCATACGCCGGACAGCGACAAGGTGAAGTCGGCGATCGAGAGGCTAGACGCCGATATTTGATGAGTCAGACGACGACCTGGCCGGCTCCGGCAAAACTCAACCTGTTGTTGCGGATCGTCGGCCGGCGTGCGGATGGCTACCATCTGTTGCAGACCGTCTTCCAGTTCATTGATCTTTGCGATGAGCTGACTTTCTCGGTGCGCGAAGACGGCCGGGTTCATCGCGTCAGCGAGCTCGCCGGTGTCGCCGCCGGGCACGACCTCGTGGTCAGGGCCGCGCACTTGCTGCAGCAGGAAACCGGCTGTCGCCTGGGTGCCGATATCGATGTCACCAAGCGCATCCCGATGGGCGGTGGACTCGGTGGCGGGAGTTCGGACGCCGCAACCACGCTGGTTGCGCTGAATCACCTGTGGCGACTTGGGCTCGGTGACGAGCGGCTTGCCGAGCTGGGATTGCAGCTGGGGGCGGACGTACCGATCTTCGTGCGCGGACGTGCCGCGTGGGCGGAAGGCGTCGGCGAAGCTTTCACCGATATCGAGCCAGAGATGCCCGTCTACCTCGTGTTGGCGCCGCCGGTACACGTCGACACCGGCAAAGTGTTCCAAGACCCGGAATTGACAAGGAATTCTGACAGAATCACAATACGCGACTTTCTCGCCGGGGAACATGGCAACGACTGTCTTGCCGTGGTGCGCAAGCGCTACCCCGTGATCGCTCAAGTCTTTGACTGGCTTGACGAAAAAGCAAGCGCGAGGATGACCGGAACGGGTGCATGCCTGTTTGCAGCATGCGCCGACCGCAGCGCCGCAGAAACACTGCTGGCAGCGCGACCGGCCGGGGTCGAGGGTTTTGTGGTTCAAGGTTTGAACCGTTCGCCGCTGCTGGATGCACTGCATCGCGCGCGAGCAGATTGAAGTTTATTGGGGCGTGGCCAAGCGGTTAAGGCACCGGACTTTGACTCCGGCATCCCAGGTTCGAATCCTGGCGCCCCAGCCATACTTGATAGACCGCGAAGCGGTCGGGCACCGGGGGTGTCAGCGCCAGGGTGAGAACCGTAGAGGTTCGACGCAGGCGCGGAGCGCCAAGAACGTCGCGCGAAGCGCGGCGGCCCGAAGGGCGAGGGCGAAAGCCCGAGTGATCCTGGCGCCCCAGCCAAAATTGATAGACCGCGAAGCGGTCGGGCACCGGGGGTGTCG
>MWSE01000042.1_pt1 | contig 30347 bp, 25 predicted proteins | sample 1021931 | NCBI WGS metagenome assembly MWSE01 (sample SAMN06338154, study PRJNA374545) | mollusc metagenome | biome: marine bay; material: sediment; isolation source: gill 28 cm from animal B | host: Kuphus polythalamius | place: Philippines: Mindanao | collected 2011-09-12 | reverse complement strand
TTGCAGTGCACAACAGAGTTTGAGTGATTCTGTTGCGCTGCACAATAGAGAGACGGCAATTCGCGACAGAAGTTCCTCTTTTTGTCGGTAAGGGACGCAAATTCTTTAAGGCGATCTTCAGCCGCGTTTCTTGGGCCTGGGCAGGCCGAAACGCTGGCGGCGTTCCCACAATGTCTTGCGACTAATGCCGAGCGCCTGCGCCAGTTCGGTTTCGGTCATCTGGTCCTGGTGCTCGAGCACGAACACCCGGAAGTATTCCTCGAGCGACAGCTTGTCCTGCACGTCGTTGGCGGCGGCCGCGCTGGCCACCCGGTGATCGATCGCCAACAGATCGGGCGTGATCACATCGCCTTCGCACAGGATCACGGCGCGCTCGATCGCATTCGACAGTTCGCGCACGTTGCCCGGCCAGTGATAACGGCGGATCGCCTCGAGTGCATCGCGACTGAGTTTGAGCGGCGGACGGGCAAGCTGCTTGCGCGCCTTGTCGAGCAGGAACACCGCCAGCTCGATCACATCGTCGTCGCGCTCGCGCAGCGGCGGCAGGGTCAGTTCGACCACGCGCAGGCGAAAGTACAGATCGCTGCGGAAGGCGTTTTCCTGCACCAGCCTGCGGATGTCGCGGTGGGTCGCGGCCAGCACCCGGACATTCGGCGTGGTCGCCGCGTCGGCGCCATCATTGTGGTTGCCCTGCAACACGCGCAGCAGGCGCGCCTGCGCAGTCATCGGCAGCTCGCCGATCTCGTCGAGAAACAGCGTGCCGCCTTCGGCGTTCTGCATCAGGCCCGGGCGGAACTTGTCGGACTGGTGTTGACCGAACAACTCGGCCTCGATCGCCTGTTCCGGCACCGCGGCGCAGTTGAATGCGACGAACGGCGCCTCGGCGCGCTTGCTGTGTTTGTGTAGCGCACGCGCCGCCAGTTCCTTGCCGGTGCCCGATTCGCCGACGATCAATACGGTCGCGTCGGTCGGCGCGACCTTGTGGATGCGGTTGCACACCTCGCTCATCGCCAGGCTCCGGCCGACCATGCCGGCCACCGGAAACGCCTGGTCGACATCTGTCTGCAAGGCAGCGGTGCGCCGTTCCTTTTGTTTCTCGCGCAGCACCTTGTCGACCAGCATGACCAGTTCGTCGTGGTCGAACGGTTTGGCGATGTAGTCGGCTGCGCCATCCTTCATCGCCTCGACCGCCGAGGTGACGGTGGCATAACTGGTCATGATGATCACCGGCACGCCGGGGGCCAGCGTCATCACGCTGTTGCCCGGCTTACCCGGCAGTCGCAGGTCGGTGATGATCAGGTTGTAGTCGCCGAGGTTGCCGGCGGCCTGCGCGGCCTCGACCGATTCGGCCTCGCTGACCTGGTGGCCATGGCGTTCGAGCAGGCGGCGCAAGGCGCCGCGGATCACTGCCTCGTCTTCAATGATGAGCAAGTGGTTCATAGTGTTGTTCGGCGTTCGGTATGGGTAATGACACGACGACCCGCGTGCCGAATCCCGGCTGCGAATCGATCTTCAGGGTGCCGTTGTGGTCTTCGATGATGCGGTAGGCGAGCGACAGCCCCAGGCCGGTTCCCTTGCCGGTCGGCTTGGTCGTGTAGAAGGGTTCGAAGATGGTTTCCTGCAACTCTTCGGGTATGCCTTGTCCCTGGTCCATGACCTCGATCACCGCCTCGCCACCGTCGATGCGCGCCAGCAGATCGACGCGGTCGCCGCCGTGCGATGCGTCGGCGGCATTGCTCAGCAGGTTGACCAGCACCTGCGACAACTGTTGGCGGTTGCCGGTCAGCACGATATTGCCGGGGCAGCTGGCCTCGAAACGGATGCCGTCGTGTTCCTGCGTCAGTTCGAGGATATGCACCGCCTCGTCGATCACCTCGCACAAGGCGAAGGTTTCGCGCTGCTGCAGGTGGCGGCTGCCGCGGCTGAAGCTCTTGAGCGTGCCGAGAATGTCGCTGATGCGACGCGTCTGGTGGATGATGTCTTCGATGCTCTGCCGGGCGATCTCCGGATCGTCTTCATGGCGCAGGTTCTGCGCCAGCGAGGCGATGCCGGTCACCGGGTTGCCGATCTCGTGGGCGACACCGGCGGCCAGACGGCCGACCGATGCCAGGCGGTTGTTGTGCGCCAGCTCGGCCTCCAGCGTGCCCAGGTCGGTCAGGTCTTCGATCAGCATGACCATACCGGGTTGCGATGGTCCGCCGCCCTCGATCATCGGGTCGGCGTATGCCGCCTTGTGCAGGTTGTACCAGCGCGGCTTGCCCATCACCGGCAGCTCCATGCGGTAGATGTGATCTTCGGAGGTGCGTGCAAAGCCGGCCAGCAGTCCGTCCCACGGGCGCGGCAGCTTGTTGAGCTGAGTGCCGATCAGGGGCTCGGCATCGATGCCGGTCATGATCTCCAACGCCAGGTTCCACAGCACGATCTTGCCCTGGTTGTCGGTGGCGCATACGCCCAGCGGCAGGTCTTGCAGTATCTGGCGGTGCAGGCGGCGCAGCTTGTCGAGTTCGACGCTCAGACCCTGCAACTGTGAACGCGAGGCCTCGAGGCGTTCTTCGACGTAGCGCATCGAGTCGGCCAGCGCGGTCTTGGCCTCGGGATCGAGTTCCAGGCGTCGGTTGACGATGATGTGCGCCAACTGCGGACCGAGCAGGCCAGACAGGTTGCGTTCGATGCGTTCGCGCAGCCGCCGCAGCTCGGTAGTGCGTTTCTCGTTGGGCCGCATGCCCAGGTCGGTCAACGCCTGGTCGACCTCGCGGTCGGCCATCGCCTGTCCCAGCGTCTCGGCCAGGCCGGCGCGGAACTCGGCCGGCGAACCGGCGGCGACCACGCCGGACAACGGCATCGTCGCCTCGGTGCAGCAGGCGCGCGCCGCCTCGATCTCGCCCGGCGACTGGCGGGTGAGTAGCGATACCAGCACGAACAGGCCACCGTTCACGGTCAGCGTCAGGAAGGTGGCGAAGGCCCACTTGTCCATACCGCTGGCGGCGACCAGCTGCGGCACGCCCAGGTCGGTAATCAGTATCCCCGAGCTGTACAGCAATGGCGCCAGCATCAACACCGACCACACGCAGATGCCGCCGAGCAGACCGACGATGAAACCGGTGCGGGTCGCGCGCCGCCAGTACAGCAGGCCGCTGACACCGGGCAGGAACTGCGCGACCGCGACGAACGAGATCAGCCCCAGTTCGACCAGGCTGTCGTTGTGCTGCAGCCCGGCATAGAAACCGTAGCCGGCCATGATGATCAGGCCGATCAGCAGGCGGCGACCCCACAGGATCCAGCGATACAGGTTCATTGCCGGGTCGGGGTAGCTGGCCGGCAACAGCAGGTGGTTCAGGCTCATCGAGGCGAGCGAGATACTGGTGACGATGACCATCGCGCTGGCTGCCGACAGACCGCCGATATAGGCCAACAGCGACAGCCACGACGGGCCCTCGGCCAGCACCACGCCGAGCACGTAGTAGTCGGGATTGATGTTCAGCGACAGGCTTTGACCGGCCCATAAGATCACCGGGATTGCGATGTTCAGCAACAGCAGGAAGGCCGGGAACGCCCAGGTCGCCGTGCGGATGCTACGCACATCCAGATTCTCGGCGAACAGCATGTGGAACTGACGTGGCAACAGGAACGCCGCGGCGAACGACAGGAACATCAGCGCCGCCCACGGGCTCTCGTTGACCGGCCGATACAGTGCCTCCAAAGCTTCTGGATGGACTTGCAGCCAGGTCGACAGGCCGCTCGGGCCATCGAACACGTGGAACAGGGCATAGCCGCCGATGACCAGCAGCACCACCAGCTTGATCAGGGATTCGAAGGCGATGGCGACGACCAGGCCGCGGTGTTTCTGCCGTGGCGAGATATGCCGCGTGCCGAACAACACGCCGAACAGGATCAGCGAGGCACAGAACACCAGCGCGATGGTGTTCGGCGGCACCTCGTTACTCAGCACGCGCAGCGATTCGGTCACCGCCCGTACCTGCAGCGCGATGTAGGGCAGCGTGCCGATCAGGGTGAACAGCGTCACCAGCAGGCCGGCCGCCTGGCTGCGGTAACGGAACGCCAACAGGTCGGCCAGCGAAGTCAGCTGGTATTCGCGGCACAGCTTGAGGATCGGTCGCAGCAGGAACGGGCTGAGAACAAATGCCAGTGTCGCGCCGAGATAGATCGTCAGAAACTGCAGCCCGTTGTGCGCGGCGTAGCCGACACTGCCATAGTAGGTCCACGAGGTGGCGTACACGCCGATCGACAGTGTGTAGGTGAGCGGGTGGGTGACCCAGCGTTCAGGTACCCAGCCACGGTCGGTGGCGTAGGCGACCAGGAACAACAACAATAGGTAGATGAACCCTGCGGCGAACAGGGTCGCCAGTTCATGACTCATCGGAATCGTCCCGCCGATAAATCAGCGCGGCGCCGAGAATCACCAGCAGCCACAGGGCGTAAGGCGTGGTCCACGACATGTTGGCGCTGGCCCACCAGTCGGCCACCGGGCTGATGAAAAACAGCAGCAGTGCGGCGGCGAGAATTGCAGCGAGTTCTTTGCTGAAAGGGAAGCGCGGTGGCAGCATCGGCAAAGCCTAGCATCGCGCGAGTGTTACTAAAAGTAACGATTGATCCCGTGAACGGCCCGCCTGAGCGGCGGCCACGCATGCTTTAATAACAAACGACAAATCAACGCGACAACAGCGCAGGAGAATCGGGTATGAACCCGGAAAAGGTGGTCTTCGGTTTTTTCATCGTTTTGGCACTGACGCTGAATTTCGGTTTTTTCGTGGGTGAGATCGAAAACCCCGACCACCACCATGTCTACGAGCTGTTCGCGGTCGTTGTCGTCAACCTGATCGCCACGGTGCTCAAGTTCGGCGACCGCAGCCAGATGGGGGCGCTGCTGCTGGCGACCAGCCTGGTGGCCATCCTGCAATTGATCGCCGCTGCCTTGGTGTGGACCTTCGCCGAGCACGTCTACAGCGTCGGTCTGACGCCGGTCGTGACCGCCAGCATCGTGTCGCTGTCCGGCGGCGCCATGTTGGCCAACGTCATCTCGGTCGTGCTGCTGATCATCGAAACGGTGATGCTGCGCCGCTGAGCAGCGTTTCTACGTGTCTGCCAAGTCCCCTTCAACCACATCGCGGCGCGGCCGGCCTGGCGCGTGCACGGCGGCATCGAGATGATGGAGAACATCGTCTTCCTGATCCTGCGTCGCATGCGTCAGCCGCTGCTGACGCTGTTGGTGGTGTATGCCATCGCCATCCTCGGACTGACCCTGATTCCGGGGCGCGACGACAACGGCGAGGTATGGCACATGGGTATCTTCCATGCGTTCTACTTCGTCAGCTACATGGCGACCACGATCGGTTTCGGCGAGATCCCCTACGCGTTTACCGATACCCAACGCCTGTGGGTCAGCCTGTCGATGTACGCGTCGGTCATGGCGTGGATCTATGCCTTCGGCACCATCCTGTCGCTGGTGCAGGACCGCACCTTTCAGGACGCCATCGCCGAGTACAAGTTCGCGCGCCGCATTCGCCGCTTCCGCGAACCGTTCCACCTGATCTGCGGCTACGGCGAGACCGGCACGGCCCTGGTCAAGTCGCTGACCCAGCGTGGTCAACATGCGGTGGTGATCGATATCGACGAGGCACGCACCAGCGTGATCCAGTTGCAGGATCTGCGCGAGTCGGTGCCGGCGCTGCATGGCGATGCCTCGATCACCCGTCATCTGCAGGAGGCCGGCCTGCAGCACCCGGCATGCGCCGGCATCGTTGCGCTGACCGACGACAACGAGGTCAACCTCAAGATTTCGATCAATGCCAAGCTGCTGAACCCCTCGCTGAAGGTGATCTGCCGCGCCGATTCGCACGATGTCGAAAAGAACATGGCGTCATTCGGCACCGACCACATCGTCGATCCCTTCGACACCTTCGCCGCGCACCTGGCGGTCGCGTTTCAGGCGCCGTGCTTGTACCTGCTGCAACGCTGGCTGACCGGCCGCGAAGGTTCGCCGCTCACCGAACCGGTGTATCCGCCGCAGGACAAGCCGTGGATCGTGTGCGGCTACGGTCGCTTCGGCAAGGCGGTATGCCGTCGCCTCGAGGGCGAGGGCATCAAGGTGACCGTGGTTGAGATGCGCCCGGATCTGACCGGCAGGCCGGAAGAGGATTTCGTTGCCGGGCGCGGCACCGAGGCCGACACCCTGATGGAGGCGGGCATCGAACAGGCTGCCGGACTGGTGGCAGGCACCGACAATGATGCCAACAATCTCTCGATCGTCATGACCGCGCGCGAACTCAATCCCAAGCTGTTCGTCGTGGTGCGCCAGAACCAGCACGGCAACAGCGACATCATCAATGCCGTCGAAGCCGATATGACGATGCACCCGAGCGCGCTGATTGCCGACAAGATCCGCGTGTTGCTGGCAACGCCGATGCTGTACGAATTCATCTCGCTGGCGCTGTACCAGGACGATAGCTGGGCCTGCGAACTGGCCAGCCGGGTCAGCGCCCTGGTGCGCGACGAGGTGCCGCATATCCGCGAATGGGCGGTCGACGAAGTGCAGTCGGCGGTGCTCCAGGAATATCTGCATCAGGGCGGCCACTTCACGATCAGCGACCTGATGCGCAACCCCTGGCAGCGCGACCGTACGCTCAAGGCGATCGTGCTGTTGATCCATCGACGCAACGATCGATTGCTGTTGCCTGACCCAGACACGCCGATCAAGGTCGGCGATCGGCTGCTGATCTGCGGCAATCGCACGGCGTTCACCCGTATGCTGTGGACGGTGTCGCACCGCCACACGTTGGACTACATCAAGACCGGCTACGATGCGCCGCAAAGCTGGGTCTGGCGCAAGTTGGCCGCCAGGCAGTCGCGCCGGCGCAGGCAGTGATTCTATAGGTCAATAAATGTGATCTATGGAAGGATTTTCAATGACCCGCGTCTTTTCGCGGATAACGGTCAGGCATGCAGGGTGTTCGTTACAATCGGCATCCCGGCATCGCCGTTAGCCCTTTCATAACAAGACAGATCGTCGGTTTGTCGACACGAGGAAGATCCTGATGAAAAAGATTTTGGTTGTTTGCGCGCTGATCCTTGGCCTCGCCGGCGTGAGCCACGCGGGCAGCAAGAAAGAGATCGATACCCCTGCCTTCGACAAGGCGATCGCCCAGCAGATGATCGGCAACAGCATCCAGCGCTTCGAGATCGCCGACGGCGTCGGCGTCGAGGATGCGGTGGAATCGATGAAGCTGCGCGCCAACATGCTGAACTTCAAAATGGTGGCCGACCTGCCGTTGTCCGAGCAGGTGCAGGCGATGGGTGAAGATGCCAACTACATGCGCATCCTGGCGTTTTGCGATGCCTTGATCGCCAAAAAGATGGTCGAGCACGACATCATCTTCGCCGGCTTTCTGCCGTGCCGCATCGCGGTGCTCGAAGACGGCAACGGCAAGGGCTGGATCGTGACCATGAACATGGACATGATGCTGCACGCAGTCGACCTGCCGGAAGACCTGCAGCCGCTGGCGCAGAAGGTGCGCGACACCATCTACAGCATCGTCGATGCCGGTGTGAACGGCGACCTCTGACCCGCGGATTCCGTTGCTTGCAAAGACCGGCCCCAGCGGCCGGTTTTTTGTCACAGAGTTTTCTGATCTGGGCCAAATGCAGGCCAAAAAACCCTTCGCTTGAGGGGGAGGGCCTGTGCAATACTTGCCTCGCTACGGCTGGCGACTAAAAGCTAAGACAACGCGCCAGTGTCCATGTCTGCCTGAATCGCACCTGGATGGACTTGGATGATCAACCCGATGTTTGGAGTTGCAGCATGAACCCTATTGCCGCACAGGGGTTTTTGCGCGCCGCTTGAACGTCGAAAAGCCTTCTTTGAGGAGAGACCAATGGCCCACATCGTTGTCCTAGGCGCAGGTACCGGCGGTATGCCCGCTGCTTACGAGCTCCGCGCTGAGCTCGGCAGTGAACACCAGATTACCGTCGTCAACGAACGCGACTATTTCCAGTTTGTGCCGTCCAATCCCTGGGTCGCCGTAGGCTGGCGCGACCGCAACAGCATCACCTTCGATATCCGTCCTCATCTCGAGCGCAAGGGTATCAACTTCGTCGCCAAGCGTTGTGACAAGATCGACGCGACCAACAACTCGTTGGTCTTCCAGGACGGCGAAACCCTGAATTACGACTACCTCGTCATCGCGACCGGTCCGCGTCTCGCCTTCGAAGAGGTAGAAGGTGCCGGCCCCGAAACCGGCCACACCCATTCGATCTGTACCGTCGACCATGCCGAGACCGCTTACGACAGCTACAAAAAGTTGCTCGACAGCCCGGGACACGCGGTGATCGGTGCGATGCCGTTTGCATCGTGTTTCGGTCCGGCCTACGAATTCGCCTTCATCATGGATGCCGATCTGCGCAAACGTAAGATGCGCGACCAGATCCCGATGACCTTCGTCACCTCCGAGCCGTACATCGGCCATCTCGGTCTGGGCGGCGTGGGCGACTCGCAGGGCATGCTCGAAAGCGAGATGCGCAACCACCACATCAAGTGGATCACCAACGCCAAGGTCACCAAGGTCGAGGCCGGCAAGATGTTCGTCGAGGAATACGACAACGCCGGTAACAAGGTGAAAGACCACGAAGTCGAGTTCAAATTCTCGATGATGCTGCCGGCGTTCAAGGGCGTCGATGCGGTCATGAATGTCGAGAGCCTGTGCAACCCGCGCGGCTTCGTGTTCGTCGATGAATACCAGCGCAACCCGACTTACCCGAACATCTATTCGGCCGGCGTCTGTATCGCCATTCCGCCGGTAGAAGCGACCGCGGTACCTACCGGTGCGCCGAAGACCGGTTACATGATCGAGTCGATGGTTACCGCTATCGTGCACAACATCCATAACGAGCTCGACGGCAAACAGCCCGACCAGAAGGGCACCTGGAACGCCATCTGTCTCGCCGACATGGGTGACACCGGTGCGGCCTTCGTTGCCTTGCCGCAGATTCCGCCGCGTAACGTGGCGTGGTTCAAGAAGGGCAAGTGGGTGCACATGGCCAAGATTGCGTTCGAGAAGTATTTCATTCGCAAAATGAAAAAAGGGACCTCCGAACCCATCTACGAGAAGTACATCCTCAAGATGCTGGGCATCAATCGTCTGAAATAATCGGCGCATACCCCGGCGGTCAAAAACCCGGCCAATCGGCCGGGTTTTTTTGTTTCGCTACAGCTGATTCGCGCGATGCCGGCGGTGTTTTCGAACGGTTGAGTAGGCTATCCTGCACCCTCGTCGACAGACCATCCCGCGATCGCTTCGCGTCACCAAGCAGCCAACATGAGTTCTCACATTCAGCGTCATCGCACCCAGGCGGTCAAGGTCGGCAATGTGCTTGTCGGCGGCGATGCGCCGGTCGTCGTACAGTCGATGACCAACACCGATACTGCCGATATTCAGGCAACCATCGACCAAGTCGCCGACTTGGCGCGTGCCGGCTCCGAACTGGTGCGCATCACGGTCAACACCGAGGCGGCCGCCAAAGCGGTACCGTTGATTCGCGAGGGGCTGGATGCGCGCGGTGTGTCGGTGCCGTTGGTTGGCGATTTCCATTTCAACGGGCATCGCTTGCTGACCGAGTTTCCGGCGTGCGCCCAGGCGCTGGCCAAGTACCGCATCAACCCCGGTAATGTCGGCAGCGGCGAGAAGCGTGACGCACAGTTCGCCAGCATGATCGAGATCGCCATCGCCAACGACAAGGCGGTCCGCATCGGCGTGAACTGGGGATCGCTGGACAAGAACCTGGTCGCGCGCATGATGGACGAGAACGCGCGCTCGGCCGAACCGTTGGATGCCGAGCAGATGATGTGCGAGGTCATGGTTGCCTCCGCGCTGCAGAGCGCCGAGCGTGCCGAGCAGATCGGACTGGCGCGCGATCGGATCATCCTGTCGTGCAAGATGAGCGGCGTGCAGGACCTGATCCGCGTCTACCGCACGCTCGCTGCACGTTGCGACTATGCGCTGCATCTGGGCCTCACCGAGGCCGGCATGGGTTCGAAGGGTATCGTGGCATCCACCGCCGCACTTGCTGTGTTGCTGCAGGAAGGTATCGGCGACACCATTCGCATCTCGCTGACACCTGAACCGGGTGGCGATCGCACGCAAGAGGTGCGTGTCGGTCAGGAGATTCTGCAGTCGATGGGTCTGCGTGCCTTCATGCCGATGGTGATCGCCTGCCCGGGTTGCGGTCGTACCACCAGCACGTACTTTCAGCAGCTCGCACAGGACATCCAAAGTTACCTGCGTGAACAGATGCCGGTATGGCGGCAACGTTATCCCGGCGTAGAGACGATGGACGTCGCCGTCATGGGTTGTGTCGTGAACGGTCCGGGCGAGAGCAAGCACGCGAACATCGGCATCAGTCTGCCGGGCACCGGTGAGCAGCCGGCGGCGCCGGTGTTCGTCGACGGCAAGAAGACGGTCACGCTCAAGGGCGACAACATCGCTGCCGAGTTCCAGGCGATCGTCGACGACTATGTACAGACCCACTATGGCGACCAAGCAGCCGGCGTTTAGCGGTTAACGTCGGGGTTCGGCCGAATCGATTGCAATTTTTGCGGCCGACAGGCGTCTACTGTTATGAGCGGTCGCCGGCCGCGTGTGCTGATCGCAGCACAAACAGCCCTGTCGTCGTCAGCACATGTTCGATGGCCGGGCCAACAATGAAAAATCGACCAAGTCAGAGGAGAGAGACGTGAAGTCAGTTACGTTAAGTGCAATCTGTGCCGGTATGCTCGCCGCAACCCCGGTGCTTGCAGAAGATCCCATGGTCACGCAGGTCAAGCGGATGTCGATGGACACCGCGATGACCATCGCCAAGGCGACTATCGATGCCTGTCGCGAAAAAGGCATCCAGATCGGCGTGACGGTCGTCGACCGCGACGGTATTCCGCAGGCGGCGCTGCGCGACACGATAGCGCCGACCATTACGCTGCCGATCTCCAAGGGCAAGGCCTATGCGGCGGTCATGTTCAATGTGCCGACGTCCGATCTTGCATCGCGTGCGGATACGCCGATCGGTCGTGTACCCGGGGTGATCATGTCGCCGGGGGGTGTGCCGATCCAGGTAGGCGGCGCGCTGGTCGGTGGTGTCGGTGTGTCGGGTGCACCGGCGGGTGAAACCGACCAGGAATGTGCCCAGGCCGGTGTCGACGCCGTGCAGACCGACCTCGAGATGTCGATGTAGGTCTACCCGCAAGCCGTTGGGCCGATCGCAAAAACCCTGTCTTCCAGACAGGGTTTTTCGTTTTCCGGGTGCGTAGAAGCTGCTGTGTGCGAGATGCGAGTCGGGTCGTGACCCGACCCGTTCAAGGTTCGATCAGCGAGGGACCGCCGCGCGCCATGGTGACCGTCTCCGGTTGCAGGAGGTTGGCGAAGCTTGCTCGTGGGTCGCTGTCGATTGCCTTGCCGTCGTGGTACAGCAGCATGACCTCGAGCGGCCCGTCGTCGGTCGCCAGCACGGCGATGTTGTCGGGGCTCACGGTGTAGCGTCCCAGTTGGCGCTCGGTTGGCCACTGCATTGTGCCGTAGGCGTGATACACCAGTTCGGAACAGACGATGCGATCGGTCGATTGCGTATCGAAGTTGAAGTCGTAATCCTTGCCGACTTGGCGCAACGCCTGCACGATCACGTCGGCACGCTGTTGCTCGTCCAACGAGGCGTTGCGCAACACGGCGAGGTCGTCGATGTTCATGAAATGCTGCAGGCTGTTGATCTCCACGCCTGAGCGTAAGGCCTCGACAACGCCGCGCCCGCGGCGAATCTGTTTGTGATATTGGCGTACTACCGGGTGGCTCCAGATACCGAGTGCGCGCAGTTCCTGCTCGTTGCCGACCCAGACGGCGGCATGGCCCCAATGACCGGGTATGAATGAATCGGTCAGACGGAACGGCGTCTTTTCCAACAGGATGTCGCCGGCGCGCAGCGTGTTGGCCACCTCGTCGAGCACCGCGGTCTCGCCATCGAGTTTGCCGCGCCGCGACTCGATCAGGCCGACGGTGTTGCCGAACATCATGCTGGAAAAGTTGACGCCCTCATTCTGCAGCGAGGCCAAGGTATCCACCGACAGGTCGCCGAAGAAACCCATGAGGTTTTGCGCGTAGTTCAACGGCTGGATCTTGCGCACCATGTTGTACGACGGACTCTGATCGATCAGCGTCCCGATGTAACGCGCGTCGTCGTCACCCGTCGAGTGCAGGCTGCCACCGAAGGTCTCATACCATTCGAGGCCGCGGCGCACGCGCGCCCGGTTGATCGCCGAGTTGAACGACAGTGAGATCTTGCGTAGCTCGCCGGGCGGCAGGCCGAAGCCGACGTCGCCGCGATTGAAATGCGTGCGCAGAAATCCGTTGGCCTGGTACAGGCCAACCGCGGTCACGTAGTTGTCGTACAGCGTCAACGAGGCCGCCAGCGACATGCCGATGCCTTTGGCCTGCAGCCTGGCGCGTGCCGGGTCCTGCGGTATCGGATCGTCGAGCCAGCATTCATAGCGCGTGGCGATCTCCCAAAGCGCTTCGCGCTGCCGCAACAGCTCGGCGCCGCCGGCATTCAGACCGCGCAGATCGCCGCCGGACAAGGGCTCGCCGGCAGCGTCTTTTTCTTCGAGAAACTTGAGGAAGCTGATCGCGTCGGCCCGTAGGGCCAGCGCCTGTTCGGCCAGGGTCTGAAAGGCTGCAATCTCGCGATCCATGCGCGTGCTGTGGTAGGCGCTGAGGCGAACGTCATCGCACGTTGAATCATCCGACAGGAACCCGGCTATCACCGCTGTCGGCGACAGCAGACACAGCATCAAGAGGAGTATGAGGTGATTCGGCATCGTCCTTGAATGAGACATCATCATTGTTGTGCTTCCATTGTGCCGGTTGCGCGGATTCGTCAACCGGTCGGCTAAACGGTCTTCCCTAAAGCCAAAGGTTACCGCGAATGTTGTGCTTAAGTGAACTCGTTCCGAGCTGACGGGTTCCTGGTGGTTCATCGACGTGTTATCGGCCGCTGCGCCGTTCACTGCAGTTGCCGGCCTGCCTCGAGACGGATCGTCTGGGTGATGCCGGAGAGCGGCAGCGGCCGGTGGCTGATGACGACGACGGTCTTGTTGTGCATCACCAGGTCGAGCGTTTCGCACAGCGCACGGGTGGTAACGGTGTCTAGCCCTTCCGTCGGTTCGTCCAAGATCAGGATCGGCGCCTCCTTGAGCACCGCTTGTGCGATGGCGATGCGTCGCGCCTGTCCGCCCGACACCTTGGTGCCGGTGTCGCCCAGCCAGGTATCGTAGCCATCGGGCTGGGCCGCAATGAACTCGTGGATCTGCGCCAGCCGACATGCGGCCTCCATCTGCGCATCGCTCGCGTCGGGCGCGGCCAGCAACAGGTTGTCGCGCAGGGTCGCATTGAACAGGTGGTGGTGCTGCGAGACGATCGCGATGCGTTGGCGCCATGCATCGACATCGAAGCTGCGCAGGTCGTGATCGGCAAAGCGCAACTGTCCCTCGGTCGGGTCGACGAAACGTAGCAGCAGGTTGGTCAGACTCGTCTTGCCGGCGCCGCTCTCGCCGATCACCAGGGTGCGGCTGCCGACCGGCAATTGCAGTCGGATGTCGTCGAGTGCCAGTGGTCCGCCCTCCGTATAGCGCAGCACCACGTGGTCGAAGGCGATCTCGCCTTGCGGCGGCACGGGCATTGCCAAGCGCGGCGCCTGGATACTCGGCACGCGATCGGCCAGCGTCAGCACCCGGTCGGCAGCGGCGCGGGTTTCGCTCCACACCTGGGCGACCTGTGGCAGCGGGGCCACCGCCTCGAATGCGGCCAATGCGAACAACGCCAGCATCGGCAGCAGTCGGCCGTCGAGCGTGCCGGCGTCGACCATCGGCATTCCCAGATACAGCACCGCCAGCATCGCCAGGCCCGCAAGCAGTGCGATCGCCGCGGTGTTCAAGGCGTTGAGCCGATGCAGCTGTGATTGCACCGCGGCGAGTCGATCGCCGGTATCGGCTATGCGCTGTTGGTAGCGCGCAAAGGCGCCGTTGTTGATCAACTCGCCCAGACCCTGCACCGTATCGACGACCTGGGTGCGCAGCGTGGCCAGGTGCGTGACGGTTGCAGCGGCCGCCTGTGTTGAACGGCGCATCGACCACAGCGGCAGCAATGCACCGCCGACCAGCAGCAGCGAGCAGACCGCTGCTGCGATGGTGACGTCGTAGATACTCATGAAGGCAGCGAACAGCATCAGGGCGACGATGGCGACAACAACCGGCAGCACGATGCGCAGGTAGAGACCGTCGAGCCGGTCGACATCTTTCTGCACGCGGTTGAGCAGGTCGCCGCTGTGCAGTTCGCCGAGGTCCGCCGGGGCGAGCGGTTCGATGCGGTCGAACAGCCAGCTACGCAGTTGTGCGACCAGGCGGAAGGTCGCCTCGTGGGTGACCACGCGTTCGCCATAACGACCGGCGGTACGCGCGATAGCCAGGCCGCGGATGATCGCCGCCGGCGTGAAGTAGTTGATCGCAATACCGGCGACGCCGGCCAGACCCATGGCGGTGATGAACCAGCCGGACAAGGCCATCAGGCCGACGTTGGCCAGCAACGCCAGCAGCGACAGCAAGGCGCCGAGCAGCATCCAGCCGAGCGTCGGTCGATACAGGCGCAGCAGGCGACGCATCGGGCTCATGTCAGCGCCTCCTCGCCGGCCGCCAGCAGTTCGGCGAACGCACCACGGGCGCTGCTCAACTGTGTATAGCTGCCGCTTTCGATCGCCTTGCCATCCTGCAGCACGATCACATGATCGGCCTGGCGGATGGTGTGCAGTCGGTGGGCGATCGTGACCACCGTTCGGTCCTTGATCAATACGGCCAGCGCTTGCTGAACGGCCTGCTCGGAGACGGTATCGAGGTGCGCAGTGGGCTCGTCGAGGATCACGATCGGGCAGTCGCGCAGCAGGGCGCGTGCGATGGCCAGGCGTTGTGCCTGGCCGCCCGACAGCGCGCGGCCGCCGTCGCCGATGTGGGTATCGAATCCCTCCGGCAACTGTTCGATAAAGCCTAATGCCTGCGCCTTGGTCGCGGCATCGACAACGTCGGCATCGCTGGCGTCTGCACATCCCAGGCGGATGTTGTCGGCGACGCTGCCGGCAAAAAGTCGTGGCTTCTGCGGTATCCAGGCGACCTGGCGATGCCATGCCGGCTGATCGATGTCGTTCAATGATCGGTTGCCAATCGTGATATCACCGGACTGCGCAGACGCGAACTTCAACAACAGATTGGCCAGCGTGCTCTTGCCCGAGCCGCTGCGCCCGACCAGCGCGGTATGGGCATTCGCCGTTATCGTCAGCGACAGTCCGTTGAGTGCGCGCCGACCCTTGCCGTAGTCGAAGTGCACATCGTCGAACCGGATGTCGCCGGTTGGCGGCGGCTCGGTGCTTGCGCCGTCTGCTTTGTCTGCATCCAGCGACAACAGGTTAACGATGTTCTCTGCTGCGCCGACGGCCTCCATACGGGCATGGTTGTGCGCGCCGAGGTTGCGTAACGGCAGAAAGAACTCGGGGGCCAACAGCAACACGAACAGACCGTAAAAGAACGCCATGTCGCCATCGAGCAGACGAAAGCCGATCAATACCGCGATGATGGCGATGCTGATCGCAGCGAAGAACTCCAAGACCGCGGAAGACAGAAAGGCGACGCGCAACACGCCCATCGTGGTGCGGCGGAAGTCGTCCGCGATGTGACGTATCCGTTGCCGCTCGCGCGATCCGGCGTTCAGCACCTTGAGCGTGACCAGCCCCTGCAGCACGTCGAGAAAGTGACCGCCCATACGTGCCAGTTCACGCCATTGGCGTTGATTGGCGCGTTCGGCGCCCTTGCCGATCAGGATCATGAACACCGGGATCAAGGGCGCGGTGATCAGCAGTACGACCGCAGACACCCAGTCGGCCGGCGCGATGGCGAGCAACAACAGCAGCGGGGCCATGCCGGCAATCGCGGCGGCCGGTACATAACGCGCGTAATAACCTTCCAGGCCCTCCACGCCATCGACCAGGCTGCTGGCAACATTGCCGCAGGAGTGATCGCTCAACCCCAAGGGCCCGATGGATTGCAGTTTAGCGACGAGTTGGCGACGCACCTGCTGCTTGATCTGCTGCGCGGCGGCGAACGCTTGATGTTCGGCGCCCCAGGTGGATGCGAAACGCAAACCCAGGACAGGCAGCAAGATCGCCAGCCACGGCTGGAGTTCGACAAAGGTATTGCCGCGGAAAACGCTGGCGTCGATCACATAGGCAACCAGCCAGGCCTGCGCGATTGCCAGTGTGCCGCCGAGCGCGCCCAGCCACGTCGCCAGGCGCAATCCGGCGGCGGCATGAGAACGCTGCGCTTTCAGCCAGCGGTGGATGGCGGTTGAATCATTCGGCGGCAACAGCAAAACCACATGTTGACGAGGTGTAAGGCAACCCCGGGGCGATGTGTGATGTTACCAGCCGCGTGCTTCAGGCTCCTTATAGCAAGGCAAGACGCGGTGCCGTCGGATCCACCGTGTTCAGGCGCCGATCTGACTGGTCTTGGCCGCGTCGTCGAGCCACATCGACGAGACGACCGAGCGCACCGCATCGATCAATGCCTCGCCGGTGCGCTGCACCTGGACCGCGAAGTTGAGCTGGATGCTCGGCCCGGAACCGCTCCAGCAGACGCCGGCTCCCTGGTCCTGCAGGCGCATCGCATCGTCGGCGCGCAGCAAGGAGACTCCCGCGCCGGCGCGAATCAGTTCGCGGACGGCATCCTCGCTGTCGACGTAGGCGACCTTGGCCGGTTCTTCGCCGAGCGGGGCGAACAGATCCTGGGTCAGCGCAAAGAACGGGCAGGTGTCCGAGGTGTACACCCAGGGCAAATCGCGCAGCTCAGACAGCGTCGCGTCGCGGAATTCTTCGCCGAGGTCGGCCGGGCCGATCAACTGCATCGGCACCTCGGCCAGGGTGTCGACCGCGAGGTCGGCGTAGCGGCACGGGCCGAAGAAGAAACCGGCGTCCAGCGCACCGCGCCGCAGGTCCGGCAGGATGTTCGCCGTCATGCTCTGCACGAAGTGTGGGCTGACCCGCGGGTACTTGCCGTGAAAGGCGCGGTGCAGCTCGCCGATGCGCATGAAGTCGAAATCGGTATGGATGCCGATGCGCACCTCGCCGACCAGCTCCTGCTGCAGATCCTGCGCCTGGCCCTTGAGCTTGGCCGCCGCGTTGAGGGTCTCGACGGCCTGTTCGTACAGCAAGCGGCCCTTCGGCGTGAGCTGCATGCCGCGTGACGTGCGTTCGAACAGGGTGACGCCCAGTTCCTCCTCGAGCGCCTTGATCTGCGCGCTGATCGCCGGCTGGCTGGTGAACAGCAGCTCGGCAGCGCGGGTCAGTGAGCCTTCGTCGGCGATCTTCACAAAGGTGTTCAGCTGGTAGAGCTCCATCGGCCCCTCCGCAGGCGTAACTTCCCCGCAAATTGAAGCAGATCGCGGCTGAAACCGCCCATCATATTTTCTGAAACCAGCCTTCGGAACAAACGAATAGTCGCCACCGGTACGCCCGGCTAAGTTTTCGCCCAAGCCGACATTCCCGCCGGGTAACGCGACATCGGCCTGGCTCGAAAGCCCTGTGCAGCACTGCGTGATGCCGTTTTTCGGGTGGGCCGCGAAGGTCGCTGTGGCTAGTGTCGGAGCCGGTTTTGGAGGTAGCGAGATGAGTTCGATTCACATGGTTCAGCGCAGGATGGTGAGTTTGCCGTCGCTCTCGGCGTTGCTGCAGCGCGTTGGGCGGTTCGTGGTTTCGCTGTTTGCGCTGGTCGGACTGATGTTTCAGCGGGCACGTCAGCGCCGGGCGCTGGCACGCCTGGACCCACGCCTGCTGCGCGATATCGGCATCAGCCCGGAGCAGGCGCGGCAGGAGATCGACAAGCCGTTTTGGCGGCAGTGAAAATAATCGTAGGTGATCGGCCGAAACGGGCGTATAAAGCCGCGTCCTGATTTTCGCTTGAGGCGCCTTCTTTGGCCGCACTGCTTTCGACCTTCGATCCCGGCGACGGTGATGTGTTTACGCGCATCGCCGATGCGATCGAATGCGATGGGTACACGGTGATCGACGGCGCGCTGCCAACCGAACTGGTCGACCGCCTGTTCCTCAAGGTGAACGGGTTCGACGACGAGGCGATGACGCGCGCCGGCATCGGACGCGAAGATGAACATCAGCTCAACCGCTTCGTGCGCAGCGACGAGACGCGTTGGATTGATCGCACTGACCCTAGCGGGGGTGAGTTTCTGCGCTGGATGGAGCAACTCCGTCAGGGACTCAACCGCCGCCTGTTCCTCGGGCTGTTCGACTATGAGGCGCATTTTGCGCGCTATGCGCCGGGCGCCTTCTACAAAAAGCACCGCGATGCCTTCGCCGACGGCACCACCAACCGGGTGCTGTCGACCGTGCTCTATCTGAACCCGCAGTGGGCACACGACGACGGCGGCGAGATGCTGCTGTATGCCGACGATGACACCACCTTGCTCGAATCGGTCACCCCGACCTTCGGCCGGCTCGCGGTGTTTCTGAGCGAGCGTTTTCCGCACGAGGTGCTGGCGCCGCAGCGCACGCGCTACAGCATCGCCGGCTGGTTCCGGGTCAACAATTCGATCGCGGGGATGATCGACCCCCCACGCTGACCAGCGTGCCGAGCCGTTGGCAATCACGGCCCGAATCTGTTTACCCTTGGCGCCTGGCTGTTGCACAACGCGGGCGACCGATGGGCGAAACAACAACAATCCATCAGGTAGCGGTCGTAGAAGACGACGACGTGCTGCGCGCGCGTCTGGTTCAGGCCGTCGATGCGCACCCGGCGCTGGATGTCGTCGCGGATTTCGCCGGCGTGCGGACCTGTCTGGACTGGCTGAGCGAGCATTCGCCGGACGTATTGCTGGTCGACCTGAATCTGCCGGACGGGCAGGGTACCGAGGTGATCGCGCAGGCCGCCCGGCGCCGGATCGAATCGGTGGTGATTACCGTGTTTGCCGACGAACGCAGCGTCACGGCCGCGATCAAGGCGGGCGCCACCGGCTATTTGCTGAAGGACAGCGACACAGAACGCGTTGCCGAATCAGTTTTGCTGGCGGTTGAAGGTCAGTCGCCGATCAACCCGGCGATTGCGCGTCACCTGCTCAAACATTTTTCCGGCACGCCCGCCGCACCTCAAACCGACGTCGACCCGGGGCCGTTGACCGAGCGTGAACAGGCGGTGCTGACGCTGATCGCGCGCGGCTTCAGCTATGGCGAGACTGCCAATCAGTTGCACATGTCGATCAATACCGTACGCACGCACGTGCGTCACATCTACCGCAAGCTCGAAGCCGGTTCGCGCGGCGAGGCGGTATACATCGCGTCGAACAAGGGCTGGATCGACCCATGATCCGGCTGGCGACGGTGTTGATCTACGTCGCTGTGTTGGGTTCGGCGATGTGGATCCCGTTGTTCGACTTCGAACCGCCCGCCAGCAGCATCCGCTTGGCCGCACTGTCCGGCGGCGACAGCGATGAGGGCGCATCGCCCGAGAGTCGCACGCTGCCGGACGACTGGCGAGACCATACGGTGGAGTCGAGAGAGGTCCACTACCGTCTAACGCTGGACCTCGACGAGGCCCCCGCAGAGTTCTGGGCGCTGGTCATCCCAAACGTACGGATGAATCTGAAGGTCAGTATCAACGGCACGCCGGTCGGTAGCGGCGGTCGTTGGGCCGACCCCGTGGCACGCAACCTCAGAAACCCGCTGATCTTCAGTCTGCCGGACGGCCTGTTGCACGCCGGCAGCAACCAGGTAGACGTAAGCGTGCGTGCAGCGGCGGATGGTTTCGGTTATCTCGGTCCGCTGTTCATCGGGCCGGAGCGAGACCTGCGGCCGGCCTACCAGCGCTATTACTTTGTCCGCGTCACGCTGGTAGCGGTGATCACCGTCATCATCGTGCTGGTCGGCGGTGTTATCGGTGTGCTCGCGATGATCCGCCGTAAGGATCGCGAGTACACCTGGTTTACCGTTGGCACCCTGATCTGGGCATTACACAGCATCAGCTATTTCACCGTCGAGATCCCATTTAGCGACCGCGTGTGGGATTGGCTGGTGTTCGCCACGCTCGGGTGGTTCGCGATTCTCGGTGGCGTTATCTATGTGCACCGATACTTGGGGATACGCCATCCGCTGGGCGAACGCAGCGTGGTCATCGCCGGTGTCGTCCTGACCTTGGCGATGGCGGCGTTGCCGACTGCCTGGTTCTATGCGTTCGCCTACTTCGTCTGGCATCCGCTCTGCCAGACCGTCGGCACCTATGGACTGGTGCGTATGCTGCATGCGACCTGGCAAAGCGGTTCGCTGCAGCGCCATGTGATCTCGGCATCGGGCCTGGTGCTGGTCGGCTATGCCGGGCACGATCTGTTGGTGATTCTCGGCGTGCTCGACTGGTCGCGCGGATACATCATTCAATATTCGATGCCGCTGATCCTGTTCCTGTTCTGTATCGTGTTGCTGCAGCGCTTCGTCGCCAGCGTGAGTGCCGCGGAGCAACTCAACGCCGAACTCGAGCAACGCGTCGAACAGCGTCGCATCGAGCTCGAGGCAACCTATGAACGATTGGGGCGCTCGGAGCAACAGCGACTGCTTGCCCAGGAACGCGAACGCATCATGCGTGACATGCATGACGGCGTCGGCGGTCAACTGATCTCGGCATTGACCTCTATCCGCAACGGCGATGCCGATCTCGGTACGGTTGAGCAGTCGTTGCAAACCGCGTTGAACGATCTTCGTCTGATGATCGATTCATTCGACCAGGATGTGCAGAGCCTGCCGACACTGCTCGGCATGTTTCGTATGCGCGTCGAGCCAAGCCTGCAGGCGCAGGGTATAAAGCTCGAATGGCAGGTTGCGGCGATCGATGAGATCCCCGGTTTCGGTTCGCAGCAGGCGCTGCACCTGTTGCGCATTCTGCAGGAGTTCGTCACCAACACCCTGCGCCACAGTGGCGCGACAAGGTTGCGGGTGCGTGCAGGTGAGGTTGTCGAACAGCATGATCGCCACGTGCGTATCCACCTCGCCGATAATGGCTGCGGACGCCAGCCGTCCGACATCGATGGGCGTGGCATCGCCAATATGCACTACCGTGCCGAGCAGATCGCGGTACGTGTCGACTTTCAATCCGACGCCGAAGGTACTCGCCTTTCATTGCTGGTTCCCGCCTGATATCGCATGTTCATGCGATAGACGGGCCATCCACAGTGCGTACACTTTTTACAGCGCGTCGGTCCCGCATGGGCGCGACCGGTGACGCACAGAACACGAACAACGAAAATCAGTGCCGCTGGAGGTAAGTCATGTCAAGGAACGAGACCGTTGGAGTAGCCGACAAGCCGTTGCACACCGCAGCACGGGCCAGCAGGCTTGGCAGGCAGGCATTGTTTGCGGCCGTCATGGGACTGATCGCGACAACCTCGGTGCATGCCACCGTGATCGCGTCGGCCAATGTCAGCTCAACGCTGAACGGGCCTTGTCAGAGTGTCATTCCGTCGTCGGACAATCAAACCAACAGCGTGACCGGCAATTCGCCTCAGGCGGCAGGGGCTCGCGTCAATGGTGCGAGCCCGGGCGGTCGTTGCGCCGTGTTGGCGGAGGCCTCGGCAAGCTCGGCCGGGCTCAAGGCTAAGGTCGACCTGGTCGGTACAAGTTACACGGGGCGCGCCGGCTACCGCGCAACGGCGAGTTATTTTGCTGACGACTTCATCGTCACCGGGCCATCGTCCGGCACGATATTGACGACCATGAGCTTCGTTTACGACGGTACAGCGTTCGCCTACCTGGTGCCGGTCAACGGTGGCAATCTACGGGGCAACACATCGGCGTTGTCGAATGCCCGCATCGATGTTTCCGGTGTGGTCGGCGGCGTGTCACCACTCACCGCAAGCGTTTCGGCAGGTGCGTTTGCTGGCGGTACGAACCCCACGATCACCGATACAGAACTCGGGCCCGGGTCGATATCGACTGCGCCGTTCACGGTGACGGTGGGTGTCCCTTTCAGCGTTCGCATGACATTGAACGCGATCGCGTCGGCCGGGGCGACACGCGGCACGACCAGCCCCTTCATCGGGCTGGACGGCGGTGCGATCAGCGACTTCGGCAGCACACTCTGGTTCAACCCCGCGGGACCGATCCTGGATCTGCCTCAGGGGTATACCCTGACGTCGCTCGCCGCCGGGATCGTCGACAACCGTATCGCTGCTGACTTGCCCGATGGCGGCGGAGGCAACGGCGACGGTCAAGTGCCGGCAGCGCCCCCGCTGGCCTTGATGCTGTTGGGCGGCGTGTGGCTGATGCGTCGATTGCGGCACGCGCCGCATCGCTGAGCTTCAGTCGCTGTTGCCGTTGCAGTTGGTTTCGTCGAGGCAATCTTCGTGCTCCAGCCACATCACGTTGATCACACCGAAGGCGAGTGCCAGTAGCACGCCGAGTATCCAGGTGAAGTACCACATGTCGATGTCTCTCCGTCAGTAGGCCGAATGGCTTTGTTCGGTGATCTCCGCAATGGTGATCACGCGCCACATCTTGTAGAAGTTCCACGCTGTGTAGCTGACGATGATCGGTACGAAGATCACGGCGGCGATGAACATCACGTTGAGTGTCAGATGGCTCGATGAGGCATCCCAGATCGTCAGGCTGAAGTTGGGGTGCGTGCTCGACGGCATGATGAACGGGAACATCGACACCCCGGCGGTAAAGATCGCACCTGCCTGGGTCAACGAACTCATCACGAACGCCGGCCCGTGGCGACCGATACGCACCAGGATGATCGCCAGGAACGCCGCGGTAAATCCGACGATCGGCGCCGCCAGCATGACCGGGTAGGTCTGGTAATTGTGCAGCCACGCACCTTCGACGATTGCGACCTCCTTGGTCAGCGGGTTGGGCAGCGCACTGTGTGCCGGCTCATTGACGATCTGGAAACCGTCGATGCCCAGGCTCAGCCAGATACCGGCCAAGGCGAAGGTGGCGATGAACACCAGCCCTGCGATCTGTGCGGCCCTGGCTGCACGGTCTGCGATCGGTTGGTCGGTACGCATCGCCAGCCACACGGCGCCATGCAGCACGGTCATCGACAGACTGACGACACCGGTGAGCAACGCGAAAGGATTGAGCAGTTCAAAGAATCCGCCGGTGTACCAGGGCCGCATGAAGTCGTCGAAGTTGAACGGCACGCCCTGCAGCAGGTTGCCGAAGGCGACGCCGAACACCAGTACCGGCACGGCGCTGCCGATCAGAAGACCCCAGTCCCAGGTGTTGCGCCAGCGTGGGCTGTCGAGCTTCGAGCGATAGTCGAAGCCGACCGGTCGCAGGAACAACGCGAACAACACCAGCAGCATGGCGAAGTAGAAACCGGAGAAGGCCGTGGCGTAGACCGCCGGCCATGCGGCGAAGATCGCACCGCCGGCGGTGATGAACCATACCTGGTTGCCGTCCCAGTGCGGGCCGACGGTGTTGATGATGACGCGTCGCTCGTTGTCGGACTTGCCGAGGAACGGCAGCAGTGTGCCGACGCCCATGTCCATGCCGTCCATGATGGCGAAGCCGACGAACAGAATGCCGACCAGCAGCCACCAGGCGAATTTCAGTGTTTCGTAGTCAAGTACCATGGTGATCTCCTTTACTCGACGCGTTGCCGGGCCGGTGCGTCCGACAGGGTCGGTGCACCGCGCAGTGTCGGCTTATCGGATTGTTCGAAGTGGTAGCGCCCGGTATGCAAAGAGCTGGGTCCTAAGCGTGCGAACTTGAACATCAGGAACATCTCGATGATCGCCAGCGCCGTGTAGAAGGTGACGAAGCCGGCGATGCTCAGGATCAGATCATTGGCGGTCAGCGACGAAGTGGCGAGGAAGGTCGGCAACACCTCACCGATGGCCCACGGTTGGCGACCGTATTCGGCGACGAACCAGCCGGTCTCGATCGCGATCCACGGCAGCGGGATGCCGTACAGGAACATGCGCAGCAACCAGCGATGGCGTTCGAGCCGGCGACGCGCAACCAGATAAAAGCCGGCGACGAACATGAACAGCATCGTGAAACCGGCGAACACCATGATGCGGAAGGTCCAGAACATCAGCGTGACGTCGGGGATCGTACCGCGTGCGGCAGCGGCGATCTGCTCATCCGTTGCGTCGACCACGTTCGGCGTGAACTGTTTGAGCAGCAGGCCGTAGCCGAGGTCTTTCTTGTACATATCGAACAGTGCGCGGTCTTGTTCGTCGGCCGTGCCTTCACGGATCGCGGTCAAGGTACGGTAGGCGATCATGCCGGCGCGGATGCGGTGCTCGGCGTGTGCCTGCAGGTCTTTGATACCGGTGACCTCTTCGTCGATCGAGCGGGTTGCGATGATGCCCAGCGCGTACGGCACCTTGATTGCACCGTGAGTTTCCTGCGCCTCGTCATCCGGCCAGCCGGCGATTGTGAACGCGGCAGGCGCCGGTTCCGTTTCCCATTCGGCCTCGATCGCGGCAAGTTTGACCTTTTGTATATCGCCGACCTCGTAACCGGACTCGTCACCGAGCACGATTACCGACAGGATCGACGCCAGACCGAAGCCGACGGCGATCGCCATCGAGCGTCGGGCAAAGCCGAGGTCGCGCTTCTTCAACAGGTAGTAGGCCGAGATGCCGGCGACGAACATTGAACCCGCAACATAACCGGCGGCAACCGTGTGCACGAACTTGACCTGCGCGACCGGGTTGAAGAACACATCGGCGAAGCTGGTCATCTCCATGCGCATGGTCTCGGCGCTGAACTCGGCACCGACCGGGTTCTGCATCCAGCCGTTGGCGACCAGGATCCACAACGCCGACAGGTTGGTGCCGAGCGCGGTCAGGAAGGTGACGCCGAGGTGTTGGATCTTGCTCAGGCGTTCCCAGCCGAGAAAGAACATGCCGACGAAGGTCGATTCGAGGAAGAACGCCATCAGGCCCTCGATCGCCAGCGGTGCACCGAACACGTCGCCGACATAGTGCGAGTAGTAGGCCCAGTTGGTGCCGAACTCGAACTCCATCGTCAGGCCGGTGGTCACGCCGAGGGCGAAGTTGATACCGAACAACTTGCCCCAGAACTTGGTCATGTCTTTGTAGACCTGTTTACCGGTCATCACGTAGACCGACTCCATGATCACCAGGATCCAGGTCAGCCCCAGGGTGAGGGGCACGAAGAGAAAGTGATACAGCGCTGTTATCGCGAACTGCCAACGTGACAGTTCGATCATTGTTGGGTCAAGCATGCTCGGCGACTCCGCGTCTTACGGCAGTGGGACCACCTGCCTGTGGTTGGTCTGGCGTCGCGGGTGCGGCACGAAACGCCATAATCGAGTCGCAGTCTAGGGAGTAGGGACGAGCGCGGTCATTGACGCATCGCAACTGCGAATGCCGTCATAGGATTGTCTTATGAAATACGTGGTTTTTCGCCTCAGTCGGCGAGCAGGTCTTCGAAGCGTTCGGTATCGAGGCGGTAACGGTTGCTGCCGAGATCCTGCAACAGGCCCTGGCGTTTGAACTCGGCGATGGTGCGGCTGGCGGTTTCGGTGGTGATGCCGAGCATGGCGCCCAAGTCTTCGCGACCGAACAGGGTGCATACCGGATCCTGTTCACCGCGCACCAGGCGCAGTAGCAGGCGTGCCACGCGTTCCTTGGCAGGCCCGGTCGACAACTCGGTAAGCCAGGCATCGGCCTCGCTCAGTGCGCGCTGCCAGCGCTTGAGCAATTCCACGTGCAGATCGGGGTTGTCCTTGCTGAGTGTCTGCACGGTGGCCACCGGCAGGCTGCAGACTTCAGACGGCTGCATGACGACGGCGTCGTGTTCGTAGGGATTGCCGACCAGCGACTCGAGGCCCATGACGTCTGACGTCTTGACCAGGCGCACGATGCGCTGCGAGCCGTCGGGCAGGTATTGGACAAGTTTGATCAGGCCGCTGCGAATGGTGTACATGCGGTCGCCCTTGTCGCCGGCGTGGTACAGCGACTGGCCGGGCTGCAGGGCGAACTGATCGATCGGCTGATGGATTTTCTCGAAATCCGATTCTTTCAACCCGGCGAACAGAACCGACTCACGCAGCGAGCACGTTTTGCAATCGGCTTGGCCAGACCAAGCCTCTTTGAAGGGGACGCGCAATGTCATTCGTCAATTTTACCAATTTAGTAGGTTCGGGGATATTGTTATTCAGTATCAGGTCGAATTGCCCGAAACCAAGCGCTGATGCAGGCGCGGCCGTGTTCGCGGTCGACGCTATCCCGGAGTGAAACGTGACTGATAGTAACGAGCGGAAAACCGAATGGGAACAACGCTATGACGGCGGCCGAACCGGCTGGGACCGCGGCGAGCCCAGCCCGATGTTGGACCAATGGCTGGCCGCCGGCAAGGTGCCCGAGGGCAGGGTGCTGGTGCCCGGTTGCGGACATGGCCACGAGGTGGCCGAACTGATTCGCGCGGGTCGGCAGGTAACCGCGGTGGATATCGCAACGCAGCCGGTGATCCGGCTGATGGCGCAACTGGCTGAACGCGACCTGCATGCCGACGTGATCCAGACCGATCTGCTGCACTGGCAGCCGGCCGAACCGTTCGATGCAGTGTACGAACAGACCTGCTTGTGCGCCCTCGATCCCGGCCACTGGCAGGCGTACGCACAACGCCTCGCCGACTGGCTGGTGCCCGGCGGCAAGCTGCTCGCGTTGTTCATGCAGACCGGGCGCGAGGGCGGGCCGCCGTTCGATTGCCCGGTTGCGGACATGCGCGCCCTGTTCGATGACGCGCACTGGCAATGGCCGGACGAACCGCCGCAACAGGTGCCGCACCCCAACGGTCTGTTCGAACTGGCCTACGAGATCACCCGCCGCTGAGGTATCGCATTGCCCGTGCCGCGCGCGCGGCTTTGTGGCAGCATGCACGCTTTTGCGAGCCGGCTGGTCATGGCTTTACTGACACTGCGCAACCTGCAACTGAGCTACGGCGATCCGCCGCTGATCGACGGCATCGATCTGTCGATCGAACCCGGCGAGCGGGTGTGCCTGCTCGGGCGCAACGGCGAGGGTAAGTCGACCCTGCTCAAACTGATCGCCGGCGAACTGCAGGCCGACGATGGCGAGCGCCTGGTCAAACAGGGCGTGCGCATCACCCGGTTGACGCAGGAGGTACCCGAGCATACTCAGGGATCGGTGTTCGAGGTGGTTGCCGACGGCGTCGGCGAGACCGGCGAACTGATCAAGCAGTATCACGCCGCCAGCCTGGCGCTTGCCGACGATGCCGGCGAAGTCGCACTGGCGCGCCTGGAACGCATTCAACACCAACTCGAAGCCGCCGACGGTTGGCGCATGGAACAGCAGGTCGAGAGCGTGATATCGCGCATGCAGCTCAACGCCGATGACCGCTTCGAGGCGCTGTCCGGCGGTATGAAGCGCCGCGTGTTGCTTGCTCGGGCGCTGGCCGGCGATCCGCAATTGCTGTTGCTCGACGAGCCGACCAACCACCTTGATGTCGAGTCGATCGGCTGGCTCGAAGAGTTTCTGCTGAGCTGGCCTGGAACGCTGGTGTTCATCACCCACGACCGCAGCTTTCTGCAACGCCTGGCGACGCGCATCGTTGAACTCGATCGCGGTCGCGTTGCCGATTTTCCCGGCGACTACGCCAACTACCTGCGTCGACGCGACGAGATGGACAACGCCGAGGCGCAGGCACGGGCGCGCTTCGACAAGCGCCTGGCGCAAGAGGAGGTGTGGGTGCGCCAGGGCATCAAGGCGCGGCGCACACGCAACGAAGGCCGGGTGCGTCGCCTGCAGGCGATGCGCCAGGAATACGGCGAGCGACGCAGCCGCCAGGGTACCGCCAAGCTGGCGATGAATGCCGCCGAGCGCTCGGGCAAGCTGGTGTGTGAGGCAGTCGACGTGAGCTATGCATGGGACGGCAAGCCGATCATTCGTAATTTTTCGACCACCATCATGCGTGGCGACCGCATCGGCATCATCGGGCCGAACGGCTGCGGCAAGTCGACCCTGCTGAACCTGCTGCTCGGCAAGCTCAAGCCCGATACCGGACGAATCGAACTCGGCACCAAGATCGACGTTGCGTACTTCGATCAGCTGCGCGATCAACTCGATCTCGACAAGACGGTGATCGACAACGTGGCCGGCGGCAGCGACAAGGTCGAGATCAACGGCAAGGAAAAGCACGTGATCAGCTACCTGCAGGATTTTCTGTTTCCTGCTCAGCGCTGCCGCCAGCCGACGCGCGCCCTGTCCGGTGGAGAGCGCAACCGCCTGTTGCTGGCAAAGCTGTTTACCAGACCGGCCAATGTGCTGGTGCTGGACGAGCCGACTAACGACCTGGACCTGGAAACGCTCGAACTGCTCGAAGAACTGCTGATGGAGTTCGAAGGCACCTTGCTGCTGGTCAGCCACGACCGCGCGTTTCTCGACAACGTGGTGACCAGCACGCTGGTGTTTGAAGGCGACGGTGTGGTGATCCCCTATGTGGGGGGTTATCAGGATTGGCTGCGGCAATGCAAAATGCCGTCTGACAGATCGAAGGCGTCGACGCCTGACAAAGCGCCCAACAAGCAACCAAGTTCAAGTGCAGCGCTGGCGCCTGCCAAACCAAAGAAGCTCAGCTATAAGGACCAACGCGAGCTAGATATGCTACCGGGCCAAATCGAGTCGCTGGAAGCTGAGATAGACAGTATTCAGGCCGCGTTGGGCAACCCCGATATCTACCGCGAGTCACCGGACAAGGTGACCGAGTACAACGACCGGCTGCAACAGTTGGAAGGCGAGCTGGCGCAGGCCTACGAGCGTTGGGAGGCGCTTGACGGCTGAATCAAACCGCAGGCTACAGGGCATCCAGCGGGCTTTCGACACCCAATCCGCCCTTCTTCAGCACGTGCGTGTAGATCATGGTCGTCGCCAGGTCGGCGTGCCCGAGCAGTTCCTGTATCACGCGGATATCTTTGCCGCTCTGTAGCAGATGCGTCGCGAAAGAATGGCGCAGCGTGTGACTGGTGACGCGCTTGTCGATGCCGGCCCTGCGCGCTGCTTCGCGAATAGCTTTCTGCAGCGTCGACTCGTGGATATGGTGGCGGCGTGTTTCACCGCTTGCGTAATCGACCGACAGGCGCATCGCCGGAAACACGTACTGCCACGCCAAGGCATGTACGGCGTTGCCGTACTTGCGCGCCAGGGCAGGTGGCAGATAGGCGGCGCCAAAGCCCGACGCGAGATCGCCATCATGCATCAGCTTGATGTCAGCCAGATGTTCATGCAACTGAGGGACGAGTTTCATCGGTAGCGGCACAACGCGATCCTTATCGCCCTTACCGCGCCTGACGGTGATCTGCTTGTAGCCAAAATCAATATCCTGAACGCGCAGGCGAACACATTCCATCACCCGCATGCCGGTGCCGTACATCAGTGAGGCCATCAAAAGGGTACGGCCGTCGAGCTGTTGCAGCAGTATTCTCACCTCATCTTGCGTGAGCACGACCGGGATCTTCCGTTTGGCCGCGGCACGGGAAAACGAACCGCCGAATTCGAGATTCTTGCCGAGCACTTCACGAAACAGAAACACCAAGGCATTCATCGCAATGTGTTGCGTGGCAGCCGCTACACGACGATGAACGGCGAGGTGTTCGAGAAAACGTGTGATGTCGCGCGTTTCGACGCGCTCGACAGGCGGCCAGTCGAGAAAGGCAAAGAAACGGGCAAGCCAGTGTTCGTAGGTCTGTTCAGTTCGCTCGGCCATGTGGCGCACGCGTAGCGTTGTCACGAAGGCCGCATGATGATCCGCCAAGTGTTTGCGCAGTCTGGTGACCAACACGTTGTGCGTCGGCGCTGCCAATTCGCCGGGACGAGCATCGCGTGACAATGTCACGTGATCAGCCGCCAGCGTTCTGGCATAGACCTTCCACGCCAACCAATCGAAGGACGCAGCCCAGTCAGGCGAAATTAGTTCGCAAAAGAGCAACCGCAGCGCATCGACGATCTGGCGAAACTGCCACTCTTTAAGGTAGGTATCCCGTCCCCGTTCAGTCAGATACCGATTCACCTGCGCGGGTAAATGATCGGCAAGTTTCAGGCCTCTGTGTGCATTGATGTAACGCTCAATATGTTTTCGGTAGTATGGACGCACATCCACCGAAACCCGCGATCTTTCAAGGACAGAGAAATAGTTATGCCAGAACAGCTCAATCGCACGCGACGTCGTGTCGCCTTGACTCGAAGACATAGCAGGCCCTCCATGGCCGAAAG
>MWSE01000039.1_pt1 | contig 31833 bp, 36 predicted proteins | sample 1021931 | NCBI WGS metagenome assembly MWSE01 (sample SAMN06338154, study PRJNA374545) | mollusc metagenome | biome: marine bay; material: sediment; isolation source: gill 28 cm from animal B | host: Kuphus polythalamius | place: Philippines: Mindanao | collected 2011-09-12 | reverse complement strand
TTGCTTGGCCTTCACCCGAAAGACCGCGACTGGCTCGTAGTCGGACATACGCCGCAGCAAATGATCGAGTGCGGCTTCATCCAGGTCGGCAGAGATTTTCCGGTTTTCTTACACCCAGAAACCAAAGACGAGTATGCGCTCGCGCGCGTCGAGAGAAAGATCGGCCCCGGGTATCGCGGCTTCGAGGTCAACAGCTCGACCGAGGTCACGCTGGAAGACGACCTTGCGCGTCGGGACTTCACCATCAACGCCATGGCAATGGACGCCGACGGACATTTGATCGACCCTTTCCATGGCGAACGCGATCTGCACGCCGGCATCCTCCGGCACGTCGGCCCGGCGTTCTGCGAAGACCCGGTGCGCATATTGCGGGGTGCGCGCTTTGCTGCGCGCTACGGTTTCAGCATCGCACCCGAAACCCAACGTTTGATGCGTACCATGGTAGAAGAAGGTGAAGTCGATGCACTGACGCCGGAACGGGTGTGGTCGGAATTGTGGAAGGCGTTGAGCGAAGCGCAGCCTTCGCGCTTCATTCGCGTGCTGCACGCCTGCGGCGCGCTCGAACGCCTGTTCCCCGAACTGGCCGCGCTCGACGGAGTGCCACAACCTGCGCAACACCATCCGGAAGTCGATTCGCTCGTGCATGTCCTGATGGCGCTCGATCAGGCAACCACCTTGACCGCTGACCCGCTGATCCGTTTCGCCGTGCTGGTTCACGATCTGGGCAAAGGCGTTACGCCGGCAGAAAAACTCCCAGCCCATCACGGGCACGAATCCGCCGGGGTGCCGTTGGTCGAGGATTTGTGCAAACGATACCGCGCACCGAATGAATGCCGCGTGCTCGGCACGTTGACGTCGAGATACCACCTCGAGGCACACCGGGCATTCGAGCTCAAACCGAAGACACTGAAGAACCTGTTCGACCAGCTCGGCGCATTCCGCAAACCCGAGCGCCTGGATCAGTTCCTGTTGGCCTGTGAGGCCGATGCACGCGGCAGGCTCGGGCGCGAGGACCGACCCTATCGGCAAAGCGGGTATTTAAGACGGTGCTTCAACGCAGCACTGGCGGTCGGTAGCGACCACATTATCGAACAAGGCTACACCGGCGCCGACATCGGCGAACAATTGCACAAGGCGCGAATTCACGCGATTCGATGCGAGAAATCTCATTGGGAAGAGGAACATCCAAAGACGCCCGCGGGGTGAGCGCTACTCGGCAGCCGCCGGTTCTGCATCTTGCTCGGAATCATTCTCAGATCGGCCGCGCATCTTTTGCACCAGCGCATCCACTTCCTGCGCCGAGCCGAGCCCTGAAATCATCAACCGGCTGACGCTCATGCGACTCTTGAGCACAGGTGCGGTCAACACCTTGTTGCCCAGCATAATGGCCAGTTTCTTGCCCTTGTAGTGCTCTGAAACTTCAGCCAGTCGATCGACCGCGGCCTCCGACAGTTCGAGTATCACAACGGGCTCTCCAAGCTGATCGACGGCAGCATCGACGCGCTTGAAGTCCTTTGAGTTCATCACCGGCTCCGGCGTCACATACAGCGCCCTGCCGTTTGCGTCGACCACGGCGAAATGACCGGGTTGCGGATCGGACGACGCAATGCGCACGCTCAGATCACTCGACACACCATCAGTTGTGGAAGGTTTCTCCGGATTGGTTTGACATGCCGCCAACAACGCCAGCATGACGACAAACAAAATCCGCTTAATCAACATCAGGCCCCACCCATCCCTTGTTCTTGGCATTATCAACGGCCCGGGCCAATTCAACTTGAGCGGACCGCGTCGACAACGCCGTAAGTTGTTCTTGTACGCTCAGAATACCCGAGATACATCGCGTGGGGAAAATATAGACAAGAACCGGCCACGTCACACAGCTGAAACACAGGATGTTTTCACCGAGCATACTGCGTATCGCGGCGGGGCCACTCCCTCCCCCGACAAACACGGGAGGGAGGGCGTGCTAATGGTTAGATATCGTCAAGATTCACCGGGTCGACACGCTCGATGTCGATGGAGGCGCCGAGGCCGATGCCCTTGCCGCCGCCGACCGATATCACGTTGGTTTCCGGATTGCGGATGACGTTGCCCTTTTCCGTTACGCCCCAAAGGACTTCTTCCTCATCTTGCGAGGCATAGGTATAGACGGTATCGACGCGCAGGTCCGGGCGTTGTCTCTGCAGGTAGAGGAACCCTTCGTAGGCATCCCGGCCCGGCTGCTTCGCGTTGAACGCGTCGAGTATCTCGTCGCAGGTCAGCGTGTGCGTGTCGAACGCCGAAGCGCTCGACAACTGTGACGCCACGGTGACAGGGGCGAATCCATCCATCGACGCGCGTACCGCGATGCCCGGTGCGTCACGTTTCAACGTGAGGATATTGAGCGCCGTCGAATAGACGCCGGGCTCGAGCGCAGCGTACGTTACATCCTGTCCAATCTGCACACCTGCATTCAATTGCTGCCCACACACAAATTTCGTGGCGTAGAGATACGGTTGCAGATTCAGTATCGGAAAACTCGTCTTGACGGATTCTTTGGTCAGCGAACCGACGTCCACCGTGGTAGCGGCATTTGCAGACGCGGCGAAGGTACCCGCCACCAATGCCAAGCCCAGGATCCGACGAACGCTCGATCGGACCGACGTATTCGCGGCCATGGGCGCAACCGAAGTGCTGTCATTTACGTTTTGCATCTTTCTCTCCTTGTTGGTTGAAACGACCACCCTGTCCTTGCCATGCCGCCGAAAGGCCCCGGCCGCCATGATCAATAAGCAACAGCGGTAAGCGATATGCAATCGAACTGCATACGTTCTGTTATACGTGGGAGGACCGACATCGGATCAGTGTCGAAAGCGCGCACTACGCTATCGCCGCAGCACATTGGATGGGGTATCTGAGTTCGTCGAGCAACCGTTGGCCAAGCGATCGCCTTGAGTAGGTCGACGGGCGATGGTTTTTGCCGCGCGGACAACAAACATCGTCCGCAGGCAACAGCGACCTAGCGACAGTGATGACGATCGGCGTGTATAGCCTAAGTACTGCTCGACCGACACCACCGACCATCCACACAGGCGAGACCGCGCCACGGCATTACCAAGCAGCCGTGTCGCAGCGGTCAAAATGCAAAGGATTGTTAACGCTGAACCAAGTGACGCAGCGCGCTGCTCACGCCAGGCGCACCCAATTCCTTATGAATGTTAGGGATAACTCCCGTCTTTACCGGGACTTATTGGCGCCGAAAATCCAGCGATGAATTAAAAGCCTAGCTACATTACGATTAAAGCGAATATCGCGCTAGCCGCTAACCACCGCAGGCCCATCGTGCACACGGCTTTGAAGATTGGCGGGAACGTCGCTTGACTCGACGACCCGATCGACTCGAATCCCGTTTTGCGGCAGTCATGCAGTTTTGACGGGGCTTCGAGGGGGAACTCGAGAGGGAAATGGATACGAAACTCGCGTGACTATCCGACGTAACGTCGCGTGCCAAACGATCCTTGTTCCACTGACCGTTGCAACAACGCGCCGGTCGGCACGTGTTGCGTATCCCCAGCGTATGCGAATGGCATCAACGCCCCGGCTGGCGTCTTGAGCATTTCGGCATTTTCAGTTGTGGAGTGAGAGAAAGCGATGATCACGGAGGACAAAATCAGGAAGGCCCAGGCCGCCATCGATGCAAAGTCCGCGCGCAAGTCCGGCACCAAAGACACCGCTGAAGCGCTCAGCGAACGCAGCACGAGCAAAAACAGCAGCCGCAAAAAGATGACCCGTGAGTACAACACGGAATCTGCGGAAATCTTCTACTACCAGCCCGAACAATTCCTGCTTGGTGCGCTCAGCAAGGCCTACAAGCATGTGCGGCAGAAAGGTCAGGTGGCGATACTCACCTACCTGAACGGCAAACGTATCGTCATCGACGGAGTTCAGCACCTGGTCGGGACCGATATGAGCGACCAGCAGATCCGATCGCTGGCACTCGTACCGATCAGCGACGACAACACCTTTACCAACCATATCGAGTACCTGCCACCCGACAAACTCTACGCCGACGTAAAAATCGTCGGCCGGCTGATGTCCACAGAGGTGTTTTTCTGGAACCTCGGGCTGCTGACCTGCCGTGGCCGGGTAAAGCCCGAAACCCCTCTACATGATGTGGTTTACCTAAAGCGCTGGCCGAACCTGGCGAAAATGTGTTTACCGCCAAACGCATTGAGGATCGTCACCCATTGGCAGCGCAAACCCGAAAGTCTGTTGAAGATCTTTGAGCACCTGTCGGTGCCTCTGAAAGACATCTTCAGCGTGTACAGCGCAGCCTATGAAGCGGGATTAATCAGCATGGTCGACCCAAGCAACGGAACCTCCAATGCAGCCCCTGAACGCAAGAACGGTCAGATGGGTCGCCTGTTCTCGGCGATCTTCGGGCGCTTGAAGCGCAAGAACAGCGCTGCAACGACGGATTGAGGCAGCCATGCACAAGATCATCTTCACCGGCCCGGTCGGTGCCGGCAAGACCACCGCAATAGGCGCCATTAGCGACGTCGAGCCTTTCACCACCGAAGAGGCGGCAACCGACGACGTGCAGGAAATGAAAACGCACACCACGGTCGCGTTGGACTATGGCCTGCTGGAACTGGGCAACGGCGAAGTCGTTCACCTGTGCGGTACGCCCGGGCAGACCCGTTTCGATTTCATGTGGGAAATCCTGACCGAAGGCGGTGTTGGCTTGATCCTTCTGATCAACAACCAGGAAAAAGACCCGATCGCGGACCTCAACTTCTATCTCGATCAGTTCGACGAATTCATCCAGCGCACCGGCGTCGCGATTGGCGTCAACCGGATGCAACCGGGCGAAACACCCACGCTGGACCAATACGCAGCCGAACTGCGCCGACGGGGGCTGAACGCGCCCATGTTCGAAGTCGATCCACGCAAGCCCGAAGACGTCATCCTGCTTACGCAGGCCCTGCTTTTCGACCTTGACCCTGAACTACGGGATACGGCAACCGCATGAGCGCAGACAACATGGACGACAACAGAGATACCGTACTGAGCCTTCGCGAGTACGGTGTCGCCTTCGGCGACCGTATCATCCTCAGTTCCGTCACCATGGATATCAAATCGCCGGGCGTGACGGTGTTGATGGGTCCGGCGGGAACCGGCAAATCGACCTTGCTGCGCTCGATCGTGGGCATCAACAATGCGTCGCCGGCCTTTCGCTCCTGGGGCGACGCCACTTACGCCGGCGAACCCCTCGGTGAGAGCGGTTACCCTGCCCTGGTCGCACAGAACGCACGCCTGCTGATGTCGACGGTGATGGAGAACATCCTTAGCGAGCTGCCAGAACAGGGCAACCTCAACAAGCGGCAGAAGCGTGACCTGGCGATACGCCTGCTGAACGATGCAGGCCTTGAGGACTTGGTCGAGGTGATCGATCAACCCGTCGTCGATCTGCCACCCGGTATTGCACGACATCTCTCGGTAGCGCGCACGGCCGTCTCGCGCCCTCCGCTGCTGTGCGTCGATGAGCCGACCACCGGCCTCGATGATGCTAGCACTGACCGCCTGATCAAATACCTGCGCAGCCTGGGCCACAAGCAAGCGGTGCTGGTCGTACTGCACAACCAGAAGCAGGCCAAGTCACTCGGTGGCGATACCGCGCTGCTGGCAGGCGGTTGGATCCAGGAAGTCGCACCGACGGACGTGTTCTTCGGCGCACCTGTATCGCAACTGGCGCAGGATTTCGTGCGCACCGGTTCATGCAGCGCACCGTCGCCGGATGCCAAACCCGAGGAACTCGACGAAGAGGCCAATGCTACCTTCCGTGAGCCTCCGCCGGCAGCCGATCAGGCCATCAAGAATGCCAGCAGCGCCTTTCTCGGGCCGCGCGGCTTTATGTGGCTGAAGAAAGGCCAACTCGCCGGCACCCCGATGCCGGGTGTCGTGCAGCCTATCGAACACGACCTCGAGGCACTCGAGCGCGTCGGTGTCGATACCCTGATCTCGTTGACCTCCAAGCCACTACGCGAAAAAGACCTCGAAGGGCACGCCATCGAGTGTGTGTGGATGCCCATTTCCGATATGGATGCACCGCGTCTTGGCAATGCCTTCTCGATGTGCGAGCGCGTCGCCGGACTGCTGGAAGAAGGTCGCGTGGTGGCCTACCACTGCCGCGCCGGACTCGGCCGCACCGGCACCATGCTGGCCTGCCAGCTGATCTGGGAAGGCTATGGCGCACTCGAAGCACTCGAGGCGGTGCGCGCGGTCGAGCCACGCTGGGTGCAGTCAGAAATCCAGGTCGATTTTCTCGAGAAGTTTCACAAGGTGATGCAGTTGCATCGCCGCAGACAGGCCAAACCGGCCGAACCAACCAATGCAACTAATACTGCAGGAGTACAGTAAATGTCCCTAGACTCAGCTTTGTCAGCAGCCGTCAGCAACGTGCCGGAATGCGTCGCCGGTGGTTTCGTCGATCTTTCCACGGGTATGCTGCTCGGCATCAAGACCGTCGATTCACACCCGCAGGAAGTCCTCGAGATCCTGGCTGCCGCAACTGCGGACCTGTTCCAGGGTTCGAACGTCGTATCGATCGAAAACCTGTTCAAACGCGCTCGTGGTGTCGAAGAAGCGCGCCATTATTTCCAGGAGATCATCGTCAACAGCGACAACCTGGTGCACCTTTTCCTGCGTGGCAAGAAGAACCAGGACTATGTTGTTACCTTCGTCTGTCGACGCAATGTGAACCTGGGCATGGCGATCACCAAGGCCCGCCAGGCAATGCCTGAACTCGAGGCGTCGGTCTGATCGAGTCACGTGAATCCCCGGCGGCAATCGCGAGATTGCGCGCCGGGGGTGCTGCGGTCCCGGGTAATGCTTGTCGATTGCACGTCACTTTGATTACATTGCACTGCTATTACCGAAATCGACGGATACACTCAAATGGACGAAGCTGACCAGGCAACCGCAGACAACAGCGCAATCCGGCGCATTCTCAAGCGCCTGAACCACTCTTCGTCGGATATCCAAGCCAGCGCCGTGATGACGCGCGACGGTCACACCGTCTCAGCGGTGCTCGCCAACGATGCCAACACGGTACGCGTCGGCGCCATGTGTGCCTCGATGCTGTCACTGGCCGAAAAAACGACAATGGAACTGGCGTGCGGTCGCCTGCAGCGGGTACTGATCGAAGGCGAAGAAGGCAATGTGTTGATCGTGCAGATTGGCGCACGTGCTGTATTGACCGTCGTGTCGCGCACGACACGCAACCTGGGGATGGTTTTCGTCGAAGCCAAGAAGACAGCCCAGGAAATCGCAGACGCCAACCTGATCCCCTGACGATCGCAAGCGACAGATAGCTCGCCGCTACCCCGAGTTGCTGAGCATCTCGACGAGATCCACCAGGCCCGAAGATCCCTCATCGGTCTGCCGATCGAACCACACGCCCACCAGATAGCGGTCCTGCGACAGCCGGCGGACATGGCGCGCACGACCTTCGAGAAGAATGCCGTTGCCGTTATTTGCGGTTTCCGGATATAGCCGCAGCTTGACGCGATCACCCGCCGTGAGGATCGCTCCGCCCTGGGCAAGACCGACCACCGCGTGGCGCGTCGTCTGTAAAACGATCCCGTTTACCGAGATATCGCTTGATTCGGCATCGAATAGCTCGCCGTCCAGCCCAACCAGTTGCATGGGCTGCTCATACGAGTACCGCGGAAATAGTCGCCTTTCCTGCATTTAACGCCCAGTTTAGCCGCAAATTGCCGCATTCTCTATTCATGTGTCGATTTTTCGTCATTTGGGCCCGATTTGTGGCCGATGAGGCAGGTCGACGGTCTCGCGCCGTTTCAATCCGAGCGGCTGTCGGCGAGCTGACCTGCCGCCGTCACGCCCGGCAGCCGGACGGACAGCACCAGCGCGGCTACGACGAAAGCGGCAGATGTCCACAGGCAGCCGACCAGGCCGACCTGCTGGTAGACCCAACCCGACAGCACGGTGCCGGCAAGACGCCCGCCGGCATTCGCCATGTAGTAGAAACCGACGTTCATCGAGACCTTTTCGGCATCGGAATACGCCAGAATCAGGTAGGAATGCACCGCCGAGTTCAGGGCGAAGATCACGCCGAAGACGATCAGGCCGGTAACCAGCCAGATGCTGGCGGCATCCGAGTCTTGCAGCCCCAAGGCGATGCCCGCGGGCACCACGGCGAGCACCGCCGCCAGCGCCCGCGCCGTATCGCCGCCGGGACCGCGCCCGTGATGCAGGCGCTTGATCAGCATCGGCGCCGCCGCCTGCACGAACCCATAGCCGATCACCCACAGTGCCAGATAGGCGCCGACCTCGGTGAAAGACCAGCCCAGTACCGAGTACATGAACACCGGCAGACCGACCACAAACCAGACATCGCGCGAGCCGAACAGAAAGAAGCGCGCGGCCGCCAGCCAGTTGATGGCAGGCTCTTTGGAGAACACATGCTTGAACTTCGGCTTGGACGACATCTTGCCGACACCCGACGGCAGCAGGCCGGCCGTCACCACCAGCACAACGGCGAGGATGCCGGCAAGCACGTACAAAGTATCGCGGAAGCCAATCGCATCGAGCAGGCCGGCGCCGATGAAGAACCCGGCACCTTTCAAGGCGTTCTTCGAACCGGTCAGTACGGACACGTAGCGGAACAGTCGCGATTCACTGCCCTGACCGCTCAACGCCTTGACACTGGCCTTGGCCGACATCTTGTTGAGATCCTTGGCGATGCCGGACAAGGCCTGGGCCAACATCACGTAGACCACCGACAACCATTCGTCGGGCACGGTCAACATCAAAAGCGCGACCACCTGCAAAGCCATGCCGGCATGCATAGTCAGGTTCAGCCCGATACGGGCACCCAACCAGCCGCCGACCAGGTTGGTCACGATCCCGAAGAACTCGTAGAACAGGAACAGCATCGCCACTTCGAACGGCGAATAGCCCAGCTGGTGAAAATACAGCACCACCAGCATCCGGATCGCACCGTCGGTGATGGTGAAGGCCCAATAGCCCCCGGTAACGACGAGATAGTTGCGCAGTGCCGTTTCCATCTTGCTACCGCATCAGGGTCCAGGCGCCGATCGCAATGAAGCCGATGCCGGCGACGATGTTCAGCGTGCGTTCCGATACATACTGAGAGATCAGGCCGCCGCCGAGCACGCCCAATGCCGATGTGGCGATCAATGCCAGCGACGCACCGGCGAACACCAGCCATTTGTTGACTTCTTTATCGGCGGCGAACAGCAGCGTCGCCAATTGGGTCTTGTCGCCCAACTCCGCGAGAAAGACCGTACCGAACACCACGGCCAGCATCTTGAGATCCATTATTCGAACCCTTTCTCGACCATGTCGACGATGTCCATCAAGCGATTGACGTATCCCCATTCATTGTCGTACCAGGCGTAGATCTTGACCTGGGTGTCATCGATCACCATGGTCGACAGCGCGTCCACGATCGACGAACGCGGATCGTTCACATAGTCGACCGAAACCAGCGGGCGTTCCTCGTAACCCAGGATACCGGCCAACTCGGATTGCGCCGCCTCGCGAAAATAGCCGTTCACCTCCTCGGCGCTCACCGCTCGCGAGGCTTCGAAGACGAAGTCGGTCAGCGACGCGTTCAACAGCGGTACGCGCACGGCATGGCCATTCAGGCGACCTTGCAGCTCGGGAAAGATCTTGGTGATCGCCTTGGCCGACCCGGTTGTCGTCGGAATCAACGACTGGCCGCAGGCACGCGCCCGCCGCAGATCTTTGTGCCCCTTATCGACAATCGTCTGGGTGTTGGTAATGTCGTGGATGGTGGTCATCGAACCGTGCCGGATACCGATCCGCTCATGCATCACCTTGACCACCGGGGCGAGACAGTTCGTGGTGCACGATGCCGCCGTCAACAGATGATGCTCTTCGGCATCGTAGCGATCGTGGTTGATGCCGTACACGATATTCAACGCACCTTCGGTCGGTGCCGCGACGATGACTTTCTTCACACCCTGATCGAAGTAAGCCTGCAATGTCGCCGGCTGCTTGTGATGTCGTCCGGTCGCCTCGATGACGATGTCGCAGGCCGACCAATCCGCCTCATCGATGCCGGATTCACGCGAATAGCGGATATCGCGATCGCCGATCCGCAGGGTATCGCCTTCACCGTCGCACTCATTCGCCCAGGTGCCATGCACCGAATCGAATTTGAGCAGGTGCGCAGAGCCTGCGGCATCCGTCGCCGTCTCATTGATGCGTGCGACCGAAAGCGCCTTTCTGTCCCACCCCGCGCGCAAGGCCAGTCGCCCCATGCGCCCGAAGCCGTTGATCCCGATTACTGCTGTCATAGGTGTTGTCCTTGTTGCGTTGTTCTTTTCGACAAAGGCGAAGCCGCGCGCGTGTTCGAGGCGTCACGTGGCGCAACTGCCGAGCGTTGCAAAACGATGTTCGATAGCTGCCAGGTCGTCCTCGAACGGCGCCTGTCGCCGAGTGCCACGGCGTGCGGAACTGAGTACCTCATCGACCCATGCGGGCAGGTTCGGCGTCAAGCGATAGTGGATCCACAGGCCGTCGCGCCGATCGACCACCAGTCCGCACGACCGCAGCTGCGCCAGGTGACGCGACATATGGGGTTGCGTCACCCCAATAACCTCGGTGAGGTCACAGACACAGAGTTCGTCGTAGACCATCAGCAGCATCAGACAACGCAAGCGAGTCTGGTGCGCAAGTGCGGAGAAAAGCTCGGTCGGCGATATATTCACAAAACCGAATATATGGCAGATCGAATGTGTTTGCTAATGACAGTTATGTTGCCGGCACAAGAAACCCCGCCAGTGCGGGGTTTCTAGCAGATCTCATCAGCGAGAAGTCCGTTAGTCGGTTTGCTGACCTCGGTGTACTTTTCCTGGCGCAATCATGATGCCCTCCGTCGATCGCCAATGATCGTTCAGTCCGGAAACACCAATGACTCGAGCAGCCGCACACGTCGTTGCAGGCGCTCCATTTCTTCCATCAAGTCGATCGCCAACGCCGCGCCGGCAGCGTTGACACCCAGGTCGTGCTCCAGCCGCAAGGCACTGCGAGCGCGCACCAAGTCGATCCCCGCGAATCGCCATTCAGGCTCCCGTCGCCCTTGCGGAACAAGCACACCTTCGGCGACGAGAACCAATATTCTTTCCGCCGCGACACCACAGCATTGCGAGATCTCGGCCAGCGTCAGGCTGTAGTCGACTTCCGGTTGCAGAGTTTGTCCCTTGCCGCTCACGTCAACCTCCCAATTGCGCTCGCGGATCGAACGCCATCTCTTGAGCCATCTTTTCGTACAGGGCTTTCTTGTCGTCGGTATCGGCCGGTGGCACGACCACCTGCAACACGGCGTACTGGTCGCCGGGCGCACCACCGGGCACGGGAAGGCCGCGGCCCTTCAGGCGCAGCTTCTGCCCGCTGCGCGCACCCGCCGGAACCGACAACCCAACGGTTCCGCCCAGCGTCGGCACATTCACCTTGGCGCCCAACGCAGCCTCCCACGGCGCGATCGGCACCGTCGTGAAGATATCTTTGCCTTCGACCTGGAACCGCGGGTGCGGCGCAAACTCGACCTCTAGGAACAGGTCACCGGCCGGCCCGCCGTTGAATCCGGGGCCACCCTGCCCGGCCAGCCGGATGCGCTTGCCCGCCGTGACACCTTTGGGGATCTTGACCTGCAAGGAGCGCTGCTTGTAGTTCAACCTGCCTTGGGCGTCATACTCGGGTACACGCAACTGAATTCCACGGACGGCACCGTTATAGGCATCTTCCAACGTTACCTCGATACGTGAGTGATGATCCTCGCCTCGACCGGAAGGCCGACGTGCACGAGAGAAACCGCCCTCGTGGAACTGACCGCCGCGGCCGAACAGGCTTTCGAAGAAATCGGAGAATGCCGCCTGATCGGCTTCGGTGTAGCCGCCGCCCGAGAATTCGAAGCCCGCATCCCATCCCGGTGGTGGCTTGAAGTCCTGCCCGGCCCGCCAATCGCTGCCGAGTTGATCGTAGGCCGCTCGCTTTTCGGGGTCTTTGAGCACTTCATAGGCTTCGCCAAGCTCTTTGAAGCACTGCTCGGCGTCGGATTCTTTGCTGACATCCGGATGGTATTTGCGCGCCAGTCTGCGGTAGGCCCGCTTGATCTCGTCCTGGGTGGCATCGCGCGCCACCCCCATCACGGCGTAGTAATCTTTGTAATTCATGGATCAATGCCTTAAACATGCACAACATCCGGTCCACGAACCTGTATACGGCACGGCACCGCCGAAGCGGTGCCGGCAGATAGCCCGTCAGTGGCTAACCGAGATCTTGCGTGGTTGTACCTTCTCTTGCTTCGCAATGCGTACCTCGAGTACACCGTTTGCGCTCTTGGCGTCGATACTCTCCGGATCAGCGGTGTCCGGCAGGCTGAAACGACGGTAGAAGCTTCCGTAGCTGCGCTCAACGCGCTTGTAACCTTCCTTCTCGTCTTTCTTCTCCGTTTCCTTTTCGCCTTTAATCGTCAGAACATCGTTGTCCATGTGGACTTCGATATCTTTCGGGTCGACACCCGGGATATCGGCCACAATCACGAAGGCGTCTTTCTCTTCGCGAATATCGACCGCCGGCACCCAATCGCTGGTTGCGACATTGCTGCTTTCGCCGGTACGGTTGTCAAACGCACGCTCCATCTCGCGTCGCATCTGCTCGAGCATGCTCCAGGGTTCGTATCGTGTCAGGGTCATGACAGTCACCTCCTTTAGCTATACGCGCCATCACGGGGCCAAGAGGGATACTCTGTAACACAGAGGCTCCCGAAGGCCGACGAAGGTGCTTACCAAGGGCTTGCTGCCCTACCTTTCCTAATGGATGAATGGACCCGACGGACGAGTTTTTCAAGGCCCGGGATTGCCGCAGATCAACGTCGCCGCGGGGCCCAAAGCGGCGTGGTTTTTGGCCGCAAGCCCGCTGGAAACGCCGCTCGTGGGATCGATGCCCGGTGAGCCGGCCAGCGGCTTAGTGCTGGTCGGAACAGTTCAACCCAAGCATTTCGCCGCGTCTGTGGGACCTACTTAACGAGGGTGTAGCAAGGCGTGTATTCGCCTTCGAGCTTCATGCGCCGCTGTTCGACGAAACGCTGTAGCAGGCTGTCCATCGCGTCAACGATTTCGCGGTCGCCGTGAATCTCGAACGGCCCGAACTCTTCGACTGCGCGTATCCCGCTTTCCTTGACGTTGCCCGCAACAATTCCCGAGAACGCACGCCGCAGGTGCGCAGCCAGGCGGTGCGGTTCTTGTTCACGGCTCAGCGAGAGCGCCGCCATGGTTTCATGGGTCGGCTGAAACGGATGCTGGAACTCGTCTTCGATGAACAACTGCCAGTTGAAATAGAAGGCGTCGCGGCCATCGATGCGAAATTGTTTGACGGCGTTCATCCCGTTCTTCATCGCCTGTGCGACTGCCACCGGATCATCGACGACGATCTCGTAGTGGCGTTGGGCCGCCTCGCCGAGCGTCGCCCCGATAAAACTGTCGACCGCGGCAAAGTAGTCCGCACTCTCGGCCGGACCGGTCAGCACCAACGGCACCGGATGCCCGTCGTTCTGCGGATGCATCAGGATACCGAGCAGGTACAGCAGTTCTTCCGTGGTACCGACGCCGCCGGGGAAGATAATGATGCCGTGCCCTAATCGTACAAATGCCTCCAGGCGCTTTTCGATATCCGGCAGGATCACCAACTCGTTAACGATCGGGTTCGGCGGTTCGGAAGCAATGATGCCGGGTTCGGTCACGCCGAGGTATCGCCCGCCGCCGATGCGCTGTTTGGCATGGCCGATCGTCGCCCCCTTCATCGGACCCTTCATCGCACCCGGTCCGCAGCCGGTGCAGACGTCCATGCCACGCAGTCCGATCTGATAACCGACTTCCTTGGTGTACTCATACTCGATGCGCCCAATCGAGTGGCCACCCCAACAGACGACGACATTCGGATCGATACCGGGCTGCAACAGCCGCGCGTTGCGCAAGATGTGGAAGACGGCAGACGTAATGTGATCGCTGCGCGTCAGGTCGATTGATGGATCGCCTTGGATCTCGTTGTGCGTATAGATGATGTCGCGCAGCACAGCGAACAGGTGCTCGCGGATGCCCTGGATCATCTTGCCGTCGACGAAGGCCGCGGCCGGCGCATTCTCAAGGCGCAGCTTGATGCCCTGGTTGCGCTGCATCAGGTTGATGCCGAAATCGCGATAGGTATCGAAGATGGCGCGCGCGTCGTCCGTCTGACTGCCGCTGTTCAACACCGCCAGCGCGCAACTGCGAAACAGGCGATAGAGCCCCGCCGCGCTGGAATCGAGCAACGTCTGAACCTCACGTTGCGACAATACCTCGAGGCTCCCTTCCGGACTGACCGAGGCGCTTAACTTCTTCAATATCGTTTCCTTTACATCTACGCTACAGTTAGAAATACGTATCCGCATGCGAACGGCTCAAGGGATTCTGCCACGAAACACGTAGCCTCGCTTCCAGGCGACAACGGCAAGTCGGCATCTTTCGACGATGCCAGTTGAGGAACCCAACTGCGTATCGGTCGAAAACACCAAGTGTTAGACGAAACAGGAACAGTGTCTACATTTAGAATACGCGGAGTTGGGTCAAGTGGTTGTGCAGCGCAGTCTGGAACATTGCTAACTTAAGGGGCAGGTGTGGGATACATTCGTTGGTTGCTCGACGAGTTTCGAGACACCGAACCGGGCGATGAGAATGACGTTCGAGCCGCCGCGATTCATGAATTCGGCGTACGCGCCCGCTGGACCCCCCTGGCCTATCCGATCGTAGCCGCCTTCTACGTCGTGCCGAGTTGGGAAACGGTATCGGCACACCCAATTCTGTGGGGCTCCTACCTGCTGCTTATTATCAGCGCGATCCTCAGGGCGATCTCCGGTCACCATTTGGCGAAAGACCCCGATCCGGTTCACAGTCCCTGGTTTGGACGCCAGGTGATGCACACCTTGATCAATGCTGGCCTCTGGGGTGCGCTGTTCGCCCCGCTGACCTTCCTGCGCAATTACGACTACATCACGATTTTGGCACTCCTGGGCACCGTGGGCATCACCGGTGCGGCGATGGGGACGGTTGCCATATCGGTCCGCCTGTGGACCAGTTTCATGGTCGTACTCTGGACGCCGATTCTGATCGCAACTGCCTTCGGCGTGTTTGCCGACGCACCTGGCGCCTGGCCGTTGTTGCTATCTGCGGTTGCCTTCGTCGCCTTCGCCGGCAGTATCGGCAAGAAGCTGTCGCAGCGTTACCTCGCAGGACTGCACACCCAGCAGTCGCTCGTAACCCGCACACGGCAATTAGCCGACACCCTGCACCTGCTAGAAGAGAAAGAAGAAGAAGTGCGCGCCCACCGCGACAATCTACAAGATAAGGTCGATGAACAGACCGCCAGCCTGGTCAAGGCAACCCGTTTAGCCGAGTCGGCGAACCAGGCCAAGAGCGAATTTCTGGCCAATATGTCGCACGAACTGCGCACACCACTGCATGCGATCATCAGCTTCGCCGACCTCGGCAGCAAACGTGCCTTAACGTCGCCAGCCGAAAAACTGCACAGCTATTTTGAGAAGATTGCCACGTCGAGCAACACCTTGCTGGCACTGGTCAACGATTTGCTCGACCTGGCGAAACTCGAAGCCGGCCGGGTCGAAATCCATCGGCAGCCGGTCAAGATGGGCCTGCTCATCACCCAGGTGCTTGCCGAGTTCGAAGCCATGATCGCGCAACGCAGGCTCTCCTTCGATGTGCACGAGCAGGCCAAAAACGATTGTATCGACGGCGACTCGGAAAGGATCAAACAGGTCGTGCGCAACCTGATCAGCAACGCGGTCAAGTTCACGCCGGATGGCGGTCACGTCGAAATCGCCATCGCGTCAGCCGGCAATGACGTGGTGACGAGTGTGCTGGATAACGGAGTCGGTGTCCCCGACGAAGAGAAAGAGGCGATTTTCGACAAGTTCATCCAGTCGAAGAAAACCAAGACCGGCGCCGGGGGCACGGGCCTGGGCCTGGCCATCAGCCGCGATATCGTGGCCCTGCACCAGGGACGGATCTGGGTGGAAGACGGCGACAACGGCGGTGCCAAGTTCTGTGTATCCATTCCCGCTTCGCAGCGCAGCGAACGGGCCGTCGCCTGATCGGCATCTCATCGGATGCATACCAGGCGCCCGGCACATGCAAAAGCCGCGGCATAACCGCGGCTTACAGCCCGCCTCTCAATAGGCCAGTGCATCCTCTTCGTAGTGCAGTCCCTTGTCGGCTGCCTGGCTGCGGATGGCATCGTAGAGTTTGCGATCGAGCGACGCGCTGGCACCGCCCTTCTCTTCGACCTTTTCCTCGAGATACGCCGAACGTTTGGCCGACAATGCCTCGATCTCCTTCTTCAACTGCTGTCTGCGTTCTGCCTGTTTTTCGACAACCGCATGGCGCTCGTCCGCCGTCATGGACTGCAAGGGTGCCGGCAAGGCCTCAACCGGCAGCGCCCCCATATCCACTCGACCCGCCGCGACATCATCCACCAACTCGCTCTCGCCCAGCAGGTTGGCTTCACCGCTCTTGGTCGCGTTGAACGTGGCGCGCCGTGCACGCGAGCTCACCGACGCCGACTCATGCAGCTTGCGCGCAGCATCCTGCTTGGCCTGCCACTTTGCCTTTTCCTCGCGAGACCCGTAGTACATGCGCGTCTCGTCCAGTTCCGATGACAAAGCAGCAAGCCGCTCGTCAAATGGCGTTGCAATCGCCACCGCGTTGCCGGTCGCGTCTACCTGGGCGTACTTGCCTGCACCGGCCTGGGCGATCTGCAACCACGCGATACGGGTATCGGCCTGGTTGCCCGCCTGGATGGTGTTGATGACGATGCCCTTGCCCTTGGCCTGTGCCAAGGTCTGCGGATATTTCACATCGTCCTGGTAATCCATGTGCGGCGGCGCATCGCCGACCAGAAACACAACCTTATAGGCATTCTGATCGGTGCTCCACGAGATGCCGTTGACTGCATCGTACAGCGCCTGGTTGACGCTTTCCGGACCATCGCCGCCACCGGCCGCAGCGAAATCCATCAAGGTCGCGTACAGGCTGTCCAGATCGGTCGACAGGTCGTGCACCTGGGTAACGTAGGTGTCGCCGCGGTCACGGTAAGCCACCAGGCCGATACGGATCTCCGGCGCGGGTTCAGCCTGCGACATCGTCGTCGCGATCGACCAGATCTTTTCTTTGGCCGCCTCAATCAGCCCACCCATGCTGCCGGTGGTATCGAGCGCAAAAACAACGTCGATCTTCGGTCGTTGCGCCATCGGTGTCTGCTGACCGACAAGCTCGACGATCGGGGAAGTTTTTCCATGGTTATTGACGACACCGTTCGTATCGCGCGGATAGGTCGCCACGACGGCCGCGGTAACCCCGAACAAAGCAATAGCTATCGCAAAAGTCTTCATAATTTTCTCCTTGCAATCAGCGGCCGCCGGAAAGCTTGGCAACCGCAGCTTCAGCGGCGCGATGCGCCTGTTGGAATCTGTCGGTGGTGGTGTTCGGCAGTCCGGCATCGCTCGTGCGCCGCCCGAACCGTTTAGGTATCAGGACAAACAACGCCTGTACCAGGAAGAAACACCAGAAGGTCGCGAATGCACTGCCGGTCTCGAGCCATGCCCAGATGGCGGCCATCAAGCCAAAACCAACCAGGCCCAGGTCGACCAGCGACGGTATGGCAGATGAATGGAAATACAACGAGCGCACCAGCCAGATCATCAGAAGATGCCCAGCCAGGAACAGCGGTACGCCGCCTGCGGCCATCCAGATCAAGACCGTTCCGATCGACCAACTGACGAATGTGGTAACCCGCCCGACACGCTCACGGCTGCGCGACAGGAGGTAGACGCTGTATGCCAGGCTCAACCCACTGATGACGAGCTTGAGCACGAAGCCGGCCGAGTAGACGGCGCCCAGCGATCCCGCTACGACGGCGCCGACCAGCGCCGCCCCAAACGCCACGCCGACCCCTTCGAGAAACGTTGGCTTTTTCATTGCGGCGCCCTCTTCTGACGTTCGCGCAACAGTTCGAGCTCGACATCTTCATCGGTGACGATGAACTGCGCAGCGGTCGTGCAATCCGCGTTGAACTCCGCCGCCTCGTCGTGCGCTTCGTGCTCGGCGAACAAGGCGGCTTTCTGCTGCATGCTTTCGAGACGTGACGCGTTCTCGCTGATGCGCGCCGCCAGCACCTGCGACCTGCTGCGCAGCTCGTCCCGCTTGCCCAACACAAACTTCAACAGCCGCTTGGACTCGAGCTTGCGCTTCAGCAGTCCTCTCACCAGGCTCTCGTTGCCCGAGACAAAGCACAGGTCGAGCTGTTCGTCGATGTCCGCCAAACGCTGCTGTGCTTCGGTCTCACGCGTCGAAAGCTGTTTGATCTCAAGATCCAATCGCTGCGCCTGCTGCCGGTCAGCATCGAGCGCCTCGGCCATCTCGCGTACGGACTGCTTGAGCAAAACCTCCGGTTCTTCGATTCGGTCCAAAACCGCGTTGACGTCGGCCCTGAACAATCGGGAAACACGTGTAATCAATGCCATGTCGGTCTCCTTGGTCCATGTGTCACTGGGTACGCTGCCAGTCTAGAAACAGCCACGCACCGACCGTAGGCCCGGTTTGGTAAAAGGCGTCCGGCAGGGTTTACAAAGCGTTTACAATGCACCGGCGCCCCCACCGGTAGGCTTAGCGGGTAACATCGATACAGATCACGACTGCGGAAACGCCATCGCGGCAGAACGAACAGGCCAATGACGACGAAACAACGGATATTGATTGTCGAAGACGAAGGCGCCATACGTACGGGCCTGATCGATGTCTTCGTGTTTCACGGCTTCGAGGTGGATAGCGCCGAAGAGGGGCCCGAAGGACTACGCAAGGCGCTGACCGGCCGATTCGACTTGATCCTGCTGGATGTGATGTTGCCGGGCATGAACGGTTTCGACATCTGCAACCGTATCCGCGAGCAGGACAAAGAACAGCCGATCATCATGCTGACGGCGAAGACCAGCGACGAAGACATCATCCAGGGCCTGTCGCTGGGTGCAGACGACTATGTCGCCAAGCCATTCTCGGTCGCACAGTTGGTGCTGCGCGTGCAGGCGGTGCTGCGTCGCGCCGGGGGCAGTGCCAGCGATGATCACCAGATCCAGTTGGGCGACGAGCTGGCGATCGATATCCGCAATCTGAGTGCAACCGGCAACAAAGGCGATTGCAGCTTCACCCGGCGCGAGATGGAGATCCTGCAGTACCTGCACAGCAATCACGAACGCCCCGTCTCGCGCGAAGAATTGCTGAACAAGGTATGGGGATACGCCAAGAATGCCGAGCTGGAAACGCGCACGGTCGACATTCATATCGCGAAGCTGAGACGCAAGATAGAACCGGAACCGCGAGACCCGCGCTATCTGATCACTGTCCGCGGTGCGGGATACCGTCTGTTGAGCAGCTAACCCCATGCGCAGCAAACTCAACGGCCTCACCACGCGCCAGTTGCGCGGCTGGCTGCTGGCGTTTTTCATCGCCCTCGCGGCGCCGACCGGGGTGCTGATCTACCAATCGTTCAGCCAGCTTAAATGGGAAGCCTTCCACCAACATCGCCTGATGGCCGAAGAATTGGCCGACCGAATCCGCAACAGGATATCGCTGGCGGTTGCGCAGGAGGAAGCACGCGGGTTTGCCGACTACAGTTTTCTGGTCGTCGCCGGCGATCCCGCGGCCAACTATGTCGAACGCTCGCCGCTGTCGGCATTTCCCGTCAGCAATACCCTTCCCGGAGTCATCGGCTACTTCCAGGTCGATTCACAAGGTGTGCTGAGCACACCCTTGCTGCCACAGTCCGGCACCGATGCCGCAACGTTCGGCATCGGCAGTCGTGAACTGCAGCAGCGCCAGGCGTTGGCCGGCAGTATCCATCAGATCCTCAGCAGCAACCGGCTCGTGCGCAGCCCGGCGGCTGCAGACGATGCCGCAGGGGCCATCGCTGCGCTCGAAGACTTACCGGCAGAGTCAGTCGCACCCACTCGGCAAGCAGCGCCGCTCGACAATGCGATCAGCTCGTTCTCCAAACGCGAGGCCGAGATACCTGCACAGGCCGGCTTCGACCGCCTGAACAAGGCAGCGCCGGCGAGCAAGATCGTCAAGAAGCAGAAGAGCGCTACCACGCTGGGCAAGGTCGATGATCTGAGGCTGGAAAAGCGCTACGCGCAGGAGGCCGAGGAACAGAAGGCGGTCGAGGAAGACGCCGACCGGCGACGTAAGGACGATGCAGCCCGCGCGGCCCGGCGCGAACTCAGTTCGATCGCCGAGATCCGCCAGGCCGAACCGATGCCACAGATGGCGGCCGACGAGATAGCGCCGCCGACCACCGGGATTCGCGTGCGAACCTTTGAAAGCGAGATCGATCCGCTGGAGTTCAGTCGGCTCGAAAGCGGACACTTCGTGCTGTTCCGCAAAGTCTGGCGCGATGAACAACGCTATATCCAAGGCGTTTTGATCGACCAGCAACCGTTCCTGCGCGGCATGATCGAAAGCGTTTTCAACGAAACCGCGCTGGCCCAGGTCAGCGACCTGATCATCGCCTTTCAAGGCGAGGTCGTAGCCGACTTCGGCGAACAGCCGACACCGGCCGCCGGGCGAAGCGACGAGCTGCGCGGCGCCTTGTTGCTACAGACGCAATTGAACGCGCCGATGGGCGACCTGCATCTCATCTTCAGTCTCAACCGGCTGCCCGCGGGAGCCGAGGCGCCATTGATCACCTGGGTCGCCGTGATCCTGACGCTGGTATTGATCGGCGGGTTCGTTTTCATGTACCGGCTGGGGGTCGGCCAGATTCGCCTCGCCCGCCAGCAACAGGATTTCGTCTCGGCGGTCAGCCACGAGTTGAAAACGCCGCTGACCTCCATTCGAATGTATGGCGAGATGCTGCGCGAAGGCTGGGCCAGCGAAGAGAAGAAGCGCGAGTACTACGACTATATCCACAACGAAAGCGAGCGCCTGTCGCGACTCATCAACAATGTTTTGCAACTGGCGCGCATGACCCGCAATGACCTCCAGATCCAGTCCTCTCCTGTCTCCGTCGCCGAACTCATCGACATGCTGCGTTCCAAAGTTGCGTCGCAGGTCGAACAGGCGGGCTATACGCTCACTGTAGATTGCCCCGAAGACGTCGCATCGCGAGCGATCGATATCGACAAGGATTATTTCACTCAGATCGTGATCAACCTGGTCGACAACGCCGTCAAGTTCTCAGCCAAGTCTGAAAAACGCGCCATCGATATCGGTTGCCGCCGCCTGCAGGATGGAGCGATAGGCTTCACCATCAGAGACTATGGCCCGGGTATCGCCAAAGACCAGATGAAAAAGATCTTCCGCCTTTTCTATCGCAGCGAGAACGAATTGACGCGCGAAACAGTGGGGACTGGCATTGGACTGGCGTTGGTCAATCAACTCACTACGGCAATGAACGGCAAGGTCGATGTAGTCAATGTCGACCCGGGCGCCGAGTTTCGCATCACGTTTCCATCGGCAGGCTGAGGCGTTGCAGCAGCGCCCGACCATCCGATACCGGCGTTGATCAGTCGCGCTGTCCGGTCACTCAACGTTTGACGCCGAAGAACCCTACCTGGTAACCGGCATCACGCAGCATGGTCGTAATCTTGCTGCTCAGGCTCGCCAGAGCCAGCAGGTTGAGCAGCGGGACGAACATCATGATCACGTACAACACCTTGACGAAGATGTTCCAATCCACGCCCATCAGGGCGCGTACCGTTCCGATCAATGCCAGAACCAAAGACAGCAGCCCCGTCCAGGTGCCGATGTTGCCGAGATAGTTCGCGATGACAAAAGACGACAGATACAGTGCGATCGCAAAAATGATCAGGCGTTGGCCGATGGCCAGGTGACTATAGACGTCGTCCGGCAGGCGATCGTCGTCGATCACGTCGGATTGCGGTGCTTTGTAAGGGTTCTCTTCCATGATGTCTCCGAAATCGCGGTGCCGATGCGGGACTGAATCGATCTGCCTCGCGCTCGGCTGCAACCAGACATCGGCCGACCGGCCCCACCCTTGAGAAACCCCGGCATTCGCCCACGCATCGGCGCCTGAACGATTCGGGTTACCCCGGAACACGGCTGCCACCATTGCGCCGGCACTCACCACCTGTCATCAAAAAGTGTTAGCTTAGCGCCTTCGTTCAGCGACCACGGAGTGCGGCATGCCCACCTTGTACGATAGCTTCGATTTGAGCGGTATCCACCTGGACAACCGCCTGGTCATGGCACCGTTGACGCGCAACCGTGCAACGCCCGGCAACAAGCCCAATGCGCTGACCGTCGAATACTACCGTCAACGCGCCACGGCCGGCCTGATCATCACCGAGGCGACGCAGATCAGCCCGATGGGCCAAGGCTACATCGACACGCCCGGTATCTATAGCGCCGATCAGATCGAAGCCTGGGGCAGCGTCAGTGACGCCGTTCACGCGGCCGGGGGTAAGCTGTTCATGCAGCTCTGGCACGTGGGTCGCATTTCACACACTTCCCTGCTGCCCGACGGTGCCTCGCCCGTCTCGTCGACCGATCGCAAGCCGAACGCAATGACCTTCGCTGCCGAGGGGTTTGTCGAGGTCTCCGGACCACGCGCCCTGCGCGACGACGAGATTCCGGGACTGATCGATGACTACCGTAAGGCGGCGCGCAACGCGATCGATGCCGGCTGTGACGGCGTCGAGATACATTCCGCCAACAACTATCTGCTCGAACAGTTCTTGCGCGACAGCGTCAACGATCGATCCGGACCCTACGGCGGCAGCATCGAGAACCGCACGCGACTGGTCGTCGAGGTCATGCAGACGGTCTGTCGTGAGGTCGGCGCCAACCGTGTCGGCATTCGTCTGAGCCCGATGACCACGTTCAATGACACACCACGCGATAGCGATCCACAGGCGCTCTATACACACCTTGTCGAGCAGCTCAAACCGCTGGGCATCGCCTATGTTCACGTCGTCGAAGGCGAAACCGGCGGCGCACGCGAGCCTGAAGACGCTGCGCAACCCTTCGACTACAACGCCCTCAAGGCCGCTTTCGGCGGCTGCTGGATGGTCAACAACGGGTATTCGAAAGAGATGGCCGAATCGGCGATTGCCCAGGGTTCGGCCGATTTGATCGCTATCGGTCGACCGTTCATCAGCAACCCGGATCTGGTACGTCGCTTTAAGGAGGGTGCTGAACTGAACCAGCTGCAAGAAGACAAACTGTACGGCGGTGGCACGGCCGGCTACACGGACTACCCCACCCTGTAAGTACTGCTATACGGCTGAGCCATAGCGAGCCACCGGGCCAAGCGGTGAGCGGTTGGTTCGTATTTGCCCGGCGTCAGCTATTGCAGCGGCAGTTGGCGCTGACGAACTGTTTGAATGCAGCCATATCGGATTCATCTTCGAACGCGCGCTTGGGGACCAACAGAGCGATCGAATTGTCCACATAAAGGCAAAGCAGGCTTGCGGTCTCGTCGTAATCGAGGACACCTTCCCAAGCGACGCTCTGCGTGCCCGTTGCCGACGTGACCGTGACGCCATCGGCAGTCAACACGACCTGTTGCTCTATCAGGGTGCATCCTTGGTCGGACAGCAGATTCCGCATCAGATATTTTTGTTGTTTGACGCCCCAGACCAGGTACAGCGCAAAGGCACACAGCCAGGCGCCGACGGCCAAGTTCAGCGGCAACATGTCAACGGACTCGTTGTTCCGCTGATAAAACTGCACGACAGCTGCGAATCCAGAACCGATCAGTATCCAGAGCGCGAGATTCGCCAGTGTCGCCTTGAGCGAGGCGTGCTTGTCGCGCGACTGCACCACCCTGTGCGTCGCCGCGTTAATGAACTCGGCAAATTCCTCTCGGTTCAAAGCGAACTTCACTTGCATGCGGCACCTCTTGTCGTTATGAGCCATTCCGTCGACGGTGATCGTTTCTCACTGCAGGGTCGCCTTGAAACGGGCAGTCTCCTGATCGCTCAGCCGACAGAACACCTCGGAGAAACCCAAGCCGTCAATGTCCCTGGAGAAGCAGTTGCCGTCCATCACGTAGGTCAACACCGAACTGTGTGGGCTTTGCCGGTCGTGTGCCTGGATGATCACATCGGACTCGCCGGGGCTGACGAATACCAGTTCGTAGTCGGCTTCACGCACCTGCCCTTGATAATAACTTCGCACCTGTGAGCAATCGAACTCTACGACCATGCTTCCGAAGAAGTCGTGCTCGAACATCTTGCGCACCTCCTCCGGCAGCGCCACGGACGCCATGTTCGCCAATGTCTTGGCCTCGTCCGACCGCCAGGCACCCAGCAATGGCGAACAGGACGTGGTCGATGCCGCGACCGCGCCGGAGCAACAAACCACATAGAAAAGGGCCAACGGAAAAACGCAACGCCTGATCAACTGCGAAATGCCTCTAAAGCAACGCCGAAATGGTTGAAGTTGTTGGAGCCCGACAGCGAGCAACCGGGGTTATGCAATGTCTGGGAAACGGCTGGCGGGATATTGGTCGCGCACGCCACGTCCAGGTACCCGAAGACGCCCCTTCCTCTGTCCAGCAGCAGTGAGCGAGCCAACGCACGCATGCTGGTCGCCGGCTCGGTGGGATATCCAGACTCCTGAAACGAGCCTTCAGTCTTTCGCGACCAGAAACTCCAGCCCGACGCCGTCGATACAGGTGCGGATGATACGCGCTTTCAGCGGCTCTGCTTCTTCGGGCAGATCCATCGCCTGAACTTCGATGACAGTACCCAGCGCGGGATACGGGTGCCCCCCGTTTTCGACAAACAGCCCGCAATCGGAGATATCGCGCGTGTTGACCACCATCGAGCCAAACGAAGGGTCGCGTACGGTTACGCGTGCCGACAACGGCAGACGCGGATGCTTTCTCCGCTCTTCCTTACCCATGATTGATTCCCGTCGCTGATCTGCTGCAAACATCTTGCTCTCTCACTTGCTCGCCCCTCATTGAGAACTGAGCCCTTTCGTGGTTGCTTGTTAGCTGTTTTTCGGCGTGACTATAAAAAAGCTTTAGTATTTGGACGAATTCTATTCGCTTAATACGAATTGGCATCCTAAAGACGCGCTTCGACACGCGGTAGGACGAGCAAAACTGCCGTCACCCTTCCCCACAGGGGCCGCCGTCACACAAGAGCCGGGCAATTGCGGCCCTGCCGGAAGGCAGCAGGTAGACCTCCGCAGCGGCGCCTTGCGCTACCTCGCGCTCTGTCTGCAGCGCCGCGTCTTTCGGCATGAAGTACGCCTCGATACCGTATTCCATCCGATGGCTACCGTACACGGAACGGACCCGGCCACGAATGAACAGGCCTTCTGCCGGTTCGGTGCGCTGCAACCCGGTGGGTACGAAGTATGGCCCGTCCTGTTGCAGCGTCACATAGCCGACTTCGCCATATCGAAAGTCATCTTTGACGAGCTTTTCGTCGATCTCCGAGATCGCGTAATCAAGGCGCACATAGTTGCCGCGGAACAGGCTGCGCGGGTCTATCGGCACCGTTTCCAACTTGACTGGCGAACCAAACCATAGCGGCCAGACCGATCCCAGGTACTCGACCGCCAGAACGGCCAACTGAAACAGCAGCGTCAGAACGAGGCCGACCGCCAGAAAGCGTCGCGGTATGGTTGGGGCCGCCAATTGTTGCTCAGCCACGCCCTTTCTCCTGCGTCTTCATGCGTAGATGCCAATAACGCGCCGCGCCGAACAGGATCAAGGCGGCAACGGCAAACAAAGCCGCCCCGCCTAGATAGTCGCCGATCAGATCGAAATAGCGGAACAACGCGGTTAACAGCAGCACGACCACACCGGTATAGAAAAAGTGTGTCATCGACGCATCGATGCCGCGCCGAATCAGCCAGATGCCGCTGATCAGCAGCATCAGATTGGTCGCTATCGCCAGCCCGTCCTGATCCGGCGACCGGCCGGCATACAGCCAGTAAAACACCGCGACGAAAAACAGCGTGTTGGCCAACACCGGCCCGCTGGCGTGCCTGCCGGATGCCCACGCCAACCAGGCCCCAGCAGCCCCGCACACACCGATCACCAAAGGCACCAGGAATGCCGAATCGATGCGCAATGTATCCAATCCATCCCACGCGTCGGCAAAACTCAGCACCAGCAACAGCACCAGAAGCGCGCGCAACAGCCAGAGGTGCAGCGCGAACCCATAGTCACGCAGGGCGTGGCGTGTTCTACGCGTCAGCCACCAGGCGACTCCTGCGAGCAACAGGCCAAGTGCGACATTGAGCGGTACCTGGTCATCGATGAAATGGAAATACTGCGTTCCACTGAAATGCCAGGAGAACAGCATGTTCATCCAGACGATCAGCCCGACCACAGCAAACAGAAACAATAAGACCGATTCCTTTCTGGTCACCAGCAACCAGAGCACCGGCAACGCGAACAGCGGATAGCTGTAAGGCATGAACCCGCTTTCACGCTCAACCACCAGCCAGATCGTGGCCAGCGTCAGGCACAGCAACGCGAGCAGGCGACTTTGGGTGAAGAACACCAATGGCAGCACACCCAAGGCCCAGAAGTAGATACCGTCGGGAAAGTGCTCGCCCAGATGATAGATCTGCGCGATCAGCATGATCGATGCGCCGTAACAGATACCGCCGAAGAACAACCACAAGGTGCCCGCGCGGTAGCGCTCGTTCAGCATATAGCGGATGCCGATGATGTTGACGACCAGCGTCAAGCCGACCAGTCCCAGCATGCGCACCATTCGGGGAATATCGTCCCAGTTGTGCGACACGATCAGGATCAGGGCCAGGCCGAAAAAGGCCGTGGCAAGCGAGGTCAGTACGTAGTAACCGAACGATGTGCCATGTGCATCGTCCAGCGACAGGCCGTAGCGCGCCAGGATCGCCTGGCCCTGCGATCGCTCGATCAAGCCATCGTCGACCCAGCGACTGACTTCGCGTGCGGTATCGTTTTTAAAAAGTCGGAACAGTCTCATGGGTTTGATCTTGCCGTTCTACCCGCCGACAAACTCTCTCTACGCTTCACAGTCATTGTCCACTCTTCTTGAACGGCGACAGTGAGAACACATCTGTGAGTTCTACACCGAACATCATTCGGCGTCGGGCTTCCCCGTCCGGGCCCACGCCGAAATCTATATAGACGATCGCTTCGCCATCGTCACCCAAATCAATGGCTTTCACCACACCTTGGCCGTCTTTCACATGGTAGATGTCACCTCCCACCGTCAAACGTCCAACACCGGGAAAGTCGTAGGCTTCGACCAACTCACCGAAAGCGGGTATTGCACCCGGCTCCAATTGCCCTTTGAGCCAGTACTGCCCGAAGCGGTCCCACAACCTGGGCAAGTTCTCCTCCAGCCACGATTGCGACTCGTAGTCCCCACTCCCCCAATGGTCGTCTGCGTCATCGCTGCTTGCTGAGTCCGGTAACTGTTCGTAGATATCTCCGCCGTCCGTCACGTGCGCGTAAGCATCGACCGCCACGTAGAGAAACTCTTCGAACTCCGCCGAGGGTCCATGCTCGGTCATCTCGACCTCGACATCGGCCAGCGAATCAGGGGCTTCGAGTGCCCGGTAATAGACCGCTTTGCCGCAAGACACCAGCCAGCAGCGAAAGTAGAGAAACACATCGTCTGACCCGTAGCCTGCATTGAGCAGAGTGCAGGCAGCCCACAACGGGCCCGAGTAGGCTGATGCGAGCAAACGGTCCACATGTTGACGAAACTCTACGATCTCGCGCGGGTTCTGTCCCCGCAACAGCTCGGCAAGGCAATCGATCTGATAGTGCCCGGCCTCCATGCAGGCCAGACTCTGATCGATCAGTTTCCAAAACGCTTCTTCGGTCATATCACCGTCCGCTGGAAGTGCGCAGATAGCACGATCATCGGTGGTTTTCTCCACTCACGTCCGCGCTGCGAAGTTATGAACGAACCACTTGGTAGACGGCTCGATGAACTTGCGTCGCAGCGTTCGATTCGGGGCATCACGGATAAACCGCGGTCCGTTATGCGTGGTGCGAAAACAGAATCTGCGCGGCAGATCGGTATACAAGGACCGTGGCGGCAGCCGATGACCGATGCCCTTGAGCTCAGCCCCCGTTTCATGCGTATGGTAAAACACCGTTTCGATACCGAGTTCTTCGAACAGAAACCACAAGGTTGCCGTCAGCATCGTTTCCGGCCACTTCTTCGCCTGCGGTTTGAGCACCGAGTTGTAGTAGGTTCCCCAATCGCCGGACCAATAGCGGCTCGGTTGCGCATAGTAACGCGCATCGCGAATCCAGTCCGACTGGATCTCCTCGATCAACGCTTCGCTGGTATCGAAATCGATGTCAATCCGCGACCAGGCGAGCGTCAACTCGCCATCGCCCGCGATCGGATGCCCCGACCAGGCGACCACGTCAGGCCAGTCCGGCACCGATTTGCTCAACGCGCGCTTATGCGATTGCGGCAGGTTGAGCTGCAGCACCAGGTTCCAACCGAGGCGGGTGACCTGGCTCCAACGGCGACTCGGTTTCTCACGCAGATCGGGCCACGTGCCCAAGGTCAGGCGATAACCCTGGCGCTCCGCCGGCCAGCCGAGGATCAGATCATCGACCTCAATCCAGCTGCGCCCGACACTCGCCAAAATCCGCTTGACGCATGGCTTGTCGAGCAAAGGGGCCCATTGGCTCTGCTTCAGCTCGGCGACAGAACACCTGCCCTGCCGCAATCTCCGCTCGAGCAGCAGCAGCGCGTAGCGATCGGCAAAGTCGTAGAAAACGGTGCGCCCTTTCGGCAACACCGAGCGAATGAATTGCAATGACTCTCTTTGCATGTTGAGTTTTCTCGTCTGAAACCAGAAAACGCGATCACGACATCGGCCGGCTCGGCCTTGCGACCAGCTTCAGAAAGCCACGTGTGATCGGTCGACAGTGCCTAGAGGCAGATCGACAGCGAAGGTTTGCTGAAAAAATTCAGCGAGAGCTCAAAAAGCTAGGCGAAGGGGCGCGACTGATCGCGTATTGCGACGTCGAGATGGGGTTCCCTGTTATTGATCATTGCTTGCCTTCCTGACAGATAGTTTCATGCTGCATATGCCCGCGAATCCCAGATGACGGGAGCTGCGGTGAATGCACGTTGGAAATTCTAGCGTGTTTGCGACGATTTGTTCACAGATTTTTAACGCGCGCTATCGCAGACGCAGTTTCGTCAGCACGTATCGACCGCCGCCAACACCGACAGTTCATTGCGCACCGGGTTCAGGCAAGCGACGCCCAAGGAATACACCACATCTTCAGCCCAACCGCCTGACGGCCGGAACAGACTCCAACTGGCTTCCAGCGCACACTGCGCCACGCGTTCAACGGGAGCGCTATCGGAAAGACCGAGCAAGCCAGCCAGCGTCCGCCAGGCCATGAGCCGCCCGATAGCCCCGTATGAGCAACTACCGTTCGCGCCGCCGTATGCAGCGGCCGAGAACAGCACACTGAATACGTCAGCTGCAGATTGCGATTCGCGCACCTGCAGGGCTCCGGTAGACACCAAGCACGCCAGACCCACGCTTCTCAACACCTGCGGTAACGAAGGCAAGCTTGCATCCGGCAGTTTGAAGGTTCGTGCCTCGATCCGGCCCGCATAGTCCGTCACCCAGTTGCGTACCGCTGTACACATCAGCCGCTGCCGATCCGCGCCGGTCGTATCAATGCAGGCCGTGTGTTCAACCGAATCATCGGTCAGCGTAGCTGCATGATAGTAGGTCGAGTTGTACGGCAACGGGGTCATCGTCGAGTACAGATCGTAGGTGGGCAACATCAGCTGCGATTCGATCGCGAGCAGCTCGCGGGGAAGTGCCGACAATGCATGGTCGACGATCGCATCGAGCGACTTCCATGCGTCGATGATCGCAATCGAGCCGGCATCGGCCTTGTTCCACACCACAGCCTCGTGCAACAGATGAAGCCGGGTTTCAGGCGTCTGTGTCTCGGCCGCGATTCTGCAAATCGCCTCTGTCGATTGCGCAGACACCAACAACGACAGCACTTCTGCCATCGGCAATTCTTCGGCCACGCCTTGTGCGTGGGCCCTGTCAACGATGGCTAGCGCGGCCAACGCAGGCTCAACACCGGCTTGCAGCGCGAGCATTTCTATCGCGCGTCGTGCCAGCAACGGCGGTGCCCATGCCTCATCTTCTTCGACGCACAGCGCCAAGGTGCGGTCGACCAAATCGCAGACAACATCCATATCGCCGGCAAGGATCAGTGCGTGCAGCAAGTCCAGGTGCTGCTGCACACCCTCGACCGACAGCAAGGTTGCGACAAAGTTTTCTCGGTTAACGATAGGCATCACACCTGAAGCACCACGCATTGCGTCCGGCAGCTACCGACTGCTCCGATCCGACAGGGCATGGTCGCCGGCATCGTCATCGATAACCGCTGAGCTTGCAGACCTCCCGACCGCCCTGCTCTGCCCTGACACCGTTGATCTGATCACTCGCCCTCAACCGATCAACGATCTGCGTGTAAGTCACCTGCGGTACGGATGCAGCAAACTTGATCACCACCGAGCCGTCACGATGAACGTTGTAAGAAGCCGCGTCATCCACGTCGTATTCGAAAAGCACGCCGGCAACGACCGCATCCGCACGATTCTGCGTTTCCATCTGCTCGCGCGTGAGACTCTCCTGGCCCGCGCAGCCCGCAAGCAGAAAAACAACCGTCAGTACACATGCCATTCTGAAACTCATAACTCAAATATCCTCATGCTGTGAGTGTGCTCCATGCGTTCAATTCTGTAGTGGACGGGGATTTACGATTGCTGGATGCAGCGATATCCATTGTGCAAAATGCCGTTCGAGCCAAGCGGCAAAACGTGCCGACACGAACAACCGACCCCACCGGTTTACGCGGCAGATATCCTGACCGTCATAGGCACTCAAATTGATACTGCCGCGGTCTCCTTGCAGCCCGGTAATGTCGGGCAAAGCGATCTCCCAAAGCTCTCCCATTGCATCCGCCATGCCTGGCGAATGTTCACCGGACAGAACGTAGTCTTCCGGCCCACCGTCGTGTGGATACACCTCGGGTTCCAAGGCTGCCCTATCCCAATGCTCCCAGGCAAATGGCACGATGTGCTTCTTGATCACCGGTCGCCACTCGAACCCCGTGAACCCCTGTGGCTCGAGTGCCTGCCGAAAGGCATCCGTAACCACGATATCGGAGACTGACGGAAAGGTAATCGGCGGCACGTAGGGGCCTGTGCGTTCGAGGCAGAGTAAACCGTTTGACCTTGGGCTGTTCGCTGTCATGCCGTGGATCAGGATCTTGCCGAAATCGCCCCAGGGAGGCGGGTTGCTGGTCAATACGAAGACATCGGACATATCGTTCAGTCAACCATCCATGCGATGACCACGACAATCACCAGAATCAAGAACGACACCCCAATCAGCACGCGGTCCGATGAGACCTTTGGCAACAGCAGCGCCGCAAAATCCGGCTGTTCGGGCGCCCCTCTCAAGAACGAGAACAGCAACGGCGTTAGAAGTAGCACCCGCGAATAGCTTCGCCGGAGTGTCGTTGCCTGCGTCATCGTTCCCTAGTTTGCTTCCATCGTTATGTACTCGACGCGACCCGTGTTCTCAGTAAAAACCTGCGCCCTAGACAATATCTCAATCGCTCAAGATTCAACGGCAGACTACGCAAGGCAGCATCTTTCCGCGCCTCACGGAATCAGCACGC
>MWSE01000038.1_pt1 | contig 32313 bp, 30 predicted proteins | sample 1021931 | NCBI WGS metagenome assembly MWSE01 (sample SAMN06338154, study PRJNA374545) | mollusc metagenome | biome: marine bay; material: sediment; isolation source: gill 28 cm from animal B | host: Kuphus polythalamius | place: Philippines: Mindanao | collected 2011-09-12 | reverse complement strand
GCTATCGCCGCTGGCTTCGCGCTGCTGATCTGGAGCGCCGACCGTTTCGTCGAGGGTGCAGCGGCAACCGCGAAACATGCCGGCATGCCATCGCTGTTGATCGGCATGGTGATCGTCGGCTTCGGCACCTCGGCACCGGAGATGGTGGTCTCTGCCATGGCCGCCTTGGACGGCAATCCAGACCTCGCGATCGGCAATGCCGTTGGTTCGAACATCGTCAACACCGGCCTGATCCTCGGCGTGACCGCGCTGATCGCGCCGATTGCAGTGAACTCGAATATCGTGCGCCGCGAACTGCCGCTGCTGCTCGCCATCAGCCTGCTGGCCGGAGCTTTGATGTGGGACGGCGACCTGACGCGTGCCGATGCCTGGAGCCTTCTGGCCGCCTTTTTCGCCCTGATCGGCTGGACCATCCACCAGGGCATGCGCCACCGCGAAGACGCGTTCGCCAACGAAATGGATCAGGAACTGACGACGCACGCCATGCCCTTGGGCAAGGCGTTGTTCTGGCTGGCCGCAGGACTCCTGCTGCTGATCGTCAGCTCACGTATCCTGGTCTGGGGTGCGGTCAACATCGCCCATGCACTAGGTATCAGCGATCTGGTGATCGGCCTGACGATCGTCGCGTTCGGCACCTCGCTGCCCGAACTCGCGGCATCCGTCATTGCCGCCCGCAAGGGAGAACACGACATCGCGATCGGCAACGTCGTCGGTTCGAACATGTTCAACCTGCTGGCCGTCGTCGGCATCGCCGGCGCCATCGAACCGATGCCTCACATCGCGCCCGAGGTGCTGACACGCGACTGGTTGAGCATGTTCTTGCTCACGGTGGTCCTGCTGGTGATGGCCTACGGGTTTCGCGGCCAGGGCCGGATCAATCGATTCGAAGGTGTGTCGTTGTTGCTCGCATACGTCGCCTACACGGCCTACCTTGTGATACAGACGACCACGCCGGCAGCCTAGTCAGGCATTACTGCGCGCGAATCAGCGACGAGGCGAAGAGAGAAGTTTCATGCGACACAACGGTGGACGGCTGTTCTTTTCGACATGGCTGCAGGCCCCGGGTTGGTAGTCGCTCACACAAAACACTCCCACCGGCCTTGCACCAACGTTCGACAAACACCTTTCACGTGGCTGGAAATGTAATTCGGTCCACACCAAATGCCGTCGGCCAGCTACGGAAATAACAAACCCCGCCGAAGCGGGGTCTGTTGCGTCGAACAGCGATGGAAACGTTACGCCATTCTGACCGGCTTGCGTCTATAGCCGATACCGGCAAGACCGAGACCGAAAAGTGCCAGCGTGGCAGGTGCCGGTACTTCCTGACCAAACCGCGAATCGTTATCCGTATCCTGGGTCATCAGGAAAGATGACCCTGTACCGCCGGCTACCAGGCCGGTGAAGTCAACACTCAATACATGGAAGAGGTCACCCACCGGAGCGGCACCGCCGACACTGATCACATTGGAATAGGTCGCGACAACCGCGGCGTCTGCAATAAGGTCAGTGGCGAAATCTTTACCTGCGTCGGAGCCAGGCGTTCCCAATGCTCCACCGAACGTCGTATCGAAGACCGTCAAGCCCGGTGTTCCATCCAGCACGAGCCCGGTAAGCAACCCGGCACCGGAATTGGTGAACGACCAGCTGAGGTCGCCAAAAGTGGTACCGCTCTGGGTCAGGCTCCAACCTGAGCCCGTGACGCCACCGCTACCCAGACCAGTATCAGCCCAGGCCAAAGTCTCGCTAATGCCGCCGGCAAAGGTTGCAGTGACCGACATTCCATCCATCATGTCGCCGGTGGTCGAGAAACCCGTGAGACCGGGGACAGACACCGTGGTCGAAGCATCTTTGACTATCGTGGCAGCGTTAGCCTGAGCGACGCCAAATAGCAGTACGGCAGCGCCGGTGGCGAAACCCAGGTTTCTCGCGAAAGTCGTTTGGTCTTTCATAATCAATCAAGCCCTTCCTGCAGATTATCCATTTCAATCTAGATGCCGTTTAAGCAATTTGTACACCAGAATTTTATTCTTAAACTATTACAACACCTTAGAATTCTTGCACTTCGAGATCGAAACTGGTTTGTTAAAATTGCTGACAGTGAATGGCACAACACTGTGCAACTCGAAGATCACGGACTCAATATTTATCGATGTTTTATTGTGAAGCAGTTCACATTTATAACTGGTTCGCAAACGTGGTGGATGCCTGATAGATATGCAGGGTGCGAAACGCTAAACCCGTGAGCCAACCTCGCGGTGATCTAGGTCGCTCTATCTACTTCACTCTTTTCCCGCAAGCTCTACTTCCAAGCGCTGCTGTATCTGCTTCGGCGAACCCGTGCGACGTGCAAACAGCTCGTAAGCCGTCGGCACGACGAACAAGGTGAACAAGGTCGCAGCCAGAACGCCGTAGAGAATCACGGTACCGATCACGGTGCGTGTTTCCGCCCCTGCCCCGCTCGACAACAACAACGGCAGTGAACCCGCCGCGGTGGTGATGCCCGTCATGACGATCGGCCGGAAACGGACACGTGTCGCTTCGATCAAGGCATCGTGCAGTTGTTCTCCCTGGTCGCGTAACTGGTTGGCGAACTCGACGATCAGGATCCCGTTCTTGGCGGCCAAACCGACCAGCATGATCAGGCCGATCTGACTGTAGACGTTCATTGTCAGGTCGGACAGCCACAAACCGAGCAAGGCACCCGCCATCGCCAATGGCACGGTCAACATGATCACGAAGGGGTGTATCCAGCTTTCGAACTGAGCCGCCAGCACCAGGTAGACAACGACCACACCGAGTATCAAGACGAATACGATCGATTGCGCGGTCGCTTTGAAGTCTTGCGACTGACCCTTGTAGTCGACGATTACCTTACCCGGCAGGTTTTCCTTTACGAGGTTGTCGAGGTAGCTGAGTGCCTCGCCGAGCGACACGCCATCCTTCAAGTTGGCTTCGAGCGTAATGCTGCGAACACGATTGTAGCGGTTCAGCTTGATCGAATCGGCGACCTCTTCCAGACGCACGACGTTGGCCAGCGGGATCAACTGACCGCTGCGCTGTGAACGCACATACAGGTTGTTCAGATCGGTCGGTGTGCGCTGATCGCTACTCTCACCTTCGAGGATCACGTCGTACTCCTCGCCCTCTTCGATATAGGTCGTCACCCGCCGCGAACCGAGCATGGTCTCGAGCGTGCGACCTATCTCACCGACGGTTACACCGAGATCGGCGGCGCGATCGTAGTCAATCGCGACCTGCAACTGCGGCTTGGTCTCCTTGTAGTCCCAATCGACGCCTTCGAGGCCGGGGTTGGATTCCTCGATCTTGGAAAGCAGGATGTCCCGCCACTCGACCAGTTCGGCATAGGTTCCGCCGCCGATCACGAACTGCACCGGTTTCTGAATGCGTGCGCCGAAGCCCTGGCGCATCACCGGGAAGGCGCGCACCCCGGACAGATCACTGAGCCTGCCGCGTACGTCGTCCATGATCTCCCATGCGGAGCGGCGTGAGCTCCAGTCGCTGAGCACGTTGATGACGATACCGCTGTTGAAGATCTCGAAGTTGCTGAAGGTGCGCGGTGCGCGTACCAACAGGCGTGTGACCTCGCCGTTCTCCACCAACGGCATCAGGCGCCGCTCGATCTCGTCCATGTACTCCTTCATGTATTCGTACGATGCACCTTCGGGCCCGTTGACCAACACGAAGAACGCACCGCGGTCCTCCTTCGGTGCGTATTCACCCGGTATCTGCTCGATCAGCCATTGGGTGGCGAACAACATCGCAACGAACACCAGGCCGACGACCCACTTGGCACGCAATGCGCCTTTGAGTACGGCGAGATAGCCGTCGCGCAACTTGCCGAACACCTTGTCGACGCCGCGGGCGAGACTGGCCTTGCCGGCGTCCTGCGGCAGAATCTGCGACGCCAACATCGGCGACAAAGACAGTGCAACGAAACTGGAAAAGCCCACTGCCGCCGCCATGGTCAGCGCGAACTCGGAGAACAGACGGCCGACATCACCTTGCAGGAACGCGATCGGCACGAAGACAGCCACCAGCACGATCGTCGTCGCGATGACCGCAAACGCGACCTGGCGGGAACCGCGATACGCCGCCACCAAACGCGTCTCGCCATACTGTTCCATGCGGCGGTGGATGTTCTCGAGCACCACGATGGCATCGTCGACGACCAGGCCGATCGCCAGTACCAGCGCCAGCAGCGTCAGGATGTTGATCGAAAAGCCCAGCATCCACAGCACCAAGAAGGTCGCAATCAACGACACCGGTACCGTGACGGCAGGCACCAAGGTCGCGCGCACGCTGCCGAGGAAGATAAAGATCACCAACACCACGAGACCAATCGCGATCGCCAGCGTCTTGTACACCTCGTCGATCGCGCCCTTGATGAACACCGAGGTATCGTAGCTCTGCTTGATCTGCATGCCTTGCGGCAGAGAGGGGTTGATGCGCGCCATCTCCGCCTTGGCTGCCTCGGCAACCTCGATGGTGTTGGCCGTCGATTGCTTGATGATGCCGATGCCCACCATCGGCACACCGTTGCCGCGGAAGAAGGTGCGGGTTTCCTCGGCGCCCTTTTCGACCCTGGCGACGTCACCCAGTCTCACCAGGTAGCCGCCGTCGCCGCGCGCGAGCACCAGCTTGGCGAAGTCATCGGCGTCGCGGAACGAGCGCGCGACACGCACCGTAAACTGACGGTCGACCGAATCGAGGCTGCCTGCCGGCAGCTCGAGGTTCTCGGCACGCAGGGCACTCTCCACGTCGCTGACCGACAGCCCACGCGCTGCCAAGGCCTTGCGGTCGATCCAGATACGCATGGCGAAGGTTTGGCCGCCACCGACACGCACCCGGGCAACGCCGTCGAGCACAGAGAAACGATCGACCAGATAACGTCGCGCATAGTCGGAAAGCTCGGGCACACTCATGCGATCGCTGACCAGGTTCAGCCACATGATCACGTCTTCGTTGCTGTCGACTTTCTGGATCTCCGGCGGATCGGCCTCGTCCGGCAGGTCGTCGAGCACGGTCGACACCCGGTCGCGCACATCGTTGGCCGCGCCGTCGATATCGCGAGATACATCGAATTCGATCGTGATTGCCGAACGGCCATCCTCGCTGGTCGACTCGATGAACTGGATGCCCTCGACGCCGGCGATGCGATCTTCGATCACCTGGGTGATGCGACTCTCGACCACGTTGGCAGCGGCGCCCGGATACACCGTTTCGACCGATACCACCGGCGGATCGATATCCGGGTACTCACGCAATGGCAGGCGATCGAAGGCAACCAGGCCGAAAGCGATCAACAGTAACGACATGACCGATGCGAACACCGGCCGGGTGACCGACACATCGGACAGGATCATGGCGTTTGCTCCGCCACCCCTACCTTGGGTTTCGCCCCCAGCATGTCGCCGAGCGACTTCGAGCCATCGTCGACCGCTTTCACTTCAACCAGCTGTCCTGGACGCACACGGATAGTCCCGTGGGTGATCACCAGATCGCCGTCTGCGATGCCGGACAACACCTCGACCTCACCCGGGCGTCGCGAGCCGATCTGGATCTGGCGTCGCTCGACCTTGTGCGTGTCGTCCTGCTGCGTGGCCACGAATACGTACTGCTCACGCCCCACCGGCATCAGAGCGGCCTCGGGAATCACGATGGCTTGGCGGGCGTCTTTGCGCAAATCGACCTGCATCAGCATGCCCGGTTTGAGCAACCGCTGATCGTTCGTCAACAGCACCCTGACCTGCACCGCACGAGTCACCGGGTCGACGCGGGTGTCGACGCTGTGTACCTCACCGGAAAACTCGCGATCACCGTAGGCCCTGGTCGTGGCGGTAACCGACAGGCCCGGTTTGAGTGTCGACAGATACACGCTCGGCACCGACAGGTCGAGCTTCATGACACTGTCATCGTCGAGCGTGGTAATGACATCGCCCGGCTCCACCAGCGCACCGACACTGATGTTGCGTAGGCCGACCACACCGGCGAACGGGGCCTTGATCAAACGATCGGTCAGGCGGGATTCGATAGCGACGAGACGCGCCCGCGCCGTCTCCAATTCGCGTGCACGCTCATCGAGCAACGATTTCGCCGCCGTGCCCTGCACTGCCAGCGACTGTACCCGACGGTATTGGCGCGACGCCTCCTGCACCAAGGCCTGGGTCTCCTTGAGCTGCGCATGCTCCTCGGCGCTGGTCATCTCGACCAGTACCTTGCCGGCCACCACGCGATCGCCGTCGTCGAAATGCAGTGCGCTGATCTTTTCAGTGACCGAGGCCGTCAGAGCGACGGATTCGTTGGCACGCAAGGTGCCGAGTGCTTCGATCCGGTCCGCAAAGGGCACGCTGCGTGCCGCGGCGACAATCACCGGCGCCGGCGGCGGCGCACCATCGGCGGCACGACCTGGCCCGACCAAGACACACAGAGCCAGAGCCCCACCCCAAAAACCTGACCTTGATTTCACGTGGCGCCTCGACCAGCTCGTTATTGGTATCGACCAGGCACGGACTATAGCGCACCGGCGGCATTAGAAGATGGGACCGGCAGGGTCTGCGATGGTTCGCCGGCGTCAGAGACAAATGAATCGATTGGGCGCCTTTATGGCCGCACGGTTTGCAAGGTAAAGAGAGGATGAATGACCCGGATTCGCGGCTTCCCTGCCGCCAGACATATCGTTCAGACGATGATTCAGCTCGGACGACCCGCGGCCGTCGCCTCTGCGACCTCGTTCAACTTGCCGGTCTTGCAGTCGTAAATGTACCCGTAGATTGGAATCTCTTGCGGCACCATCGGACTGTTGCGGATGCGTTTCACGTCGTCGACCACGCTCTGCGCGAGATCGCTGATCGTCAGCCATTGGATGAACTTGCCGTCGGTCGTGCCCTCACCGTTGCCGCTATCGTGCCAGCCGCTGGCGTCGACCGTCGATGTCTTCAGGCTGCTGGCCAGCAGATCGCCCATCACGTCGTTGGTGAAAGTCTCCATGCCGCAATCGGTGTGGTGAACCACGAACCACTCCTTGGTACCGAGCAGCTTGTACGAGATCACCAGCGAGCGGATAGCGTCATCGCTGGCGCGTCCCCCGGCATTGCGGATGACGTGCGCATCGCCCTCGGCCAGGCCCGCGTACTTGGCCGGGTCGAGTCGCGCATCCATACAGGTGAGAATGGCGAAATGCCGGGCAGGCGGCATCGCCAGGTTGCCCTTGTCGCCGAAACTCGACACGTATTCGGCATTGGCGGTCATTACTTCGTCTACGATCTTACTCATTACTCTCCTCCGATAATCCACCGCTTGTCGGTTCGATAGAGAAATGGCGGTGGTTATTGAAAGCTAGCAGAGATCGCCGATTGTGCGAGAGCGCGCCGGCGCAACGCCGCCGGGCCGGACGCCGAGTCTACTCGTTGCCGAAACAGTCGAGGCGGCGGAAGAAGTTTTCACTGTCGATGTAATGGCTGCCGTCGCACGAGAAGGTCATGCCGATCATGCCATTGATGCGATTGATCGACGCGCTGCGCAGGTAGATCTGTTCGTCCGTCAGGCGCAGGCGTTTAAACTCAGCGAGAACGCGGTCGAGGTCAGCGATTGCGATGCGCGGTTTACGGCCCTCGTACGACAGGCTTGGCAACGAAGGGAGGAAGTGGTCGTCGAATACCTCCTCACGCACATAGACCCGGTAGCTGTAGGGGTCGTCGTAGAACCAGCAGGTCAATTGCGACGACGAGAAGTGCGCCTTGACGTGATAGGCACCCTTGTCGACGAACAGCTGGTGCATGATGCCAAACACACTGTCGAGCTGTTCATCGAACAGGCTCTGGGCGCGCGTCTGCTCAAACAGAAACGCCCTGACCGACGGGTCGCCTTTGACTTGTAACCACCGCTCCGGCATGGCCTGCTCTCCGCGTTGTGTGTTGACCGCAATACACGCGCGGCCAACCTTATTCTGGCAGAACGAAAGGCAAGCATACCCCGAAAACACCGTCGTAATTGCCGACGTTTAGATACGTGGCCGGCGCGGTACCCGGCCGGCCGGCTAACGACGGTCGCTGGCCGAACGCTCACGCTCGATCAGCAAGCGATGCGAAGGCAGCAACAACAGGCGGTAGTCGCGAAAGTCTTTGTTCAGCACCGACTTCACCGCCCAGATCCCGGCCGGCACACTGAACAGAAGCATCAGGGTGTTGATGATCGCGCTGATCGGCCATTCACCGCCCACGTGGTTCAAGTAGGTTGCCGCCATCGATCCGACGGCCAATACCGACAACAGGGTAACCACCACCGTGCGCCAGGCGATGCTCCACCAGATACGCAGGCCGACCGCCCAGCCGATCTCGAGGCCACCATGCAGTAGCAGGTATTCAAGATCGACGCGGTTTTCAAGTTGGGACAAACGATCGGCGTGTGCATGCGGGGATTGCCCCCGGCGATCTCGGTAATCCACTGGAACTCCTTTCCGTTTTGCGCGCCAATCCTTTTGGCGCAGACCATCTCGACGGGTCGAAGGATATCGCAGCGCAACGGGGATAGCGACAAGCACAGGCCATGCTAAGGAACGACGCTCCCAAGGTAAAAACATGACATTCAGGGTGGCAATGCAAGAAAGCGTTAAGGCTTGCGCTAGCCTGCGTTATCCATCAAGCCGTAAAGGCGTTGCCACTCGGCCTGCAACGAGTTCTCCGGCATCTCCTCACCGGCGCGCTGGTACCAATATGAGGCGTTTCCCATATCGCCCTCGGCGCGATGCAGGTAGCCGTGCACGAGACATGACGACCGGTCTGACGCCTGTTGCACCAAGCGATGGGCTTCATCCCACTTGCCCACGCGCGCCAGTTCAAGTGCGTGTTTATGATCTATGGACATCCGCTACCCCTGGACCATCAACCGTTGTCGTCCTGCGCCGGCCAATCGGCGCAGCCGGGTTGTTCAACCCGGCCGGTTTGCCAGCGTGTCAATTGTAGCTTCGATTGCGCTCAGTGTGAGGCAGCGAGTTCCGCCAGGTTTTCTTCCAACATCTTGCGGTATTGATCGCACAGAAAATTCACCGCGCGACTGCGCGTGTCGTTGTCGTCGGTGCCATCCACGGCATTGAAAGCGTTGTAGCGGGCGGCGGCATACATAAAGGCTGCACTAAGCATCGGCACCGCCCAATCTTCGCTGAGTTGATTGGCGAGATTGATGAATTCATCGGCGACTTCGTGAAAGACTTCTTCTTGCATTTGGAACAACCTCAGGCGTTGGCGCGAACCGGTGTGACATCACCGGCGAAAAGCTCATCGACGATCTGGTCGAGCCAGGTATCGATACGTTCGTCGGTCTTCAGATGCTGCAGGTGCTGATCCAGCACCAGCCCGACAAAGCGCCCGTCGATCACGGCGCGCGATGTTTCGAATTCGTAGTCGCCCGCATCCCATGCACCGATGACGTCGGCGCCGCTCGCAGTAACGACATCGTAGAGATCGCGCAATCCATCGACGAAGTGTTCCGGGTAACTCTCCTGGTCACCCAGGCCGTAGAGCGCCACCGTTCTACCCGACAGGTCGGCAGCGGTCAGTTGCGGCAGGAATTCAAACCAGCTTTCTTCGGTGTTGCGATTCGGCTTGCCCGGCAACACACCTTTGCCGTAGGTCGGCGTGCCCAGGATCAGGCTATCGCAGCCGAGCAGATCGTCGATGTCGACGCGGTTGATGTTGATCGGCTTGGCCACCGCATCGTCACCGAGACGCTTCTTGAGATTCTTGGCGATTTTCTTGGCGATCAGCCGAGTCGTACCCGAGTCCGTTCCGAAAAAGATCCCGACCTGCTTCATGAAGTGCTCCGAGTTGCTTGGTACGAGGAGCCATATACTCCCTTAGCGTGTCGTTGCAATTACCGAACCAGCTCAGAAGCGAGCTGCCAAGCTGTTGATTTCAAATGCTTGCGCGGGCCAGCGATCGGGCACGTGCAGTGACAAAGCAGGCCGACGGCCGGCGATTGTCGCAATCCTTACAATCCCCGTGCGCAGTCAGGCCGGCGTGAGATGGCAGCGTCCGTGTTTCTCGATCAGAAAGATGGTGCCGTCGCGCTCGTCGATCTTCAGCGCAGTCAACGACTCGCCGGCGCAGATATCGCTGCGGCACATCCCGGTGTCCGGTTCGTAGATCAGGCCATGCATCGTGCAACGGATGTACCTGCCCGACTCGTCGAATACATTGCACTGCTCGCAATCGAGTGTTCTGGGCATGTGCACACACTGATTCAAATAGGCGTAGGCGACGCCCTGATGGCGAACGACGATCGCTTTGCGTGCCTCGCCGCGATACACCACGTCGAAGCCGACGTAGCTGTTATTGGCCAGCGCGCTCGATGCGCACACCGGTTGCGGTTCGCCGCGCATCAGGTGGTCCGCTCCGGCAGTTGGTCGAACAGGCCCTGCTGACGGATCGAAGCCTTGAAACCTTTCATGACCGGTCGTGACAACACGGTCTCGGCCAGCACGCGCTTTTCATAGATCCGGTTGCGCATCTCCTCGTTGAGATTGCCGCGTGCCTCTGCGATCAGCCGATGCATACCATCGTCGAACAATTCACCGCACAACCCTTTGACCTGGTCGTAGAGCAAGGTCATGACGATCTTCTCTTCGGGGTACATCTTGCACTTGCCGTCGAGAATCTTGAGCATCACGGTGGTTGCACAGTCGACATGGATCGGGGTCAAGGGGTGTTCGGCCACCCACCGGCCAACAGTGTCTGGGTTCATTGCGTTTCCTAGTGCGGCGCACGTTCGGCCCGAACGCGCACCGCAGGCAGCACGGGATTCAATGCCTGAGCACGAAGCAAGCGCTATGCCGATCTCCAAGGTGTTGATTTGGCGGGGATTCGCGTCCGCTCGTCACGCAAGAACTGCGACAAGACCCGAGGCCTTGTCGTGAATCACACAAGCGCTGCCGACGGCTACCAGTTCAGGTGATGCTCGTCGGTATCGTCCAGGCGTTCACCGGGATCTTCTACCGGCTCATCAGACAAGGCGGCCTCGACCAGCGCCTGCTGCTGCATACGGTGCAGGGCTGCATTACCGCAGGCCGGCGACGCAGAAGGCGCACGACCGGCATAACCCAGGGTCTGGTCGTCGCGCGTCAGCACACGCAGGTGGTGCTGAATCTGATACCAGGCGCCCTGGTTACGTGGTTCTTCCTGGCACCAGACGATCTCCTGCGCCTTGGCGTACTTAGACAGCAACTCGCCGAGACGACGGCGCGGAAACGGGTACAACTGCTCAACCCGCATGATTGCGATGTCGTTCGCGCCGCGTTCGCGCCGTTCGACCAGCAGATCGAAATACACCTTGCCGCTGCACAGCACCACCCGTCGCACCCTGCCCGATTCGAGATCATCGATCTCGGGCTGCACGACGGCCAGCGCTCCATTGCTCAGGGCATCCAGCGACGACTTGGACAGCGGATGACGCAACAGGCTCTTCGGCGTCATAACAACCAACGGTCGGCGAAAACGCCGCTTGATCTGGTCACGCAGCAGATGGAAGAACTGCGCCGGCGTGGTCGGTACCCAGACGCGCATGTTGAGTTCGGCGCACAACTGCAGGAAACGTTCGAGGCGCGCCGAAGAATGCTCCGGCCCCTGGCCTTCGAAGCCGTGCGGCAGGAACAAGGTCAACTGACACAGGCGCTCCCACTTCAGGTAACCGCTGGCGATGAACTGGTCGATGACCATCTGCGCACCGTTGGCAAAGTCACCGAACTGCGCCTCCCAGATCACCAGGGTATTGGGCATCGAGGTCGCGTAGCCGTACTCGAAACCCAGTACCGCAAGTTCAGACAGAATCGAGTTGATGACCTCGAAACGTGGCTGTCCTTCGAACAACTCGGTTAACGGGATATGTGTTTCGAAGTTGTTTTGATCGTGATAGGCAGCATGGCGGTGGGCGAAGGTTCCGCGGATCGAGTCCTGCCCCGACAGCCGCACCGCATGTCCTTCCTTGAGCAGGGTCGCATAGGCCAGTATCTCGGCCATACCCCAGTCGAGCGGCTGCTCGCCCGCCAGCATGCGATGCCGCTCTTCGACGACCTTCGCCACGCCGCGCTGCAACTCAAATCCATCCGGCACGCGGATGGCACGCTCGCCGAGTTCGCGCAGGCGGTCGATCGGTACCTGGGTATTGACCATGTCGCCCGGTCGGGCGTTGAGGTACTGCTCCCAGTGCGCCTCGTAGCCGGTCCGCGAGCCATGCAGAAACTCTCGCACCACCACCTTGCCGTGCTCCAACGACTGGCGGTACGCCTCCGCCATCTTGTCCGGCTCGGTAGCGGCGATCAGCCCTTCTTCGACCAGGCGCTTGGCGTACAGGGTGCGCGTCGTATCCATGTTGCGGATACGATGGTACATCTGCGGCTGCGTCATCATCGGTTCGTCGGCTTCGTTGTGCCCCTGGCGTCGGTAGCAGACCAGGTCGATGACCACGTCGTTGTGAAAAGTCCGGCGGTAGTCGAGCGCAAGCCGGGTGACGAACAGCACCGCGTCCGGGTCATCGGCGTTGACGTGAAAGATGGGCGCCTGAATCAGCTTGGCGACCTCAGTGCAGTACAGCGTCGAACGCGCCTCCTGCGGATGACTGGTGGTGAAGCCGATTTGGTTGTTGACTACGATGTGCAGCGTACCGCCGGTCCCGTAGGCCGGCGTCTTCGACAGGTTCAGCGTTTCGGTGACCACTCCCTGGCCGATGAACGCCGCATCGCCATGCACGATGACCGGCAGGACCAGGTCGGTCGCATCCTCTTCGTGACGGTCCTGGCGCGCACGACAGCCGCCCTCGATCACCGGGCCGACGATCTCGAGATGCGAAGGATTGAATGCCAACGACAGGTGCACCGGGCCGCCGGGCGTTTGGATGTTGGAATAGAAACCCTGGTGATACTTGACGTCGCCCGAGCCGCTGCGCTGGTCGCTGCCATGACTCCCCTCGAACTCGGAGAACAACTCGCTGGGCGCCTTGCCCAGCAGGTTGACCAGCACGTTCAGGCGACCGCGGTGCGCCATGCCGATCACGATATCCGTGATCCCACGTTGACCGCCGCCCTGCACGATCTCGTCGAGCAAGGGGATCAGTGAATCGCCGCCTTCGAGCGAGAACCTTTTCTGGCCGACGTAACGACGGTGCAGGAAGCGTTCGAGCCCTTCGGCGGCAGTCAGATCGCGCAACGTATCGATACGCACCGCCGCGCTGTGTTGGTCGGCCCAGTAGCCGCGCGTCGATTCGAGGCGGCGCTCGATCCAGCGGCGTTCATCCGATGCCGAGATGTGCATGTGCTCGCTGGCGACGGTACTGCAATAGACACGCTCCAGCGCATCGATCACCTCGGTGACCGGCAATGGACGCTCGGCATCGATCGAGACGACATCGATCTCCTGCGCCAGGGCCTGCTCGTCGAGGCCGTAGTATTCGGGTGTCAGCTCTTTTGGCCGCGGTCGTTCCGTCAGGCCGAGCGGATCGATATCGGCATGCAGGTGACCGAGCATGCGATAGGCCATGATCAGGCGTTCGACGCCGGTCAGCGGGTCGGCGATGACGCCCGGCTGGGTCGGGACCGTGCCCGGCGCCCCGTTGCTGCCTGCCCCTTGTTCGAAACCGTAGAAAAAGCTGCGCCACTCAGGCGCGACACTCTCCGGTGAATCACGGAAGGCTTCGTAGAGTTGATCGATATACTCGGCGTTTGCACCACTGAACCCGGCATCGCGGCGCAGATTATCCAAGGACTTATTCATGTTCTGGTCGACCGAAATGCAAGCTGGCTACCATGCCGTTGCGGCGGAAGCGGGACGCATGCCCTCGCTGAAAGGATAAAACAAGCGTAGCGGAACTACCGGGCTGCGTACATTGACGCACGTCCGTTTTGCCGCGATTGCCCCTGCAAAGAAACACCGCCGGGGTTGGCGGTCAAGTATCCTCGGAGGTCGCAATGGAGAGGAGAAGATCAGTTCAACCGGCCTTCACCGGCATGCTCTGCGTGGGCGTACGTTTCTGCCAGGGATACAGGGTTTCATCTTCGACCTGTAGGCAGGCGCGGATCATGCCGTACCAGCGGTCGATCACCACGGTCATCTGCGCATAGTACGATTGCGGCTCCGTGCCGTTGCCAGGGTTCCCGATGATTGCGCGCGCATGCAGCAGGGCGTCGCGGGTCAGCGACAATGCCGATGGGTCGGGTACCGTGTCGGCGACGTCTTTCATGATCTGGCCCGCTGCACTACGTGACACCTGCATCGTCTTGATGACGCGCTCTTCGGCTTCGCCGTTGCGTGCCAGCAGGTGCAGGCCCCAGGCACGAAGAATGCCCAGGTGCTCCATCAGGCGCGGCCATTCCTTGAGGATCTCGGCCTTCTCGGCGCCGAGCAGTTTGGCATTGTCGGTCGCCAGCACCTTGAGGATGCCCACCATGCCGATGATGACGTCGCCATGCACTTCGAGATTGGTGTAGAAATCGAGGTCGCGCCAATTGTTGCGCAGCGACTCCCAACGACCGAGCACGATTCGCCACTGCGGGCTGCGAAACACCGGGTGTTTCTCGCCGTAGTGACTGGCCAGGGCATACAGCGAGCGCTGCAACTTATGTTCAGTGGCATCGAGTTCGCTGTTGAACGCCGATTCACCGTCGAGCACGGCTCCGCTCAGGCCGCGATGCAGTTGCAGATCCTGCATCAGGTTGAGCGCTACGAGACAGATCTCCACGGCACGCTGGCGGCGCGTCGCCGATGGATGCGTCCATTCGAAAACCCGCTGCCCCACTTCACTGGCCAGGGCCTTGGTCCGCTCTTTGAAAAACACCTTCGCCATACCCCTTCCTGCATGGGTGACTGTTGGGTCGTTGTGCGGCGGGCGACTGTCGCCGCACGCATCAGCACAAGCCCGACCATCGATACCGCTTCGCCTATGCATCAGACATACCACCAGAAAACTTCTCGAAAAAACCGCTACTTGTAGCTCGCGAGGGCGCCCAGCCTGCACCAACTTGGCGGGATATCGATGGTCCACGCACCAGCACTGGGACCGCGACCTGTGCGCCAAGTCGCATCGCCGAGTGCCCCTAAGAAACCCTTAATTTGCACTGCATAGCATCGGCGCGCTTACAACACTCAAGGGAGACAAGGAGAATGACCTACGATTTCAACGCTATCCGCATCGGCGCGATTCTGGCCATGCTGACGCTGATCTTCGGCATCGGTATGGGGGTCGTGTTCGGCGCCAACGAAGATGCGGTCAAGGACTACATCAAAGAAGGCGTGGCACAACATGCAGGCATGCATGACGACCAGAGCGAGTCGAAGATCTGGCGCTACGCCCAGCGGGCGCACTTCCATGCCACCGGTGTCGGCGCCTTCGCGCTCGGCATGATCGTGCTGGCCGGGCTGAGCAACATGTCGCGCACGTTGAAGATGACGACGTCGGTGCTGATCGGCATCGGTAGCTTCTATGCCTTGGCGTGGCTCAGCATGTTTCTGTTGTCGCCGTCGATGGGGCGCGGTGCCGCACACGAGGCGCTGCTGACCAAGGCGGTAACCAGCGTCACGGTCGGCGCCATGTTGCTCGGCGTCGCCCTGTTGTCGCTGCACATGATCTTCGGTTTCGGCAAATCCCGCGACTGAGCGATCGCCCCGGCCCCGTGCAGACGGGGCCGGTGGCATTTCAGTATCTGCCGAAATACCCCGGAATTCGCAACGTGGCAACTCTATGTGGGGGTGCTACGCTTTCGCCAACGAGGCCTGGATTCCCTTCCCGGGTTTGCCTCTATGATGGGCGCAATGCGATGCCGAAAACCTTGAAAGACGACCAATCCGGCGAGTTGATGGAACGCCTCAGCGCGATGTCGCGCGGCAAGAAGATCGTGCTGGTCGTGTTTATTATCTGGGCGATTCAGGCCATTCCGAAATGGACCGCTGCAATCGTCGCCGACGGCGAGACATCCGCCGACATCATGCGGTTCTTCATTACACCGCGTTAGGTCCCGCCTTTGCTATTCAGGTGGTCGCGGCCAGCGGCTCATCCACCGCCTGGCGCCCGATCGACACCTGGTTTCGTCCCTTCGATTTGGCGTGGTACAGATTCTCATCGGCACGCTTTGTCCAGGCGCGCCAGTTTTCATCCGGCTGCAGCGTGGCGACACCGATACTCACGGTCACCCGGTGTTCGTCCAGAAACGAGTGGGTCGACACGGCATCGCACAGTTCCTTGGCCACCCGACGACCATTCTGCTCATCCGTGCCGTACAACAGCGCCAGAAACTCTTCGCCCCCGAGGCGGAACACGCGGTCGACACGACGCAGGCGATGCGACAGCAGCTTGCCGACCCCACGCAGCACGGTATCGCCGCCGTCGTGTCCGAAGTCATCATTGATTTGCTTGAAGTGATCCAGGTCGAGGGCGATCAGCGTCATCGGCGTTTGGGTGCGCCGGCTCTGCAGCACGGCCTGCTCGAGCGTTGTACGCAACAAGGTGCGATTGAACACCCCGGTCAACGGATCCGTGACCGCCAGCATCTGCAGTTTTTCCTGCTGACTGGTGATCACTCGCATGAAGATAATCGAGAAGGTACTGACGACCAGCAGCGTAGCCGCGACACGCGCCGCCAGTGCGTGATCCAACACCATCCAGGCGATCGGCAACATCAACGCCAGCAGCAACAGATTGGCGATCCACGCCTTCTTCTCCGACAGGATGAAGTAGAAGGAGATGACCGCCGGATAACTCCAGAGTGCGCCGACGATGCCGTGCTCATAAAACACCGCCGCCAACAATGCCAGGATGATCGGCACCAGAGCAAAGAACGTCAGGCCGGGATAGTAACGTCCTCGCCCGATACTCCAGGCCTTGAACGCCAGGATGGCGACAATCGCCAGTGAGCCGACACCCAACACGACCCTGCCCTCGGCAAAGTTGTGGATCGAAAAAGGGGTCAGCAATATGAGCGTGGTTATCGCGACCCCCTGGGTCGACTTGATCCGGAAATCGGACAACTGCTCAGTGCCATGAGTGGGTAATTCCACGGCGCACGCCTTTTATGATTCTTGATTGTTACGTCAGCACGCGCGTGCTGCCGCACGCTCTTTCCGGTCGTCAGCCGGTTCGCTGAACGGATAATTCTGCCACGAAATATGCGCCGATGTGGGCCCGTGGTGAACGTGTCGACAATTTCCTACACGCTCGTCAGGCAACCTCCGAGGCAGAAACTTCCCGCAATGCATCCGCCGACACCGGCGGGCGTTTGTCGATCCAAGGACAGGCATTCTCCAACTGTGCTGCCAGCGCGAACAGCAGGGCGTCGTTGCCGTGCGCGGCGATGAATTGGACGCCATGCGGCAAGCGCGCGTCGTCCCAGAACAGCGGTACCGACATCGCCGGCTGCCCAGTCATGTTCGCTATCGGGGTGAACGGCGTTTGGTAAATCGAACTGTCGATCATCGAATCGAGCAAGGCATCATTGACCGACCATCGGGCCAGGCGGGTACTCGACATAAAGCGCATCAACATCCGCTCGAGCGGCTTGGGATCGAGCGCCCCGTGTTTCAACGGCGGCGTCGCCACCGTGGGCGTCAGCAGCACATCGAACTGCTCGTGCAAGCGCGACATGGCCTGCGCCGCTTCGCGCCATTCGCGCAACGCCGCGTCGACCTGCTCTTGCGTCACTCCGCGACCGGCCGTGGCCATGAAACGGTTCGCCAGCTCGATATCGAGGCCGGCCGCCGGCACACCGAGTAATTGCGCCATGGCGTCGAGGTCTTGCGCCGTCGAATGCACAACAATCCGCAGAAAGGCGCGCATCAGCGCCCTGCCGTTGAACGGCCATTCCAATTCTTCGACCTCGTGGCCCAGCGACTCGCAGATCGCCGAGGTCTGTACGGCAGCAGCTGCCGCCTGTGGGGACACGGGCCTCTCGACCGGCGACTGGATGAGCAGGCCGACCCGCAATTCGCGGTGCAGGCCACGCTCGACGGCATGCAGGTATCCACCCTCGAACGATTGCAATTGGGACCGTCGCACACGCATTGGATTGTCAACAATCAAGTCGAGATAGGCGGCACTGTCGCGCACCGAACGTGTCAGCACATGGCTGACCACCGCATCTCCCCACGCGGCCTTGGCATCGGCATAGGCATTGATTCCGCGTGATGGCTTGAAGCCGAACACGCCGCAGTAAGAGGCAGGCAGCCGAATCGATCCACCACCGTCGCTGCCCCAGGCCATCGGCACGATCCCGGCCGCCACAGCCGCGGCGCTGCCGCCGCTCGAACCACCGGCGTTGAGATCGGTATTCCACGGATTGTTGGTTGGACCGAATGCCACCGGCGCGGTCAGCGAGGCGTTGCCGAATTCGGCGGTGTTTGTCTTGCCGAAGGTCACCAGGCCGATCTCGCGAAACCGCTGCGCCAGCAGGCAATCGTGTTCCGGTACATAGTGACGCATGGCGCGGCTGCCGTTCGACATCGGTTCACCGGCCATCGGCAGGAAGAGGTCTTTGACGAGAAAGGGCACGCCGGCAAAAGGCGCCTGCCTGTCGACGCCGGCGAGTACGCATTCGGCGTAGTTATCCATCGACGCGATCACGGCATTCAGCACCGGGTTGACCGCTGCAACCCGTTGCCGTGCTTCATCCAAGAGCTCGCCGGGCGCCACGTCGCCGCGACGCACATGTTCGGCCATCGCTACCGCATCCCAGCGGCCATAGTCCTGCATATCTGCCTCCTTGCCTTTTCGGTCGGATATCCCAATCCATCCTCGTGTCCACCACGTGCTACGGCGTCAGCACACGGCAATCAGCGCTTGCGATTCTCTCCGCGCCGCGCAGCTTCGAATGCGCGCGCAGCCCAGATCGCCGCCTCTTCCGCATCATCATAGATCAGTGCGGGCGCTTCATAATACGACATCTTGATCGCTCGCCCGGCCTTTACATAGCTGAATGGCGCAAGATCCAGCTGTTCGTAATCGGGACGGTTTACGTCGTCGGTCTTGAGATAAAGCACGTCATCCGCCACCAGACCGAACATCAAGCCGTCGAGGAAAACACCATGTCCGCCAAACATGCGTCGCAGACGCACCTGGCCCATCGATTCGAACAACTCCGGCAGGTATTCGGCGAACTCACTCATACGCCGATTTGCAGGCACTTAGCCATGCGCCTTGTCCATGTGGGCACCGATAAACGCCGACCAGACCTCGTTCGGCTCCCACACCGAACGCAGCGCGGCAAACGCCTGCTCTTCCGGCATCCTTTGGCGACTAAGCAGATACAGACCGACGAACGCCGTCGCGCGCATGTTGGCCGCACAGTGCACAAACACCTTCTGCCCTTCGGCAGAGCGCATCGCTGCGTAGAACTGCTCGAGGTGCGACGCATGCGGCGCGTCGAAAGGCACCGGGATATGCACATAGCGCATGCCCAGGCCGCTCACCAGGCCGGTCTCGTCGGGCAGCGAGTAGCGGGGGTCGTTGTGCAGGGCAAGATTGATCACCACGTCGAAGTCGGACGCTGCGACCTCGCGCAATTGCGCTTCAGTCGGCTGACCGGCGGTCACCAACTGGTCGCTGACGCGGCGGAAGTTGTAGATGTCGTCCAACACAGCGGCTATCCCGATTGGTCTGCACGGTGATGAGACTCGAAGCTAGCACGTCACGCCACTGGGAGCAGTGGTTTTGTCGCCGAAACCCCAGCGTCGCAACGCGGGTGAGCTGGCAGGTTAAACGGAGATTGGGGCGAAGAAGAAAGCGCGGCGACCAGTGTGCAGCCACCTGATGGCAAGAAAAGCCGGAAATCGAACGACAAGCGGCCCCGCGCAGGGGCCGCTAATCAAACATCATCAGGATACGCCACAGCGCATATCGCGCATCGATGACGGCGGATGCATACCCAGCATACGCATGACCTTCGCAACGGTGCGCGAGGCGGCCGCGATCAGGGGGCATCCTGCTACGGAGCAGGTTCGCCACATGGGACGGACGATGGAGTGCTTGCCCATGGCCAGATCCAGTCCGACCGACAGGGCCATACCCAGGATCAGCGAAACGACGGTATGGTCGGTGAGATGACCGATAACCCCGGCATAGATGACGGGTACGGCCCGAATGATGACCCTACCGGTCGCTTCCTTCGTGTCTTCCGGCATTTCGTGGGAATAATGAGAATACTGGTCGTGGTGTTTGCGTGCGTGACGCCCTACTCCCGAAGTACGCTCGGTGCGATGTCGATCTGTTTCATTCTCGGATAGCATGTTGATACTGCCTTCTGCATAACTCTTGATGTGATCTATATCGACCTGTCATTAGAAAGATGAATACCCTTAAGGGAATTCGCGTAATTAATTGTGCTCTGCAGCAAACGTGCCCAATCGCGCCTGATTACCGCATCCTACTGATTACAAATCCATTTTCTTCAGCACAGGACTTTTAATTCCGGTGACGATCTACCTTGATCGCACCAACTTTGTACAGGTTCCAACAACGTTGGTTGGTGAAACGAGCAACAAATTTCGAGAAACGAAGCCGTCGATCACGCCAAAACCGGCTCAGTTCTCAACTTAGTCGGGTTTCGGTTAAGGGAGTTCCCGGAACATTTGTAAATTCACGTTAGGGATTTCCCTTACCCTTTCGCCCTCAAAGTGGACGCTACACCGGACTGAGGTCATAGCGCAATAACAAAAATCTATGAGGCCAGTGTGGAAATATGCCAGGGACTACGTCAAGACTCTTGAAGATTTCGCAATTTCAGCGCAAAAAAAACCGCCCCCGATGGGGGGCGGTTCGTTAGCGTAGCTGAGGTTGCGAGGCGGCTTACAGCTTCACGCCCAGCGCATCCAAGGTCTCGATCGTGAGTTGCCCGGACGCCAGGTTTTTCGACTTCTGGAAATTGCGCACGGCGCGCATCGTCATCGGGCCGAGTGAGCCATCGATCGTTCCACCGTAGACGCCTTGCTCTTTCAGAGCCGCCTGGATTTGACCGACCACGTCGCGCGTCATGTTGGTTTCACACAGGATCTGGCGCCACTCCAGGCCACCGTCCTGCACCTTCATGATCTTCTCGACCTCGACCAACTCGGCCGGTACCGGCGCACGCTCGGGCTTGGCCTTCTCGACCAGCTCCTGCACCTTGACGGTGACATATTCGGCCGGGATCTTGGTCACTTTGGTCTCGGCGGCTTTGTCGATAACCCGCTTTTTGACGACCTTGTACTTGGCCGGCTCAACGACGGTTTCGGTGGTCGCCGGCGTGATCAGCTTGCGACGCTGAATGGTTTTGTACTCTGCCGGCACCTCGACTAGACACATAATCTCGCCGGTGCTGGCGTCGATCTTCTCGACCGGGCCACGGCCGGTTTTCCAGGTGGTATAGCCTTCGCGTACCAACACCTTCTCTTCGACTTCATCGAACTGTGCCGGAACGATCTTCAGAACCTCGGTAGCCGGTTTGATTTCGACTTTCTCTTCGACGGTCTTGAAGGTTGCGGGGATCACCTCGATCTTTTCGCTTTCTTCTTTGACCAGCACCTGCTTCTCGACCCACTTAAACTGGGCCGGCATGATCTCGACATGCTCGGTACCGTCCGTAACCACGATCTCTTCGACTTTCGTTTCGTACTGCGGCGGCACGTAGATCCGGGTATAGCACTCACCAGGCTTCGCCCCGGGCGGCAGCAAAGGCACGTCTTGAGCAGACACCTGGCCTGCGGCAAGGAACATAGCTACCGCTGAACTAGTAACAAACGGCACAAAATGGCGAACCAGCATTGAACTCCCTCCAAGGTCACAAAGGCGGTCATGATCATTTAGAGCGACCGCTCGGGCATGCAGGCTAAAGTCGCCCGCCCAGGAACACAAATCCGATCGATCAAACTGAGAAATGGACATCAATTTTGTGATTGAAACCGCATTTTGGCGCGAAACCCAGGCGCCACAAACCGCTGTGGCGATCTACGTCGCCGGTCGCTCAAGTACGGCGAGCTGGTTGCACATCAGCTGAAAATAGCGGTGCGACTTGAGCTTGAGGCCCACCTCGTCGACCAGAATACGGAAACGGTGGCGGTTGTAGAGCACGATGTGATCGTCGACCGCCATCTTCGAAAACAAGCCGACCGACGCGCCCAGGCGGTGTACAAAATCGTTGCCGATCGGCGTCGGCGTGGTGATCACAATTACGCCGCCGGGTTTGAGCAGCTTGGCGACCTGGTCCATCACGAACTGCTGATTGAACAGATGTTCGATCAAGGCGATCATCAGGATGCAGTCGAACTGACGATCGATGTTCAGCTGGTCCTTGTCGAGATCGCGCTGATAGAAGGTTGAGTCGGGGTACAGACCCTTGAGTTTCTCGATCTGCTTGGGCGAGCGCTCAACACCGGAGTAGCTGGTGAGCTTGTCGGCATGCTCGGCCAGCACCTGGGCGTTGCCGCACCCCAGCTCCAGCACGTCACCCCGGATGTGAGGTGCGATCATCGCATAGCGTTGGTTGGCGATGAACTTCGTCAGCAGCGGCATACCTACCTCTTTATTCTGATTCGCCCGGCCTCTGGCATCTGCCGATGCTAACAAAGTTTGCGCTCAGGTGTTCAGCCGGCGCGGACACAAAAAACCCCGGCCAATGGCCGGGGTCTGACAGAGCATGCGAATTACGCCAGAAATCAAATTGCGAGTTTCAGCACGACCTCCTGGCCGCGTTTGGCTGACTCGACGAACTCCGGCATCTGGTCGAAGTTCATGTAGCGGTAGATCTCCGGCGCCATGCTGTCGATCTTGCCCGCGTATTCCATGTATTCGGCCGGCGTCGGCAGCTTACCGAGTACCGCCGCGATCGCCGCCAGCTCGGCCGAGGCCAGGTACACGTTCGCGCCCTGGCCCAAACGGTTCGGGAAGTTACGCGTCGAGGTCGACACCGCCGTCGAGTTGGCCGCGATGCGCGCCTGGTTGCCCATACACAGCGAACAGCCCGGCATCTCGGTACGCGCGCCGGAGGTGGCGAAGATGTTGTAGTAACCCTCTTCCATCAGCACGTGCTCGTCCATCTTGGTCGGCGGTGCGATCCACAGACGGGTCGGAATCACCTCGCCGGCTGCCTGCAGCAGCTTGCCGGCCGCGCGGAAGTGACCGATGTTGGTCATGCACGAACCGATGAACACCTCGTCGATCTTGTCGCCGGCCACGTCAGACAAGGTCTTGACGTCGTCCGGATCGTTCGGGCAAGCCAACAGCGGCTCTTTGATCTCGGACATGTTGATCTCGATGACCTCGGCGTACTCCGCGTCTTCGTCGGCACGCATCAGCGACGGGTTGGCCAGCCACTCTTCCATCGCACGCGCACGACGCTCGAGAGTACGCTTGTCGTCGTAGCCGTTGTCGATCATCCAACGCAGCATGACGATGTTCGAACGCAGGTACTCGGCGACCGAGTCTTCCGAAAGCTCAATCGTACAACCGCCGGCGGAGCGCTCGGCCGAGGCATCCGACAGCTCAAACGCCTGCTCGACGGTCAAATTCGGCAAGCCCTGGATCTCGAGGATACGACCGTTGTAGACGTTCTTCTTGCCCTGCTTCTCAACCGTCAGCAGGCCTCGCTTGATCGCCTCGTAAGGAATCGCGTTGACCAGGTCGCGCAGCGTGATACCCGGCTGCATCTCACCGGTGAACTTGACCAGTACCGATTCGGGCATATCCAGCGGCATTACGCCCAAGGCCGCGGCGAACGCCACCAAGCCGGAACCGGCCGGGAACGAGATACCGAGCGGGAAGCGGGTGTGCGAATCGCCGCCGGTGCCGACCTGGTCGGGCAGCAACATGCGGTTCAGCCAGCTGTGGATGATGCCGTCGCCAGGACGCAGCGATACACCGCCACGCGTTTGGATAAAGTCCGGCAGCGTGTGCTGGGTATTGATATCGACCGGCTTCGGATAGGCCGCGGTGTGGCAGAACGACTGCATGACCAGATCGGCCGAGAAGCCGAGGCACGCGAGTTCTTTAAGCTCGTCGCGGGTCATCGGGCCGGTGGTGTCCTGGCTGCCGACCGTGCTCATGCGCGGCTCGCAGTAGGTGCCCGGGCGAATACCGTCGACGCCGCAGGCCTGGCCGACCATCTTCTGCGCCAGCGTAAAGCCCTTACCGCTATCTTTCGGATCGACCGGCGTACGGAACACCTCGCTATGGCCGAGGCCGAGCGAGTCGCGTGCACGGGCTGTCAGGCTGCGGCCGATGATCAGCGGTATGCGGCCACCGGCCTGCACCTCGTCGAGGATCACGTCGGTCTTGAGCGAAAACTCCGAAATCACCTCGCCCGCTTCGTTTTCGATCGTGCCGGCATACGGCTTGATCACGATCACGTCGCCGGTGTTCATCTTCTCGACCGGACATTCGATCGGCAGTGCACCCGAATCTTCAACCGTATTGAAGAAGATCGGCGCGATCTTGCCGCCGAGCACCACGCCACCGGCACGCTTGTTCGGCACAAACGGAATGTCGTGACCCATGTGCCACAGCACCGAGTTGGTGGCCGACTTGCGCGAAGATCCGGTACCCACCACGTCGCCGACATAGGCCAGCGGCAGGCCTTTGGCTTCGAGTTCATCGATGGCCTTGATCGGGCCGACCTTGCCCGGATCATCCGGGACGATGCCTTCGCGCGCGTTCTTCAGCATGGCCAGCGCGTGCAACGGAATGTCGGGACGCGACCAGGCATCCTGTGCCGGCGAAAGGTCGTCGGTATTGGTTTCGCCCGGCACCTTGAACACGGTCAGTTTGATCTCGTCGGCGACCTTGTCTTTACGGGTGAACCACTCGGCATCGGCCCACGATTGGATGACCGCCTTGGCATTGGCATTGCCGGCCTTCGACTTTTCTTCAACATCGTGGAACGCATCGAACATCAGCAGGGTGTACTTCAGCTGTTCGCCGGCGAGCTCGCCCAAGTCGGCATCGTCGAGCAGGTCGATCAGCGGCTGGATGTTGTAGCCACCGAGCATGGTGCCCAGCAGTTCGACCGCCTTGCGCTTGTCGATCAGCGGCGATTCGGCCTCGCCCTTGGCAACGGCAGACAGGAAGCCGGCTTTGACGTAAGCCGCATCATCGACGCCCGGCGGCACACGATTGATCAGCAGATCGAGCAGGGTTTCTTCTTCGCCGGCCGGCGGCGCCTTGAGCATGGTGACCAGTTCGTTCACCTGCTCTGCGTTCAACGGCAGCGGCGGGATACCCTGTTCGGCGCGTTCTTCAACGTGTTTGCGATAGGCTTCGAGCATTGTTCACCTCATGAGCTGTATGGCGGGCAATGTTCCGAGTCTAGTCGGCGCGTGCCCCGCTGGTGGTTAAACCCTGGTTTCTACCGGGCCACGGCGCATTGAGCGCTCAGCCCGGCTAACTGGGCGGGCAAATTAGCAAAGGCAAAAACATACGTAAAATGGATACTTTGCATAAATAACATGATATTTTTGCATGCATGGATCTGGTCTTGCTGCGCTCATTCCTGGCGGTGGCTGAAATCGGCGCAATAACCGAGGCCGCCGAACAGATCGGCATTACCCAACCGGCACTGTCACGCCGTCTGCAACAGCTCGAACAACACCTGGGCGTGGAACTGCTCGTGCGGGGCCGAAAAGGGGCAACGCTGACCGAGATGGGCCGGCTGGTGCAGTCCGAGGCGCTCGGCATCGTGGCGCGCTACGAGCAGATGCGCGAGTTGGTGTCGAGTCATCAGCGACTTGAAGGCGGCACCGTGCGCATCGGTGGCGGTGCGACGGCAGTATCGTTCATCCTGCCTGAAGCGATTGCCGAGTTTCAGGCGGCCTACCCGCAGGTGCGCTTCCAGATGCGCGAGGCCGGTAGTAGCGAGATTGCTGACGACGTGGTGGCCGGCCACCTCGAACTCGGCGTGGTCACCCTGCCCGTGCGTGACCGTGAGCTGGATATCACCATGCTCACTGACGACCGCATCGTGCTGGTTGCACGCCACGATCATCCGCTGGCACAACGCCGACGCGTGCGTATCGTCGATCTTGCCGACCAGGCATTCGTTGCGTTCGAGGCCGGCAGTGCCTTGCGCCAGATCATCGATGCCAAGCTGCGCGATGCCGGCGTCGAGGTGAACGTTGTGATGGAGCTGCGATCGATCCCGGCGATCCTGCGCATGGTGGCCACCACCGGCAACCTCGCCTTCGTCAGCCAGCTGGGCGTCGAACCGCATGGCGATGTGGTGGTGATCCCGGTACAGGGGCTGCGCATCGAGCGTCGCCTCGCAGTGATCGCACGGCGCGGCGTGGCATTGTCACCAGCCGCATCAGCATTTACTGAACGACTGAAATCGCTGCATCATTAATACGCGCAGCGTTGCACGATCACTTTGAACAATTCGATTGTCGACAATAGAAAATATCTTTGCTGCGAGTGCAAAAAGAAGGTCGACAATGCGTGTCGCCCCCCTTATCTTTGCCACTCGGATGAATTGCGCCGCGACGCCAAGAACGTCAAAAATCTGAGAATGTCGCAACGCAAGCAACGATCGCAGAATGCTCATCATCAAGCGAATTAATACAGTGCGACGTTGACAGTCCATTCGCCGAATTCAAAGAATGTCCGACTAACTTCTATAAATCCTACCCGGAGGAGCCATGTCAGAGGTCAAGACCTACCCCGTACCCGCCGAATTCGCAGCACAGGCCAACGTCACCGCAGAACAATACGAGGAGATGTACAAGCGCTCAGTCGAAGACCCGGCAGGATTCTGGGGTGAGCAGGCAGAAAATTACCTGACGTGGTTTAAGAAGTGGGACACCGTACTCGACTGGTCGTATGGCAAGGACGACCTGCATATCAATTGGTTCAAAGGCGGCAAACTCAATGTCGCTTACAACTGCCTTGACCGTCATCTCGAGACCCGCGGCGACCAGGTCGCCATCATCTGGGAAGGTGACGATCCGAACGAAGATCGCAAGATAACCTACAAGGAGTTGCACGAAGAGGTCTGCAAACTGGCCAACGTGCTGAAAGACCGTGGTGTGAAGAAAGGCGACCGCGTATCGCTGTACCTGCCGATGGTCCCTGAAGCCGCTGTCGCCATGCTGGCCTGTACCCGCATCGGCGCCGTGCACTCGATCGTGTTCGGCGGCTTTTCGCCCGACGCGTTGAAAGACCGCATCAACGATTCAGACTGTAAAGTGGTCATCACCTCCGACCAGTCGATGCGTGGTGGCAAGAAGGTTCCGCTGAAGGCCAACGCCGATCGCGCCATCGCCAACTGCCCGCAGGTCGATACCTGCATCGTCGTGAAGCGCGGCGGCGAACCGGTTGAATGGGCCGAAGGTCGCGACGTTTGGTATCACGAAGCGGTTGGCGCCGCGTCGGCCGATTGCCCGGCCGAAGAGATGGACGCAGACGATCCGCTGTTCATCCTGTACACCTCGGGTTCGACCGGCAAGCCGAAAGGCGTACTGCACACCACTGGCGGCTACCTGCTGCAGGCCGCAATGACGCACAAGACCGTGTTCGATTACAAAGACGGCGAAGTCTATTGGTGTACTGCCGACGTGGGCTGGGTCACCGGCCACAGCTATATCGTGTACGGCCCGCTGGCCAATGGCGCGATCACGTTGATGTTCGAAGGTATCCCGACCTACCCGGATATCTCACGCTTCTGGCAGGTGTGCGACAAGCACAACGTGGCCACCTTCTACACCGCGCCGACCGCCATCCGCTCGCTGATGGGCGCCGGCGAAGAGCCGGTCAAGAAAACCAAGCGCACTTCACTGCGCCTGCTCGGCACCGTCGGCGAACCGATCAACCCGGAAGCCTGGGAGTGGTATCACCGTGTGGTCGGCGACGAGCGTTGCCCGATCGTCGACACCTGGTGGCAGACCGAAACCGGCGCACACATGCTTACCCCACTGCCCGGCGCCACCCCGCTCAAGCCCGGCTCGGCCACCAAGCCGTTCTTCGGCGTGCAGCCGGTGCTGCTCGACGATCAGGGCAACGAGATCGACGGCAACCCGGCCGAAGGCAACCTCGCCATCAAGCATCCGTGGCCTTCGCAGATGCGCACCGTATACGGCGACCACAAGCGTTTCTTCGAAACCTACTTTGCGATGTTCCCCGGTTACTACTTCACCGGTGACGGCGCACGTCGCGACGAAGATGGCTACTACTGGATCACCGGCCGTGTCGACGACGTGTTGAACGTATCCGGTCACCGCCTGGGTACTGCCGAGATCGAATCGGCACTGGTGCTGCACGACAAGGTCGCCGAGGCTGCTGTTGTCGGTTACCCGCACGACCTCACCGGTCAGGGCATCTACGCCTACGTCACCCTGATGGCCGGCGAACAAGGCACCGACGAACTCAAAGGCGAACTGGTGAAACTGGTGCGCAACGAGATCGGTCCAATCGCCAAGATCAACCTGATCCAGTGGGCACCGGGCCTGCCAAAAACCCGCTCGGGCAAGATCATGCGCCGCATTCTGCGTAAGATCGCCGCTAACGAGTTGGAGAACCTCGGTGACACCTCTACCCTCGCCGATCCGGGCGTTGTCGATAACCTGATCGACAATCGCGAGAACAAGTGATCCGCAGACCGACTGCGGCGACCTAACCGCTGAGAAATGACGAAGAGCCCGGCCCTGTGCCGGGCTTTTTTGTTGTGCGTAGCAATGCTTGATTGGCGCTTCGATCCGCGTGAAGATTGCTCCACCCAGTTCTCCTGGCTGGCTCACTCGTCATGGAAGCGGAAACAAGTAACGATGGAAACACAGCGCGCCCAGTCGCTAACATGCGATTCTGGAAAATACGTTTTTCACGAGATTGCGCAGCCGAATGCAGTTCGCATTGGGGATGCGTCACTCCGTTCAGTATGAAGCTTTCTCACTCGCTTTTTGACCTAATTTGCAGGGAGTCGAAATGAAAGAAGCGCTTGAAAGAATCGATTCATGGCTGGGGGAACATGCGAGTGGGATCTTGGATGCTTTGCAGGGTCCCGCGACACCAGAGAAGCTCCGTGAGCTGCAATCAATGGTGAAGGTTGAATTGCCGGAAGATCTGATGATCTGGTTTCAGGTGCATAACGGATTTTCGCCTGAGAAATATGCGAATTACGCGTTTGGCTTACCGTTTCTTTCACTTGAAAGAACGATTGATCGTCACGCAAAAATGAAAACCGCAGCATATGACGAGACAATGCGGTATTTCGACGAAGGTGTGGCTCCATCATTCAACTCAAGTGCAGAGAAGATCGAGATTGCGAACGACAACAGCGCATGTCAGCTGTATGTAGACCTTGCTCCGACAGCAAGCGGCTCTTATGGTCAAATTGTCTTGTACGATGCAGATTATCAGGTCGCATTGCGAGTCGCCGATTCTTTGCGGTCTCTATTCAATTCGTTTGAGAGCGATTTGTATGCGGGCAGGTATCAGCTTCTCCCAGAGGCGCTTGAAGATGGCGTGCATTGGCTACAACCAGATGCAGAGCTCGATGTTATCAATTGGTTTCGGCAGCCAAAGTGGGCCTCGATCTTGAAGAATCACGCCTGACGTGATGTTCAAATCGTTCGCTACAGGCTCTGGCCGCCACTTATCATGGCGTTAGATTGAAATGCGTACATTAATCGCCTTGGTAGGTTGTTTAGCAGTCAGTTCGTCTTCGGCAGCTGTCGACGAGACTTTCGGCACATGGAAAGGCGGCGATCGCGCTTCTTTGTCGATTGACGGCACACTCGATGTCGCCGAAAACTCGTTGGCCTGGCGCGGCCATAATCCGCACAACCCGAGATGCGAAGTGGCATATACCGTCGAAACGGAAGAGCCCGGCGTGAAGTTCACAGATCAAATCGGAAACGAACTCGTGATTGCGCCGGATAGCCCATTTTCCACATCGTGCTGACAGCACGCAACTATCCATCGTGGAATACGACGACCAGTGAAAGCCGGTAGGCATGATGCACATTTTCAAGGATTCGAATTGAAAACCAATCATGGTTTTCAAGCCGCTCGCCAAGCTCACTCTCACATTCAGCACTACCTGCTGGATGCTGCGTAACCGGGCCTCAGGCCAGCAACAAACCAGTACGAAACAGTCGACATGAAAATCGCACAATTCGCCTTTCTAGGTTGTCTTCTCATATCTTCCGCATTTCAAGCCCATGCAGAAACTGCGTCCGAGTATGACGCTCTGTACAGCAAATGCGTTGCAGAAAACGGACCGATCAACAACAGTGTCGTCGCTGAATGCGCTGACACTGTCTCGCAAACAGCGAAGGCCGAGATTACGCGTCGCTATAAGTCCATCCACGCTCGACTGCTGAGTTCAACGATCCCGCAAGACGCAGCCAGATTTGAAGCCGCACAAAAAGCCTGGCTGCAGTATCGAAACATACATTGCGACTTGGCCGGCTCTTACGTCGGATCACCCATGTACAGCTTCTGCCCAATGAACCTGAATGCCGCCAGGGCGCTGGAGCTGCGGGAGCTGGATGGCGAATAGGGCAGATAATGCGTTCAAACCGACGCCGAGCCACGGCAGCTGTTAGTTCAGACGTAAATACAATCAAGGAGAAAACGAATGGATCACGATGTTTATGCACCACCGAAATCTGAAATCTTAGAGCCTGAAGCCGCGGCGCTGGGAGCCACGGCGTCAAGATGGAGTCGACTTTGGGCTTCCCTGCTTGATGCCGTAACAATTATGGCTGTGACAATCCCGACAATGTATTTTACCGGGGGATTCGAAGACGCCGCAGCAGGTATGGAACCTTCGCTTACCTACACACTGCTTGTCAGTCTTGTAGGTATTGCCGTTTTCGCAGCTATCAACGCGAAACTGCTAATCGATAAGGGGCAGACTGTAGGGAAAAAGGTTCTACGGATCCGAATCGTGAACAATGACGATGGAGCGAAGCTGTCGAAGATGCAGATCTTGAAGCGGTATGCAACTTACTTCATCCCCGGGCAGATCCCGTTTGTCGGGTCCGTTTTTTCTCTGGTAAACATTCTGTTCATTTTCGGTGAACAGCGTCGCTGTCTCCATGATTTCGTGGCCAACACGAAGGTTGTTGAGGTCTAGCATCGTATTCGGCGGGCGAAACCATTGCACCACTACTGCGCCAGGTTGCACATTGCGGTGTGCTTCGTCAGATGCGGGTAAGCGCACGTTGCGCAAGCAACACCGAGCGAGCAACGCCAGCTTTGCCCGTCTGATAAACGGGTAGTCGATATGTCTTCACCAACCTCGCCTTCAAACCAGATACCGAGAACTTGACCGTGTTTGAAGAAAATGAAATTTCGGAACTTCATCCCGGACTCACGCCATTTCCGCAGGGTGTTTTTGTCGACGACCAGCCGTGGCTCGCCGATCATCTATGGCCATTGCTTTCCATTGACTTAGGCATCTTGCGATCTGAACTGGCAGGTACGACTGTCCATATGCTGCAGCCTGTGGGGCCGATCGAAGGCTACATCGGCGACGGCACCGTACAAAGCCACAACGAGTTCGCAGCTTCCAATTGGTTTGCCCTGCAGCTGACGGAAGACAACCGCTATCGTTTCTTGGGTCAAAAAGACTATTTCGAGCCTTATAGCGAAGACTATGCCGCGCGATTGAAGAAGCTCCAAGCCAAGGTAACCGACTATGCCAAGGCGCACGGTCGCCTGGCTACCTTTCCCAAGTACCTCAATGGCGAGGCCGACGAAATTAACTGGCTGGACATCTTGGGCGGCGATTTCTGGGCCGGCAACTGGATAACCGAAGCGCCACCGCCGGCCTTCAAACTCGTAGACGAAACCGAAGCCGATGGCGGTGTGGAAATCAGCTACCAGGGCAAGCAATTCTTCCCTGTCGCCTGTGCCATGGGCCTGACTATTCTGCTGCATTACGAGCCCGAAAGCCGCATCGCGCTGTTCACATTTGATTATTCTTGAGCGCGTCAACGTATTTCTGCGGCATCTATCCAAGTACCGCGCTTGGTTGCCCTCCCCTATGCACGTTGTTATCGGATCACCAGACAGAGAATGATTCGCTTGGTGCCGAACCGCACCCCAATATTGAATGATGACACCATCGGAATGCGTCTGCGCAGAAAAGCCAACCGACGCACCGAGTCGCCATACCTGACCGTTAATCATTAAGGATGTATCAATGAAACTTCTACTTCTCTTCGTCGCCTTGTTCACCGTCAACGCGTCTTTCGGCTCCGACAACCAGATCAAAAGAATTGGCGCCACCGTTGAAGGCGAAGCGTATGGCGATTTGGACAAAGACGGCATTGCCGAGAAAGTTATCGTGTTGGACACCGGCTT
>MWSE01000062.1_pt1 | contig 32773 bp, 33 predicted proteins | sample 1021931 | NCBI WGS metagenome assembly MWSE01 (sample SAMN06338154, study PRJNA374545) | mollusc metagenome | biome: marine bay; material: sediment; isolation source: gill 28 cm from animal B | host: Kuphus polythalamius | place: Philippines: Mindanao | collected 2011-09-12 | reverse complement strand
GAATTTCAGGGCCGGCCGGAGGGAATGAAGCTTATTTATAAGCACCCACACCGCAGAAGAAGCCGGCATCATTTTTCATGACGTAACTGGTCTTCTGCTTGATGTCTTCGGTGCCGGGATAGGGCCAACTGTAATCGACCCATCCCGAACCGTTGTCACCGGCGACACCGATCATATTCTTGAACAGCTCATCGCCGTACTTGTTGAATCCCAACAGGTTCTGCCCTACCAGCTCAGGCTTGACCGGATGAGACAGCATCGTGCCCTGCATATCCATGCAGAAAACGTACAAATCTTTGTTGCGGAAACCACTATCTTCTGCCGCGAACAACGCGAAGGCTTTCTCCTGACCCATCTCGTTGACGGTCGCCTGCGCCTTCTCGGATAACGCCTTGGCCTCATCAGGCGTACCCATCTGTACCGCCCATGCAGCATTCATCACCAACATGGTTGCGCAAGCAATGATTTTCTTCTTCATTCTTTCGATCTCTCCGTTGTGTGGAGCGCCGAAAGATATCGCAAGCAAAGCGCGCAGCAACCCTAGATACGCGCATGGTAAGCATTAGCAAATCGTACGAAGCAAAAAGTAGAAGATGTGACGCGCAACACTGCATTAATACATGTGAGACGAACGATAAGGATCTGTAAACATCGATACCGAATCCGTTAATCCGATACTTGGTGGATAACACCGGCGTGATATCCGACGCATCTTTTGGGCACAAACATCAACGGTGACACAGATGGACATTGCTGGCGCCGATTCGCCGAGACAAGGCGCTCGCATCTTGCCCGGCAACCCGGGTTTACGGCGCCCTACCAAAATCACCCGGTGCCGGTTAAGCTTCGGCCGACACGATCAACAACCCGACAGGTGCTGCCGGCATGATCGATCGACCAGGGTTTCGATGACGGAATTCCCGAATCAGGTCAAGCACCGGTCAAGCAGTACCCATTCCGGGCTACATTGCGGCACAAGTTTTGAGCTAGACACATGAGGGATTATGGCTGCTTCCGACACAGAGACGACTGATGTTTTCGCCGCCGCTGATGGCAAGCCACGCTGCAAGTGGTGTGGTATTGCACCGGAGTTTCTCGACTACCACGACAAGGAATGGGGCTTTCCCGTTGATGATGATCGGCGGCTATTCGAAAAGCTCTGCCTCGAAAGTTTTCAGTCCGGCCTGAGCTGGCGCACAATCCTCGCCAAGCGCGAGAACTTTCGGGCGGCATTCAAAAACTTCGAGTTCGACAAGGTGGCGCGCTTCAAGGACACCGATGTCGAGCGGCTGCTTCAGGATCAAGGCATCGTCCGTCACCGGGGCAAGATCGAAGCGGTGATCAACAACGCCCGCTGTGCCAAGCAGCTGGTGAAGCAGGAAGGATCCCTGGCCAGCTACTTCTGGCAATTCGAGCCCGACCCGAAAACGCTAGCGGAGCCACAAACCGCGTCTACCTGCGCAGAGTCGGTCGCGCTGTCGAAGGCCTTGAAAAAGATGGGCTGGAAGTTCGTCGGTCCGACCACCGTCTATGCCTTTATGCAGGCAATGGGGCTGGTCAATGACCACTCAAACGGCTGCGTTGTCAGAAAGAAGGTCGAGCGAGCGCGCAAGCAGTTCGACCGCCCCTAGACGGCGCGCTATAACATTCAGGCCGATCAGGACGCCTGATTGTTGACCGCTGCACAATTGAGGTGTCGACGACCACCAAGCTCCAATATCGCCTGCCCGCCCTTTTCCCAGAACAGCGTGCCATCACCCTCGTAGCGGGCGCCGGAGCCGGACCGGACACGGCTCAATGTGTACTCCCGATCCCCCATCCGCAGGATTGCCGTGTCGGGTGTCACGGCGGTCTTGAACACGGTGCCATCTTCACACTGGTAGTGAATCATGGTTGTCGACATGCTTGGATACCAACCCAGAAGCTGACAGCCACCGTAGGCCAGGCAAAGAGGCACCAGGGTGCCAGTCAACAGCACAGCGGCCCGCCGCCTCAACAATCGTCTAAACATGTCTCGCCCTGCCCGCTGCGCTTCTTATGACCATAAGCTTAGCGGGCCATACGGATAATGCAGCGCCCCTGCCGGGGTTACCGTCCAGGCCCGCCGGTCAAGATGCAATCACCTTCCAGCGCTCCAGCTTCTGCTCATAGCTGAGCGCCGCATGCGCCGGGCTGGTCGACGGCAAACGCGCCGTGCGAATCGAAGCCGACGACGGATCGAGCGTGGAGACCACATGCCGCTTGAACAGCTGTTCCGCGGTCGCGCCGTTGAAGTACACGTTCTCGATGGCCGGGTGCACGGCAAAGAAACCAACGAAATCATTGGCCGCGAGCGTCGACCTGTCGATATTGGAGTCCAGGCTGCCGGGACGGTCGCATGCCTTGAGCACATCCCACACGGCGATGCCTTGTTCGACCAACGCCGTACAACGCCGCTCATAGCCCCAGTCGAACGAAATACCGAACAGGCCGTCCATGATGCGCCAGAACGCGTTGCGTGGATGGGCGTAGTACTGATCGGCCTGCAATGAGGCCGTACCCGGCATCGAACCCAGGATCAGGCGCGTCGCATCGGGCCTGGCGAGCGGCGGAAAGCTGAAGACGCGAGACATCGCAGAGTTACGACAACGAGCGCTTTGGGCCGACGAGTTTGCTACTCGGCGTCGCCGACAGCGAGCGCCATCCGTACCAGCTCGGCTAGCGAGCCAGCCTGCATCTTCTCCATGACACGCGCCCGGTGTGCCTCGATGGTCTTGGCCGAAACGCCGAGGATATTCGCGATTTCCTTGTTCGACTTGCCGTCCGTCACCATCTCCATCACCTCGTGCTCGCGCGGCGTCAGATTGGCAAGGCGTTGCTTGATCTGCAGGTGTTCGTTGTGAAAGCTGCGCTGCTGTTCTTCGTACGCAATGGCGCGCCGAATCGCATCCAGCAGCACCTCGTCATTGAACGGCTTTTCGATGAAGTCGATCGCACCGGCCTTCATCGCACGCACCGCCATCGGCACGTCGCCGTGGCCGGTGATGATCACGACCGGGATGTGGATGCTGCGCTCGGCAAGATGCTCCTGCAGCTCGAGCCCGCTCATGCCCGGCATGCGCACGTCGAGCACCAGGCACCCGGAGCGCCCCGGCTGGTATTGCGCCAGAAAGTCATCGGCCGACGAAAAACTCTCGACCTGCACGCCGACAGACTCGATCAACCACTTGAGCGAGTTGCGCATGGCCTGATCGTCGTCGACCACGAAAACCGTTGATTTCGAGAGAGGCGTTTCTACCATGGGTTACGATGCCGCGCTCACGACGGCCTCCACGCTGGGCGGAAGCTCGATGGTAAAGATACTGCCCTTGCCGGGCCAGGAGTCTGCTCGAATCTTACCATGATGGTTGCTCATGATGGTTTGGCTGATCGCCAGCCCCATGCCCATGCCGCTGTCCTTGGTGCTGAAAAACGGGTCGAACAGGTGCTCCATCGCCTTGCTGGTGATCCCCGAGCCGTTGTCCTGCACGCTGACGTAGACCATACCGTCGGCCTGCATGCCGGACGTAATCACCAGTTTGCGGTCTTCCGGCGCCAGGTCGGACAGCGCATCGAGGGCGTTACGCAGCAGGTTGATCAATACCTGTTCGATCTGCACCGAGTCGACCCGCACCCACAGGGGCTTGTCCAACAGCTTCTGATCGATGGTCACTTCCTGGCGTTTCAGGTCGTGGCTGATCATCGAGCTGGCTTCCTGTGCCAGCAGATTGAGATCGACAACCTCGCGTACCGGCTGACGCCGGGTGACCATGCCGCGCAGCCGCTTGATGATCTCGCCGGCCCTGCCCGCCTGTGCCGAGATCTGGCCCAGGGCGTGCAACAGCTCTTCTTTGCCGCCGATATCCATGCGCAGCCGGCGTGCACAGCCATTGGCGAAGTTCACAATGGCCGACAGGGGTTGATTCAACTCGTGCGCAATGCCGGTCGCCATCTCGCCCATGTTGCTCAGACGCGTCACGTGTACCAGTTCGTTCTGCCGACGTTTCAACTCTTCTTCGGCGACCCGCTCGCTGGTGATGTCGCGTGCGTAGACGTTGACATAGCCGAGCTCGGACACCGGCGCCAGCAGCAACGAAAACACCCGCTCGTCGCTGCTCACCTCGAGTTCCTTGGTCGAACCGCTGTTCAACACCTCTTCGACCCGATCGCGCCAAAAGAACGGTAGCGTCTGCAGTGGTCGACATCCCCAGTGCCTCAGCAACGGCGCGCTGGGCTGGTTGGCGTAGGTGATGACACCCTGGCGGTTGATGCGCAGAACAGGGATCGGGCTCTCGCTGGGGAACGCGGCAAGACTGCGGATCTCGGCCTCGCGCACCTTGCGTTCGGCGATGTCGCGCAGGTAAAGGGTGAACACCAGCTGTTCTTCGAGAAACACCGGTTTGATCGCCAGTTCGACCGGAAACACCCGCCCGTCGCGTGCCACCGCCTGCATCTCGGTACGCTGCACGCCCTGCTCGGCGCCGACCAGTGACAGGTACAGCAGGCGTTCGAAGGTGTCGCGCCATTTCGGGGCGACAACCAGCTCGTTGAACGACCGGCCGACGGCCTGATCGTGCGTGTAATCAAACGTCTCCTGGGCAGTCGGGTTGAAGTCGATGATCTCGCCGCGCTGATTGACGGTAATGACCGAGTCGAGCGACGCCTCCATGATGGCGACGCGCAGCTTTTCCGTTTCGAGCAGTTCGGTTTCGTGCTTGCGCCGCATCTCTTCGCGGGCACGCATCACCATCTGCACGAAATCGCGAATCCAATCTTCGAGGATCAACAACTGGTTGCCGTGCGGCACCACGTCGGCATCGGGAATGTCCAAGGCGCGGCGCGACAGTGTTGAAAGTCGTTTCATCAGCCGGCTGATGCGGCTCGACAACAGCAAGAACAGCAGCACGAAGGCCGAGATGATGACGGCCGCACCGATCAGCCGCTGGCGGCGCTCCAGGTCGAGTACCTGCTGGCCGGTGCGCTCGAACGAGCCTTTGGGCAACAACGTCGCGAACAGCAGGTTCACGTCGGCATCTTCGTATTCGAAGAACGACTGGGCGGTCACGACATAGTCATCGCGCAGTTCGCCCAGCACCTCGCCCGGCGGCACCTTCTCCGGATTGCTGCTCGACAGGATGCTTTGCGCGTCCGGGTCGAGCATCGCCACCACGTTGTTGGTCGACTTGACGAACTGCTGCGATGCGGAAAGGAAGGCGCTGTTCAATGGCACCAAGACGGCCACACTGCCCATCGGCGTGCGCGCGTTGTCTTCGGTCGCCTCGGAAACGATCAACCAAGGGCGCTCATCGAGCACCGTGACGTAGGCGCGTCGCTCGCTGGTAGCCAGTTGCGCATTCCCCTCGAGCGGCAGACCGGCCGGCAGCGGTCCTGCCTCCGAGCTGTAGCGTTCGCGCACATTGCCCGAGGGATCGACCAGCAGGAAATGGCGTGGCGTCAAACCCCGCTGCCAGCTCACATCGTCCGGCAACCAGGGGGGCGGGCTGTTCTCGTGATAAATCACCACCTCGTGCGAACGCCGGCTCCAGATGATCGGATCGAGGTAATCCGCCATGCGTCGGTGCGTGGCCAGCAGACGGGCAAAATAGGTGAACGAGCGGCGGTACTCGTCGAAGCGGATCAGCGATTCGCGCGCCTGCTGGTCGAGCTGGCTCTCGAGCGCCTGGTCGAAGATATTGCTCAGCGCACGCGTCTGCACCCGGTCGACGACCAGCCACAACACGACACCGGTCAGCAGGCCGAACGCCAACGCCAACACCGGTATCGGTATGCCCCGCAGGACTCTTCGTGACAACGAACGTTTGCTAATGGGTCCGGCCCCAATCACCACCGTTCAGGGAATTATCGCTGCCTTGGGGAAATACACAAATACCCGGTCGTCGGCCGCGCGCGCATGCGCGACCCGGCGCCCAGACTAAAAGCGGTGCTTCAGATAATTGCGGCCGCGATCGGTGAAGCGCCGCAAGCGCCCTCTCCACGGCACCCGACCGTTGGCGTCCAGTTGATCCTGGAGAAACCGGCGGTATTCCGGCTCGACGCCACGTTCATCAAGCAGCGCCACGGCGGCGGCGAAACGATCCCGCTGATGCGACTGTACGGGTGGATACAAGCGCAGCAGGCGGAGATCGAGCGGGGATTCGAACGTTCTGATCTGGTCGAGGTCTCCCGTGGCCTTCAAAACCATCATGGTCCACAGACACTTGTTGCAGCGTCCGCAGTTGAGCTCGCTGTCGCTCTTTTCGAAACATACGCGAAGGTGATCGCGCGCCGGGGCCCATCGCCCGATGTCACGAATCTTGTCGAATCGCGTCGCCTCGAGGCCATCATGGATCAATTCGACGGCACCGTTTCCCCACCTGAAGTCCAGGTCGGGATGCGTTCCCAGCGGTGCAAGTTGCTCGGTAGACACACCGCCAGCGATGTAAACCCGCTTGAAACGGGGCGCAAGGAGCAAGGCTATCGACGCGAGCGCCGCTCCGCAGTAGGCCTGTTCCCACCCGACGTGAGGTTGCCCGAATTGCCGCATGTTGGTTTCGACCTCTACCAACTCGAGGCCGAGTTTCGCAGCGAGTTCGCGTACCGAACTCGCCGCGCGCTCCCTTTCCTGGGTATGGCTCAACGCCAGGTCGAGGCCGTGCGCGAAGATCAGGTGGGTAATCTCTTTGCGATGTTTTCGCAGCGTATAGAACGAATCGACGCCACCGGAAAAAAACATGGCGACACCGGTCGGCTCTGCATCGCCCTTGTCCAGCGGCTCGGGGGCATCGATCCCGACCGGTCGAAAGTTCGGGTACCACCCGGCCAGAATCTGCTGAATCTGTTGTACGCCCTCCATCAACCGCGGCGATATCGGACCGTCGATCTCGATGTCCCAGCGCCGGCGCATGGCCGGCGGTAGAGCGGCCGGCAGAAAGGGATCGGCCAGGTCGGACACAGGGCCGTCGTCCGTGCGAAACCAAACCCGCTTGGTGCGTTTCCCGGTGCCGAAGTCGGCAGAAAGCGTCTGGCGGCCACCTTCAGCCGCCAGATCAATGTTCGATACCCGCAGATTCATTTTTCTTACCTTCCCAATGGCAAAAACGTCGACAGCCCGGAGAACCGCCCAAAGAACCGCAACGATGCGGTATGCCGTGGCAAGCGGACACGCTGCCAGCCCGACAGCCATGCGCAGCAAGCTTCGCTCTCCGCGAGCGAAAACCCGTTCCGCATTGCACAAACAATCAGAAAACGATCACCCCTAGTGCCGCAGCAGGTAATACAGGGCCAGACGCGCACGTATCGCCCACACCAGGTCGGACCGCCCAGCTTTCTGCAAAGGCCCGATCGCCTGCCCCAGCAGTTTGGCTTTGCCGGCATGGCTGACCGGTATCAGAAACACGCGGATCGGCTTGAGGTCCTTTTGTTCGAACGCACTGACTTCGTCGAGCTTCCCAAGACCGATCAGGCTCAACATGGTGCGTACGCACTTCTCGCATTCGCCGCAATTAATCGCGCCACCTTCCGGAATGTGGACGTAGTGGCACGGTTGCATGAAGCGGCGGCCGTATTCCCAGTCGGTAAGCAGATCGATCTTTTGCAGGCGGGTCATTTCATCCTGCTCGCTCTGGATACGCACTGCATCGGTCGAGAAATGCTGGTTGAACACCGGATGGATAGCGACCGGCGGCGGGTTCGGCCCATCGCCGTCCGAGGCCAGCAAGACTTTGTCATAGGTGCCCTGAAACAATTGAGATACCGCGCTGTGGCCCGCGCCGAATCCCATCTTCACCCAGAAGCTATAACCGGGTGCCAGGCTGCGTATGTTCGTGCGCACCGGATGAAGCTCGTAGTTTTCCGCGTCGGCGAGCTCGCTCAGGCGTCCCACCACTGCCTCGAATGCGTCGAGCCGCTCGGGGACCTGATTGCCCTGTTCATCGATATCGAACTTGTTGATACCGAACAGAGTGATGCATGCCTTGATGGATTCCGGGTGATCGAGCGGATAATCGAGCCGATTGATACGCAACGTCGCCAGGCCGTCCACGCCGCCGGACAACAGCGTTGCGACGCGACGCTGGTCTGGGGGGCGCGTCGTCTGAAACCCCTCGCTCGCCTGCACATCGACCAGCGAGCATCGCGGAAACCATTGCTTAAAGACCTGGTTGATCGAACTCAGTCCGTAACGCAGGCGCTTGCACAGCTTATCCTCGACAAGCAGCCTTTCCTCGTTCAGCCAGGCGGCCAGAGGCAGACACGCGATGGCAAAGGCATTGGCATTCGCGTGCAGGATCTCGGCGGTCTTGCCGCCCGCTTCGAAATACAGCGTCTGGCGCGGGCGATCATTGTTTTCCCACACCAGATCCATGCTGATCCTGCGCAGTCCATTGGCGGTGTTATCCGCAAGTCGGGTCAGTATCATCGGATCCCTTGGCTATAGTCGGTGAACCAAATAGTTGCGGCTGCGTGCCATCAAACGCTTCAAGCGTCCGGCCAGCGGCAACTTTCCGTTGGCATCCAGCATCTTCTGCAGGATCGCGCGAAATTCCGGGTCCGCGTTGCGTCGTTCCAACAACGCAATCGCTTCCTCGAATCTGTCACGCTCGTACTTGGGTACCGGCGGATACAGCTGCAGTTCGTCTACATCCAGCGGTTCGCCGAACGTCTTGACATGATCGAGGTCCCCCGTCGCTTTGAGCATCATCATGGTCCAGACGCACTTGCGACAACGCCCGCAGTTCACGTACGCCGAATTGCGTTGAAAACAAACGCGCAGATGCTCACGCACAGGCTGCCAACTGCCGATGTCGCGGATCTTCTCGAACCGCGTCGCCTCCAACCCGTCGTGGATCAGCTGCATAACGCCATTGCTCCATTTCGGATCGATAGCCGGATGCGAGGCCATAGGAATAAGTTGGTCTGTGGACACGCTCGCCGGAAGATAGATGCGGTGGAAACGCGCCGACAGCAGCAGGGCGACCGCGGCCAAGGCCGGACCGAAATAGGCCTTGACCCAGCCGACATGCGGTTGCCCGAACTGGCGCAGATTGGTTTCCACTTCGACGACCTGCAGTCCAAGCGACGCTGCCGCCTCACGTACCGAAGCGGCGGCGCGTTCTCGTTCACGCTGGAATGACAACGGCAGATCGAATCCGTGCACGAAGATCAGATGGGTAATGTCAGCGCGATGCTTGAGCAAGGTATGGAACGAGTCGACACCACCTGAAAAAAAGCTGGCAACGCCGTCTGGTTTGACGGCCGGCTCGCTGACCGGGGTTTCGGCCGTCACGTCGATTTCATGCAGTTCCGGAAACCAGCCGTGCATGATGCCTTGAATTTCACGCGCGCCTTGCATCAAGGTCGGCGAAACAGGGCCGTCGATTTCGACTGACCATTTGCGACGCATCGCCGGCGTGAGCGCCACCGGTAGAAAGGGATCGGCAAGATCGGTCAGCGGTCCGTTGTCGGTTCGGAACCAGACACTCCGCTCACGTCGTCCCACCACGAAGTCTGCAGCAACGATCCGTTGATCACCGTCGCTCTCAGACCTCAGGTTACAGACGTGCAGTCGGGTCATCGTGGGTTTGTCAGGTCGTCTGTCTGCCTGTTGGCTGTCGCTTTGCCGCTGCCGATCGCACTTCCGGTCAACCAGCGATACGCCCCCACCAACAAGCCGATACCGTAAGCCCAATGGATCGTGCCGCTGGTGACTGGCACCCACATCGCCACCCGGAACGACCCGCTGTTACGCCACGCGGCAAGTCCATCCGCAAAGAGTGCCGCCAGGTATCCGGCCAGCGGGACGAGCAACAGCGGATGACCGCTCGCGAGGTAACCGCCAATCATCAGCGACATGGCGACGACCATCAGCGCGGGCCCGATGAACGGCCAGGCGAAGGCATCGGGCGCCAGGCGCAAGATATCGACCCGGGCCTTGCCCGAAAGGTACGTTTGTCGCCAGAACTGGCGCGGCGATACCCGGCGGTGGTGCCAGATCAGTGCCTTGTCACGGTAGGCGACCTTACCGCCATCACGCCGCAGCCGTTGAATCAGTTCCTTCTCTTCGCCGCGTCGGTCCAGGCGTTCATCGAACCCACCGGCAGCTTTGAATCGCGCGCGACGAATAGCGAGGTTGCAGCCAGCCGGCGAATACGGAGCGAACTCGTTCTTCACGCGCAGCTTCACCGATCCAACCAGTGAGCGCAGACTGTGATCGACCGCCAATGCAAACGGCTCGTCGTTGCGCGGCGCGCGATCCGGACCACCGCTGGCCACCACGGCCGGATCAGAGAACGGCACCAGCAGTTCCTCCAACCAACCCGGCGTCGCATAGGCATCTGCATCGGTAAAAGCGATGATGTCGCTCGTGCTGCGCGTTACACCGATGTTGCGGGCGCCGGGTACACCGATGTTCGATTCGAGATTGATTACACGGATTTGAGGATTGTCTGCAAACTGCTCAAGGACCTGAGCCGTCTCGTCGGTCGAGCCGTCGTTTACCATCACAATGCGTTCCGGCGATCTGCGCTGAGCAATCAACGATTCGATGCATCGCTCGATTGTCTTCGCCTCATTACGCGCGGAAACAACGACGGTTACACTCGGCGTCGAGCCTATGTTCTTATTAGTCAACGTCCCGGCCCTGTTTATTGTCTTGTTATGCACCTCTCATTAAAACAGACATGTTAAATTTTGTCTCCGACTGTAATTCCCATCTAAAACAACAACTTTCAGTCATTAGTCGGGTAATTCCCAACGGCAGTGAAGTTGCCATGGTGGATGAGCCTGTACATCGCAATATTGGCGATCACCTCATTCATCTGGGCATCGAAAAGTACTTTCAGGAGCATTCAATCAAGGTCGTCACGCGGGCGCATACTCACAGCTATCACTACCGATGGTTCCGCCGACATTTAGATAAAGAAACGATCATCGTCTGTCACGGCGGTGGTCACCTCGGAGACCTCTACCCGGCTCACCAACGCCTGCGTGAACAGGTCACCAAGGATTTCCCATCCCAGCGCATCGTCGTACTGCCCCAAAGCCTGTATTTTCAAGACCCGGGTGGCCTGCAACAGGCAGGCCGCGTATTCGGCCAGCATCCCGATTTCCATCTGTTCATCCGCGACAACGACAGCATGCGCTTGGCGGAAACAATGGGGCTTAAGAACCTGTATCTCGCCCCGGACATGGCGCACGCCCTGCACCCTTTCGGTCAGTTCGACGGGGCTGAACCATCAAGCAACAATGCGCAGCGAGAACGCAGCTTGTGCCTGCTACGGCAAGACAAGGAAAGCGCGCAGATAGATCTTCCGATCGGGGGATACGACACGGTCTGCGACTGGCCTGACTTGGTCCGATGGCGCGACGCCTGCGAAGTGGCTCTGGTGGCGGCCACGTATCGGGCGACACGGTTCTCAGGGCCGCCATCCCATCTCGATGATCGACTGGACCGCGCAAGACTGCGCCTGGTGCGACGTGCCGCCGCGCTATATAGCGAACATCGTTCGGTCACGACTTCACGGCTGCACGGCATGATCCTCGGGATCTTGACCGGCAAAAACATACGGCTGCTGCCCAGCCTGACCGGCAAGTCGCACAGTTACTATGCCACTTGGTTGAAAGATACAGCCTGCGCAGATTTCATTGATGCGCTCTGAGTAGAGCGGGTGTTGCGCACAAGTGTGCCGACGCGCAAGGCGCGCCGTACTCAAGACATTGCTGGAGCGGAACGAAAGGCGGGTTCAGAGTGCCCGCAAAACGGGCACCGCTTTGCTGCGTACCGGTTGCATCGACGGCAGCAACTCATCCAGCACACGCTGCGATTGTGGGTCGAGGCCGGAAAACTCGATGCCGAAGCCTTGCAGGCTTTGATGTGCGACCTTGCCTCTGATGCTCAGGGGGCCATCGTCCAAGTCGTCGCTGGGATGGAAGGTGATCGTGACGTCGGCCCCGATCGGTACGATGCTGGTTTCTGCGCTGATATACAGGCCGCCAAAACCGAGATCCCTGATCTTGCCGCGTATCAGGCCGAAGCGCGGACAGCCAACGACGGCCTCCATAGAGACGGCCTTGCGCTCGCTGCTTCTCTGTTCCATCCTTTTCTCCTTTGGGTTGCACCCGCAGCTTGCGATCTTTAGCCGCTTGGCCTGGCGGAAGACTGGCATTTCATTATGGTGCAAGCAGTCGCCCGCACCATTAGGAGCAATCCTGCGTCGCACTGGTATTTTCCCTAATAATTAAGCTGGTTTATTATCTGCTTGTTATTTAACGATATTCTTATTCGCGGTACGCTTGGCTGCGCCCGTACAAGCGCCGCCCTGTGCAACAAACACCATCGCCAACGAACCGAATTTCCATCGACATGAGCCTCGCCGAAACGCAACTCGACAACGCCGCCGTACCCAGCCTGCTGCGCCGACTCGCCGCCATCTTCTACGACTGCTGGCTGGTCGCCGCGCTGTGGCTACTCGGCACCATCGTCGACACCTTCATTCGGGCCGGCATGGGCATCGAAAGCGGCCACGGTTCGTTTCTGCTGCTGCAGATCTACTTTGTGGTCGCCCCGGCATTGTTTTTCAGCTGGTTCTGGACCCACGGCGGTCAAACGCTGGGGATGCGCGCCTGGCGCTTGAAGGTGGTGGCGGACGACGGTCAGACGCTGACGATGAAGCAGGCCTTGATCCGCTACCTCGGTGCCTGCTTATCACTGCTGGCGGCCGGCCTGGGCTACCTCTGGGTGCTGATCGACAAGCAAGGCCTGGCTTGGCACGACCACTTGAGCCGCACCCGCCTGGTCATCATCAAACGCGATCAATAGGCACGCCGCTCATTTCACCCGTCGCAGCAAGGTCACGCCGATGGCGAGGAAAGCCACGCCGGGCAACAGCGCGCTGACGATCGGATTGAAATCGTAAACCACGGCGACGTACGACATCCCGCGGTTCAGCAGGTAGAACCCCATACCGAGCAGAATGCCGAGAAATATCCGCTGGCCCATGCTGACGAAACGCTGGTGGGCGATGACGAAGGGAATCGAGATGAACAGCATGACGAGCGTCGCCAGCGGCGTGGCCAGCTTGCTCCAGAACGCAACCTCGTAGTCGGTGGCGGACTGGTTGTTCTTGCGCATCAACTGGATGTAGTAATACAGCTCGTTGATCGGCAAGACTGCAGGGTCGATCACGATCGCGCTCAGCAGTCCCGGGTCGAGCAGCGACTCCCAGCGCGCCTGCGCCAACGATCGCTGTGAAATACCCGATTCGGCGATCTGGCTCTGCTTGATGTCGTACAGCTCCCAGTGGTCACCTTTGTGTTCTGCGCGCCCGGCGTGGGTCGACAAGGTCAGCCGGCGTTGGTCGTCGAACTCGTAGATGTAGATATCCTGCAGTCGACCGCCGGGCAGAATACCCCTCACGTTGATGAACGCCTGCCCATCGCGCGCCCAGAACCCGTAGCGCGTTTTCAGCGTGACCTTCTTTTCCTGTTTCTCGGTCCGATGCTGCTCACCCCATTGTTCGGCAACCGGTGCGACGTATTCACCGAACAGGAACACCGCGACCATCATCAGCACGCCGGCCTTCATGACCGCCAACACGATCTGGCGCAGTGAGAAACCGGCGCTGCGCATCGCGATCAACTCGCCGTGTGCCCCCATCGCGCCCAGACCGATCAGGCTGCCGATCAACGCGGCTACCGGAAACACCTCGAACACATAGCGCGGCGCCGAGGTCACCGCCACCAGAAACGCATCGATGACGGTGTAATCGCCCTGCCCTACATCGTCGATCTCTTCCAGCAGACCGAAAAACACCAACAGAATGACAAGCACCAGCAACGTGACGCCGGTCGCCTTGAGCATCGCACTGCCGATATAACGTTCAAACAACAGCGGTCTCATGCGCGGCGTGCCTTCCAGCGTCTACGTTGAACCCAGAACCAGTTGGAATCGACAAGCATGATCAAGCCGGCGACCGACAGCATCAGCAACGGCAACCACCACATGCCCATCCAGGTCGGCACGATGCCGTTCTCGATCCAACTCTCGGCCACCCGCTGCAGGTTGATGAAAGTGAAGTACAAAAGCACCGCGAACAGCAGCCGACCATAGACCCCCGAGCGCGGCGGAGAGCGCGCCAACGGCACTGCAAGCACCCCAAAGGCGATCAACGCGAGGGGTACCGAGATGCGATAGTGCAGCTCGGCATAGTCTTCGAGTCGCCCCGACTCGAGCAATGCCTGCCAGGACTTCGCGCTGCGGCGCTCGGCAAAGCCGACCAGGTCGAAGGTCGGGATGCGTACGGCATATTCGTCGAATTTGCCGATTGTGTAGTTGAGCTGCCCCGGCTGACCTTCGAAACGGTAACCGTCGGTCAGAATGACGAAGCGCTCGCCGGTCTTCGGATCGGTCGTCTGATAGGCCTTGTCGGCGCTCACCAGGCCAGCACGCCCCTGCTGGCGATCCTGCACGAATACGCCCTGCAATTGCATGCCATCCTTGCTGAGCTTTTCGGTGTAAACGACCAGGCCGCCGCTGCTGAACTCGTTGAAGCGCCCGGCTTTGACGCCGGAAATATCGGCCCGCATACTCTGTTCGGCCTTGAGCTGGTCGACGTTACCGCGCGCCCAGGGCAACAGCTCCATCACCAGAACACCGACCAAGATCGCCAGCGGCACGGCTGCGAGCAGAATGGCGCGGAACAACCGCGCATGGCCGAAGCCCGACGCAGACAACGCCACCATCTCGCTGTCGCGATACATCCGCCCGAGCACCCACAACACCGAGAAAAAGAACGCCGGTGGAATGATCAAGCCGAGGGCTTTAACCAACTCGAGCCCGACCACGATCATCAGCACATCGGTGCCGATCGCCCCGCTGGCGGCCTTGCCGAGATAGCGGACGATCATGTTGGAAAGCAAGATCAGCGACAGAACCAGCAACACCACCGCGAGTGTCTTGAAGATCTCCTTGAGAAGAAGGCGGTCAATTACCCCCATGGTGGTTTCTTTACACTCCCGATTCGCTACACTTCGGCAAAACAAACCGAACCTTACCGTCAACGGCTGCTTCGCGAAAGCGCCGGTCGTTGCGAATCCAACACGTGAGAGGATCTATGGAATTCAGCTGTAAAACCGGTGCCGCAAACGCAATGAAAACCGCCTGCCTGGTCGTGGGTGTGTTCAAGTCGAATAAGCTTCCGGCGGGCACCGAAGCGCTGGATACGGCCCTCGGCGGGCAGATCAAGAAGGTTCTGAAAAAGCAGGATTTCAGCGGCGATGTCGGCCAGACGCAACTGCTCTACGAGCCCAAAGACTGTGCCGCGGCCCGGTTGCTGCTGGTAGGCCTGGGCGAGCAGAAGGATTTCAAACCGCGGCAGATGGGGTTGGCCATCCTGCCCGCTTTCCAGCTCCTGGAGAACTCGGGCGCCACCGACTGCATCGTCGTGCTGCCCAACGACGAAGGCGATGACGACACCTATCGGCTGGTGCGCGAAACCGTCGCCGCCGCCAACGCCGCTCAATACCGGTTCGAACAGTGCAAAAGCACCAAGACGCCGGCAAAACGGCCGTTGAAACGCGGCACCCTCATCGTCGCGGGACGCAAACAGCTCGCCAGCGCGACCCGTGCCGTGACACATGCCAGCGCCATCGCGACCGGTACCAAGCTCGCCAAAGATCTGGCCAACCTGCCGGGTAATATCTGCACCCCGACCTACCTGGCCGAAGAGGCGCAGAAACTCGGTCGCCGCAGCAGCAAGCTGAAGGTCTCGGTACTGACCGAGAAACAGATGGAACGCCTCGGTATGGGCTCGTTGCTATCGGTGTCGCGCGGCAGCCGCCAGCCGGCCAAACTGATCGTATTCGAATACCAGGGCGGCAAGGCCGACGCCAAACCGATCGCCCTGGTCGGCAAAGGCCTGACCTTCGATGCCGGCGGCATATCGATCAAACCCGCGGCGAATATGGACGAGATGAAGTACGACATGTGTGGCGGCGCCAGCGTGTTCGGTGCCATCGCCGCCTGCGTCGAAATGGAGCTGCCGATCAACGTGGTCGGCGTCGTGCCCAGTTCAGAGAACCTGCCCGACGGCGATGCCAACAAGCCGGGCGACATCGTCACCTCGATGTCGGGCCAGACCATCGAGATCCTGAATACCGACGCAGAAGGTCGTTTGATCCTGTGCGATGCCCTGACCTACACCGAGCGCTTCAAGCCGGCCGCCGTGATCGACATCGCCACCTTGACCGGGGCCTGCATCGTGGCCCTCGGCGATCAGGCCAGCGGCTTGTTGGCCAACGACGACAAGCTCGCCGGCGAACTGCTCGAATGCGGCACCGCCAGCGGCGACCGTGCATGGCAACTGCCGCTGTGGGACGAATACCAGCGCCAGCTCGACAGCAACTTCGCCGACATGCAGAACATCGGCGGCAAAGGCGCCGGCACCATTACGGCAGCGTGCTTCCTGTCGCGCTTCACCAAGGCCTTCAAGTGGGCGCACCTGGATATCGCCGGAACCGCGTGGCTTAGCGGCGCCAACAAGGGGGCGACCGGCCGTCCCGTGCCGTTGCTGACCGAGTTCCTGCTCAAGCGCGCCAAGGTCAGCATGTAAACGACCATCGCTATGACGCAGGTCGACTTCTATATTCTGGAACCGCATGCGGCAGGCGATCGTTATCAGCTTGCCTGCCGCATTGCCGAGAAGGCGCGGCGCGCCGGCAACCGCGTGTTGATCCATACGCAGGCGAGCGCCGAATCACAGCATGTGGACGGCCTGTTGTGGACCTTGTGGGAACAAGGATTTGTTCCACACGGCCTGCTGGGAAGCGCCGATCGCGCTATCAATCCGATCCTGATCGGTGACGGCCATCAAGACGATGACGAGCACGAGGTGCTGATCAATCTGGCGTCGGAGGTACCGACCTTCTTCAGCCGCTTCGACCGGCTGATCGAGTGCGTCGATCATGATGAAACGGTCAAAGCCGAGAGCCGCAAACGTTTTCGCTTCTACCGTGAACACGGCTATCCGATGGCAACCCACAACATCAGTTGAAGACGCACCGCGCGAGTCGTGCTCAGCGAATCGCCGCCTTCATATGCTTCGGCAACGCCCACGCAGCCGCTGCCGCGCAAACGCCGTAAACCACCCAGAACGCGAACACGATGTCGCTGAGATAGGCCTCGCCTTGGGCCACGCGTGCCAGCCCTGCGAGCAAACCCAGCCCGACCGCAGCCGGCATCCAAGCACGCGCACCCAGTACCCAGGCGAACGCCATCAACACAAAGCCGTTGGCGGCATGCCGACTGACAAACGAGCAGTCGCTGTGGCACTCCGCGGCCGGCTGAAACGCGCCTGTGAAGTGCTTCTGACCGCCGAACTCAACGACATCGACCGGCAATGCCCGACCTGACTCGGTTTGCAGGGCGCTCACCAAAACGGTCGGTGCCAACACAACGACGATCAGCAGGAAGACCAGGCGACAGCGCAACGAGGTCTCGCCCTTTCCTGCCCAGTGCAGGCTGGCCAACCACAGCCACGGGAGCACGAGCAACATAACCCAATGGAGATTGCCGAACACTGCGTCGAGCAAACGGATCGGCCAGCGATCGGCAAGGTAAAACCCCTCGGGCGCAACGAAGTACAGGCCGCTGAACCAAAGATCGATGTCGGGCCAGATCAGGAAAATGATCTGTAGAACGACCAACAAGACCAATGGCCAAAAGCGCTTCAACGTTTCGCTCATCGTGCAATCGCCGCTAGGAAAACTCCTGCATTATTGGCCGATGTCCGACAAAAAATCTATTCGATCCGGACTGCCGCTCGCATTGGACAGCAGTGAATCTCCAGCCCAATACGGCAGTACTCGCGCGAAAGCACCGATGCACACGCTGGCGACCGGTCCGCATCGTCTGGCGAGTGCAGGCTAAACTCGCCGCAGAACGACTTCACACCGGCGAAAAAGCATCGATAGTCGGCGCGGCAAGCGTGAAGCAACCACGGCAACGGTTCCGGGCCGCCTTCGCTGACCACGGCAATCGCCAACCGCAACCATCCAGGAGACATCCGCATGCCCTTCTTCGACAAGCATTACCACGACCCGGGCACATCACCCGGATCCTTGCGAGAACACCCGGGGCGCTCCGGACAGTCACCTCAGCTGCGACTCGTTCGTTACGATGATGCAACGGTCGACAGCGTCGACTTGAGCGCCACGGATTTGCCGACCCTGCAAAAAGAGACCGGGCGCCGCACCTGGCTGCATGTGCAGGGTTGTGCGACCGGCGCCACCTTGGCGGCCATCGGTGAGCATTTCAAACTTCACCTACTGGCGCTGGAAGACGTGCACAACACCGGCCAACGACCCAAGTTGGAAACCTACGACAACCAGATTTTCGTGATTCTGGCCTTACCGCGTTTTGCCGATGGCCGGGTATCGATGCATCAGGTCAGCTTGTTCGCTGCGTCGGACTTCGTCGTAAGCTTCTGCGACGGACCACTCGACCCGTTTGAACCGGTATTGCGGCGACTTACGGAAAGCCGTGGCCAGATGCGCGGACGGGGCACCGATTATCTGCTCTATGCCCTGATCGACGCGGTCGTCGACCAGGGGTTTCCGCTGCTCGAAGGATTCGGCAGAGAACTCGAATCGCTCGAAGAAGACATCGTGCGACGGCCGACACATGCCACGCTGTCGCACATCCATCGGATCAAACGCGAACTGATTCTGTTGCGCCGCATGCTCTGGCCGCAACGCGACGTGATCAGCAACCTGATACGCGACGAAATCGATCAGATCGACGATGACACGCGCGTGTACCTGCACGACTGCCAAGATCACGCGGTCCAGATCATGGACCTGCTAGAGACCTATCGCGAGATCGGTACCAGCATGCTCGACATCTACCTGTCGAGCGTCAGCAACCGGATGAACGAAACCATGCGGGTGCTCACGGTGATCGCCACCATATTCATCCCTTTGACGTTCATTGCCGGAGTCTACGGTATGAACTTCTCAGGCAATCACAACAGCCCCTGGGCGATGCCCGAAGTCAGCTGGTACTACGGCTATCCGCTGATACTGCTGGTGATGCTCAGCGTGGCGGTCGGCATGTTGGTCTTCTTCCGTCGCAAACGCTGGTTTTAGCGGCGTCGGCCGCCTGGGCGGGCCGCTGACGCGAGCCACGATCGACCGCCGACCGGAGATGCTGCGCGCATAAAAAAAGGGCCCCGAGGGCCCTTTTTTAACGCTTGAACGAGCGCAGCTGTCAGGCTTCGGCCTCTTCGGCCACGGCCTTCATGCTCAGGCGGATACACGGCCTTCATGCTCAGGCGGATACGGCCCTGCTTGTCGACCTCGAGCACCTTGACCTTGATGGTGTCGCCCTCGGACAACTTGTCGCTGACCTTCTCGACGCGCTCTTCGGAGATCTGGCTGATGTGTACCAGGCCGTCTTTGCCCGGCAGGATCGTGACGAAGGCACCGAAGTCCATCAGGCGTGCCACGCGACCTTCGTACACCTTGCCGACCTCGACATCTGCGGTGATCAGCTCGACGCGCTTGCGCGCTTCGTCGCCGGCGCTCTTGTCGACCGAGAAGATTTTGACGGTGCCGTCGTCGCTGATGTCGACGGTGGCGCCGGTCTCTTCGGTGATCGAGCGGATGGTTGCGCCACCCTTGCCGATAACGTCGCGGATCTTCTCCGGGTTGATCTTGAACGACACGATGCGCGGCGCATGCTCCGACATCTGCTCACGCGGTGCGTTGATCGCCTTGTTCATCTCGCCGAGGATGTGCAGACGGCCATCTTTGGCCTGTGCCAGGGCGATTTCCATGATCTCGCGGGTGATGCCGTCGATCTTGATATCCATCTGCAGTGCGTTGACACCATCCTGGGTACCGGCGACTTTGAAGTCCATGTCGCCGAGGTGATCTTCATCACCGAGGATATCGGTCAGCACGGCAAACTGATCGCCTTCCTTGATCAGGCCCATTGCCACCGGCGTCCATCAGTGACAGGCTGGTGCCACACACCGAGGCCATCGACGACGAACCGTTCGATTCGGTGATCTCGGAGACGACGCGGATCGAGTACGGGAAGTCGGTCATGTCGGGCATGCAGGCCAGCACACCACGCTTGGCCAGACGACCGTGGCCGATCTCACGACGCTTCGGGCTGCCGACACGACCCAACTCACCGACGCAGAACGGCGGGAAGTTGTAGTGCAGCATGAACGACTCTTTGCGCTCGCCTTCGAGAGCATCGATGATCTGTGAATCACGCTCGGTACCGAGCGTGGTGACGACCATTGCCTGGGTTTCACCGCGGGTGAACAGTGCCGAGCCATGGGTACGCGGCAGTACACCGGTACGGATGTAGATCGGGCGCACCGTCTTGGTGTCGCGACCGTCGATTCGCGGCTCACCGGCCAGGATGCGGCCACGCACGGTGGTCTTCTTGAGCTTTTCGATGGCGCCCATCACGTCGCCTTCGTCGAACGCCGGCGTATCGCCACCGCACAACTGCTCCATCGCTGCCGCTTTGGCTGCATCGATGGCGGCGTAGCGATCCATCTTGTCGGCGATGGTGTAGGCGTTGCGCAGTGCATCGCCACAGGCCGATTCGACAGCTGCTTTCAACTCTTCGTTGGTCGCCACTTCCGGCAACTCGACGATCGGCTTGTTGACCTCGGCAGCCAGCTCTTTGACCGCGTTGATCACGACCTGCATCTGCTCATGGCCGAACAACACAGCGCCGAGCATGACCTCTTCAGACAACTGGTCGGCTTCGGACTCGACCATCAGCACGGCGTTTTCGGTACCGGCGACAACCAGATCGAGGTCGGTCGCGTCACCCAGGCCGGTCGGCCCGTTGAGGATGTAGTCGCCGTTCTTGTAACCGACGCGGGCCGCACCAATCGGACCCTGGAACGGCGCACCGGAGATCGCCAGCGCGGCCGACACGCCGATCAGCGACGGGATCTCGGGGTCGATCTTCGGGTTGAGCGACTTGACCGTGCAGATCACCTGCGTTTCAGCGGTGAAGGTTTTCGGAAACAGCGGGCGGATCGGACGGTCGATCAGGCGCGACGTGAGAATTTCCTTTTCCGACGGCCGACCTTCCCGACGAAAAAAACCGCCGGGGATTTTGCCGGCGGCGTAGGTTTTTTCCTGGTAGTCGACAGTCAGCGGGAAGAAATCGCGCCCGCTGTCGAGGTTCTTGTCATATACCACGGTGACCAACACGACGGTGTCCGCCATATTGACCAGAACGGCCGCATCAGCCTGTCGGGCGATTTCGCCGGTTTCTAGCGTGACGGTGTGCTCACCGTATTGAAACGTTTTCGTAATCGGGGTCACTTGGAATTCCTCAAACCTTGGTGTGTGATCGCTTAGCGACGCAAGCCAAGACGCGCGATCAGTTCGCGGTAGCGTTCCACGTCCTTCGACTTCAGGTAGTCGAGGAGTTTACGACGCTGGTTGACCAGGCGTACCAGACCCTGGCGGGAATGGTGGTCCTTCTTGTGCGCTTGAAAGTGCGGCGTCAGGTCGGTGATCCGGGCCGTCAGCAAGGCGACCTGAACTTCGGTCGACCCCGTGTCTTTCGCATCTTTGCCGTACTCGTTGATGATGGTCTGCTTTTGCTCTGCACTCATTGACATGACATTTCTCCTGTCATTCTGCCTTCGTGAGGTACCCAACAATGAGTTCAGGCTACCCCGGCGTTTGAAAAAACAGGACCGCATTGGTCCTGCGTGAAATTAAGGTCGCGTATTCTCTCTCAAATTCGGCTCGCTGTCAGCCACCTGTCATGAGCCGTTTCGGTGCAATTCTGCCGTCGTCCTGTACCTGGCCGACCGCCAGGAAGTCGTCACCCTGGTAGACCCGCACCCAGCCCTCGGTCGGCGCCTTGGGCACCAGCAGCGGCTGGCCCTGTTTGAGATAGAAAGCCATGTCGGCGCTCACCTTGACCGCCGGCCAATCCGTCAGCGCGGTATCGATCGGCAGCAGCAGCGCATCGAGCGCTTCACTACCCTGCTCGGCGGCTGCCTCGAGGGCCTCCATGGTGTGCATCGGATACCCCGTGTAGGGGCCGACCCCGGTGCGGCGCAGCGCCGTGACGTGGGCGCCGCAGCCCAGCGCCTCACCGATATCTTCGGCGAGGGTACGCACGTAGGTGCCCTTGGAGCAGTGAACGCTCAGTTCGAATTCCGGCAGGTCGATCTCGCCGAGTTCGAGCGCATGAATCGTGACTTTGCGCGGTTCGCGCTCAACCTCGACGCCCTGGCGAGCCAGTTCGTAGAGTCGCTTTCCCTGGTGCTTCAGCGCCGAGTACATCGGCGGCAGCTGTTCGATCTCGCCAAGGAACTTCGGCAGAACTTCGCGAATCTGCTCGGCCGATATCCCGTCGACCGGGCGTCGCTGCAGGATATCGCCCTCGGTATCACCTGTCGCCGTCGTCTCGCCGAGGCGCACGCGGAACCGGTAGTACTTGTCGGCATCGAGCAGAAAGGCGGAAAGCTTGGTCGCATCGCCCAGGCAGATCGGCAACATGCCGTCGGCCAGCGGGTCGAGGCTGCCGGTATGGCCGGCCTTGCGCGCATCAAACAGGCGCTTGACGCGCTGCAGGGCGTGATTCGAGCTCAGGCCCAGCGGTTTGTCGAGCAACAGAATACCGTTGACCGCGCGCCCGCGGTTGCGCCCACGACGTCCCATCAGTCGCCGTGCCCTTCGTCCTTGGCGATGGCGCTATCGATCAGCGAGGACAGACGCATACCTGCCTCGATGGACTTGTCGTAGACGAATGCCAGACGCGGCACGGTGCGCAGGTTCATCGTCTCGGCCAGACGGCGACGCAGGAATGACGCTGCCTTGTTCAATGCAGCCTCGGTTGCCTTGGCCTGTGACGACTCCATCTGGGTGAAGAAGACCTTGGCGTGCGACAGATCGCGCACGACGCGGACCTCCTGGATCGTGACACCGGCGATACGCGGGTCGCGCACCTCGTCGCGCAACAAGGTGGCGAGTTCACGGTGAATCTCAGCGCCGACACGCTCTTCCCGACCGAATTCCTGCATCTCGACTGCCCCGATGGACCGACTCAGATCTCGCGCGCGACTTCAACGCGCTCGAATACCTCGATCTGGTCTCCGGATTTGACGTCGTTGTAGTTCTTCACGCCGATACCGCACTCGGTACCCGCCTTGACCTCATTGACGTCATCCTTGAAGCGACGCAGCGATTCGAGTTCGCCTTCGTAGATGACCACGTTGTCGCGCAACACCCTGATCGGGTTGTGACGCTTGACGGTGCCCTCGACGACCATACAGCCGGCAATCGCACCGAGCTTGGACGAACGGAACACATCGCGTACCTCGGCCAGACCGATGATCTCTTCCTTGATTACCGGCGACAGCAGACCGCTGATGGCCTTCTTAACGTCGTCGATCACCTCGTAGATGATGCTGTAGTAGCGCAGATCCAGACCGTGTTCTTCGACGACGCGACGCGCACTGGCGTCGGCACGTACGTTGAAGCCGATCAGGATGGCGTTCGACGTAACCGCCAGGTTGGCGTCCGACTCGGTGATACCGCCGACACCGGATGCGACGATGCGCACCTTGGCTTCGTCGGTCTCGATCTTCAGCAGCGACTCTTTCAGTGCCTCGACCGAACCCTGCACGTCGGCCTTGACGATCAGGTTGACGTAAGCAACCTCGCCCTCGGCCATCTGCGAGAACAGCTGATCGAGCTTGGCGGCCTTCTGCTCGGCCAGACGCGTGTCACGGTGACGCACACGACGCAGTTCGGCAACTTCACGTGCCTTGCGTTCGTCTGCCAGCGCGACCAAGTCGTCACCTGCCGATGGCGCAGCCGACAGACCGAGCACCTGAACCGGAATAGACGGGCCGGCCTCTTTCACCGAGCGCCCGTTCTCATCGAACATCGCACGTACGCGACCGAACTCGGCGCCGGCGACGACCGAATCGCCACGATGCAGGGTGCCGGACTGAACCAGCACCGTAGCCACCGGGCCACGTCCCTTGTCGAGACTCGATTCGACGATGATGCCGCGCGCCAAGCCGTCGTGTACGGCGGTCAGCTCCAAGACCTCGGATTGCAGCAAGACGGCCTCGAGCAATGCGTCGACGCCCTCGCCGGTTTTCGCCGAGACCCGAATGAACTGGGTATCGCCGCCCCAATCTTCCGGCACCACTTCCTCGGCCACCAGTTCCTGCATAACGCGGTCGGGGTTGGCCTCAGGTTTATCCATCTTGTTGACCGCAACCACGATCGGCACACCGGCGGCACGCGAGTGCTGGATGGCCTCTTTGGTCTGCGGCATGACGCCGTCGTCTGCGGCCACCACCAGGATGACGATATCGGTCGCCTGCGCACCACGCGCACGCATCGCCGAGAAGGCGGCGTGGCCGGGGGTGTCGAGGAACGAGATCATGCCGTGGTCGGTATCGACGTGATAAGCACCGATGTGCTGCGTGATACCGCCGGCCTCGCCGGCCGCCACACGGGTGCGACGGATATAGTCGAGCAACGAGGTCTTACCGTGGTCGACGTGGCCCATGATGGTGACCACCGGCGCCCGCGGCTTAAGCTCGCCCTGCTGCTCTTCTTCCGAGGCCGCCAGGATTTCCTCTTCGACATCCTCTTCCTTCTGCGCAACGGCGTTGTGCCCCATCTCCTCGACCAGCAACATCGCGGTTTCCTGGTCGAGTGTCTGGTTGATGGTGACCATCATGCCCATTTTCATCAGGGCCTTGATCACCTCGCCGGCTTTAATCGACATGCGCTGCGCCAGGTCACCGACCGAGATACTGTCGGGCACCTGGATCTCTTTGATCACCGGTGCGGTTGGGCGCTGGAAACCGTGCTGGCCGTCGCCTGCGGCGGCAGCCGCCTCACGCGATGGCCGACGAGCACCTTTGCCGCGCTGCGCGCGTTTTCCGGACGCCACATGCAGCTCGCGCCGTCCATGACGACCGCGCTCGGCACTGTCACCTTCTTCGTCACGGCCACCGCTGCGCTTGGCCTTCTTGGCCGGCGCACTGCGACGAGGTTCTGTCGCTGCGGCAACCTCCTGCTGCGCGCGCTGCAATTTCTCGGCTTCCTGGCGCGCCTCTTCCTCGGCCTGACGGCGCGCTTCTTCTTCAGCAGCGATCCGCGTCTCTTCCGATTTGCGACGTTCGTCCTCTTCAGCCTGACGCCGGGCCTCTTCGGCCTTGCGACGCGCCTCGGCCTCTTCCTCGGCCTGGCGACGCTGCTCAGCCTGCTCGGCGAGCGCGCGCTTGGCTTCTTCCGCCTGGCGCAGCAGTTCTTCCTGCTTCGTGGCGTCTTCGTCTTTCGGCTTGACGACGGTGCGTTTGCGACGTACCTCGACGCTGACCGTTTTGCCGGTACGCGCTGCCGGCGTGCGCGCGGTAGCGCGGCCGCTGGCCGGCTGGTGCAGTTCGGTCGTCGTCTTGCGCTTCAGTGCAATCTTGCGACCACCGCCACCGGCTGCTTCTTTTTTGCCATGACTACGACGCAGGTGGTTCAGGAGGTCCATTTTCTCCTGTTCGGTGATGACGTCTTCGGCAGTCGCTTTCGCGATGCCCGCGTCACTGAGCTGCTTGAGCAGCCGATCCACCGGTATACCAACATCGGAGGCGAGTTGGCTGACCGTGACTTCACTCATATTCGATCCCCTTTACTCGGCACTCTCTTCAAACCAGGGTGCACGCGCGGTCATGATCAATTGTCCCGCACGCTCCTCATCCATTCCGTCGATCTCCATCAATTCGTCGATCGACTGTTCCGCAAGGTCTTCCATGTTAACCACGCCACGTGACGCCAGTTGGTAGGCCAACTTGCGATCCATGCCGTCCATCGTCAGCAGGTCTTCCGCCGGCTCTTGATCGCCGAGCACCTCTTCGTTGGCGATGGCGCGCGTCAACAGGGCGTCCTTCGCACGGTTGCGCAGTTCGTCGATGATCTCCTGATCGAATTCCTCGATCGCGGCCATCTCCGCGTCTTCGACGTAGGCGATTTCTTCGATGTTGGTGAAACCTTCCTGCACCAGGATCGCCGCTACTTCTTCGTCGACATCCAGCTGCTGCATAAACTGCTCGATGTAGGCCTGCGCCTCGACTTCACTCTTCTCGGCGGCCTGCTCCTCGCTCATCACGTTGAGCTCCCAGCCGGTGAGCTGGCTGGCAAGACGCACGTTTTGACCGCCGCGGCCGATCGCCTGCGAGAGGTTTTCGTCTTTGACCGCGATATCCATGCTGTGGGCGTCTTCGTCGACCACGATCGAGGTGACATCGGCCGGCGACATGGCATTGATAACGAACTGTGCCGGGTTCTCGTTCCACAGGATGATGTCGACGCGCTCGCCACCGAGTTCATTCGATACCGCCTGCACGCGCGACCCACGCATACCGACGCAGGCGCCGACCGGGTCGATACGCGGATCATGTGCGCGCACCGCGATCTTGGCGCGCAGACCCGGATCGCGGGCTGCACCGACGATCTCGATCAGTCCCTCGCCCACCTCGGGTACCTCGAGTTTGAACAACTCGATCAGCAGTTCGGGGGCGGTACGCGACACGAACAGCTGCGGACCGCGCTGCTCAGAACGCACGTCGTACAGGTAGCCGCGCAAACGGTCGCCGGCGCGCGCGGTCTCTTTCGGAATCACTTCGCTCTTCGGCACCAGGGCCTCGGCGTTGTTGCCGAGATCGAGCACGATCGAGCCGCGGTCGGCACGTTTGACGATACCGGTGATCAGCTCACCGACGCGATCTTCGAACGCCTCGACAACCTTGGCGCGCTCCGCCTCCCGTACCTTCTGTACGATGACCTGCTTTGCGGTCTGCGCAGCGATACGACCGAACTCGATCGATTCGATCTCGTCTTCTACATAGTCGCCGGGTTCGATTTCGGGTTGCTCGGCACGCGCCGCCGACAGCGTGATCTCGCCAATCGGATTCTCGAGTATCTGTGACTCGGCGTCGTCGACCACCAGCCAACGGCGGAAGGTTTCATAATCACCGGTCTTTCGATCGATGGCGACTCGCACCTCGATCTCTCCACCGTTCTTCTTCCGAGTTGCCGACGCGAGGGCAGCTTCGATTGCCTGAAAGATGATCTCTTTCTCGACGCCCTTCTCGTTGGATACCGCATCGACAACGAGCAAGATTTCTTTGTTCATCGCTTCGCCTTCCGCCTAAAACTGAGGAACCAAACGGGCCGACGCCATCTGCGAAAACGGCAGCCTCACTGATTCGCCATCCACCTGCATCAGCACGTCGTCGCCGTCTACGCCGACGATCGTGCCTTTGAAATTACTCCGGCCATTGAGCGCTGCGTTCAGTTTCACGCGCGCCACCTGCCCGGCAAACCGTTCAAAATGCGCTATCTCGAACAGGGGGCGATCCATACCCGGCGAGGACACCTCGAGCGCATATTCGCCCTTGATCGGATCCTCGACATCGAGCACGCCGCTCACCTGGTGACTGACCTTCTCGCAGTCGCCCAGACCGACACCGTTTTCGCTGTCGATGTATATCCGCAGCAGATGCCCAGCCTTGGGACGCGACAGATACTCAACGCCCACCAACTCGTAGCCCAACGCATCGACCGCGCCTCGCACCAGATCTGCGAGAAAGGGTGGTGCCTTCTGCATGCTCAATCCCGTCAACCGCCCAAAAACAAAAAATGGGCCTTAGGCCCATTCCTGAATCATTACCCCGAACACACGTCGCTCGGTGCATCGCGATACAAAAAAACCCCATCAACGGGGCTTTCCAGGACGCGGCCCCTGTTCGAACCGCCACTGCCTCCGACCTTGCGGTCCCGATGACAGCGCCCGAATTCTATGCAGAAACCGGCGTTCCGTCAAATCAAACCTTAGATAAATATACTCAGTGATGACGACGGTCAGAAGAATATCCGGGCATCACTGCCCTGGCGGCCGCAACCAGCCGCTTGGCGTCGTCAAACTCTGCGTCGCTCATCTGCGAGGCGACGACGCGGCGCAGCTTTTCGGCATCGGCATCGCCGCGCTCCACTGCCTGGGTCAGCCAGAAGTAGGATTGCACCAGATCGGGCTCGACCCCACGACCTTCGGCATAGATCAAGCCCGCGGCATATTGCGCGTCCAGATCGCCCTGTTGCGCTTCATCGATCAGGCGTGCGGCCATTTCCGGATCGTTGCGCAGCAGCGTCAGCCCGCTCAGATCTGCCATCGTCATCTCCCGGCCCAGACTGCTCCCGGGCGATCAACTGTAGAAGCATCATTCTACGTCAATCGAACGTGAGCATGGTCTCCATCTGCGGGCCGAGCTCCTCGGCCATGTCGCGGACATCGCCGCCGTACATCTCGGCCATGACCTTGAGGTTCATCATCGAGATATAGGTCTTGCCGTCGGATTTCTCGTAGACCGCGATGGTGCAAGGCATCATGGCGGTCAACTGCTTGTACTCGTCTTTCAACAGCAACTTGGCCGCCGCTTTGGGTTCGCACATCTTCAGTACGCGATTCGGGCCGATGTCGGTACCGGTGACTTTCTTCAGGTTGCGTTGAAAATCGACCTTCCACTTCGACGGCACCTTCCACCCCAACTCTTTGGCGTTGGCTTCGAGGCGTTCGAGCGTCTCGTCGAATCCAAGGGGACTTTGCACCTCGACCAGCATGTTGATCGGTTTGCCGTTGCCGGCATCCTCCCCTGCCACTGCCATGGCGCTGAGCAGCAGCGATCCCATCGTAACCAGACTCAGCAGCCATGCAGATGCCGTGCGTTTCATCATCTTCTCCCCCTTTGAGCGTCGAAACGACATGTGTGGCGGCAATCAACCGCCAGAAATATTTTTTGTTAATTGGTCGACCCGATCGATCTCGCGGGTGATCTTGGCGTCACCCGGCGATCTCGTCGGCGGCTAACGATAGCGGTATCGAAAGTGCCAACCCTTGAGCTGAGACAAGTTCAGTACAAACAATTGGCGCGGGCAAAAGCCGCATGTGAAAACCAAACAGCTGAAAAACCCCTTCTCAATCATCATGCTAACGCATATACGTCTAAGTTAATTCCTTTTTTAACCAATCACTTATATATCATCTAACCCTTCCTTTCCGAGCCGTGCAGCGGTATCTTTCGTTTGCCGACAGGGGGCCGGGCGTCAACAGTGAACAGCACTGTGGAGTACCGCGCCTCCGTCCCCAAACGAACTGCGACCCCAGCCGTACCGTTTCGCCGTTTCGCACAAGACGATGAACGCCCCGCTCGGCCAACAACGGTGTCTACAGATAAATCTCATCCGGAGACTTGGGGATGGCGGAACTCTCTCACGAGCAGCGCAAACGATCACTCGAAGCAACACCAAAGGCGACCTGGGCCCTGATCCTATTGGTCGGTTTAGCGATGCTGGGCGGCTGGATATTCCTGTTGTTCAGTCCTCTGGGCAGTGCTGGTGCGCCGTTTTAAAACGATATTGCCAAGCGCTGTTTTCTACACTTGACGACAACGTTGCACGCGCAAAAGCGGAACGCCTCGGGCGCAACTTGTCCATGCAATCAAAGCATTATTTGCTTTAGCCCAAATAACCTTTATTGAAGTACTGAGATTTTCGGGCCAGAATGAGGGCGTTTGCGTTGTGATACGCAAACGTAAAGGCGAATCCGGCAATACAACAATCAACCGGGACTGCACGACCGGTATCTTCAAAGTGATCGCCTGCTAAAAACAAAGATCGACGAGGTTGAGGTGTGCTGCGTGGGATATCGGTTGCGATAGCGGTCGCGATTATCGATGCCAGGATACAAACGTCACGAAACCCTGTGACGCCGGGCACGATGATGACGACCGCCGTCAGTCAATCGATCCAACCATCGCACATTTGAATAAAGACCACCCTTCCATCAAAGAGACCTTAGGAGGAAATATGGGCTGCAATAAGAAGGCGCTTGTCGCGCTGATCGGCTCTGTCTTGATGGTCGGCGCCACCCAGGTGAACGCCGAACCCACCGCTACCATGTTGGCCAACACCTGTGCCGGATGCCACGGCACCGAAGGCAAGAGTGTCGGCCCCGCTTCACCCAACCTTGCCGGCATTTCGAAGGCCTACTTCATCGATTCGATGAACGGCTTCAAGAACGACGAACGCCCCGGCACCATCATGAACCGCATCGCCAAGGGCTATTCCGAGGCACAGATCGACGCGATGGCCGCTTACTTCGCCGGGCTGCCCGTTTACAAGGCCGAGGTACCGCACGACGCGGCCAAGGCCAAGATGGGTGCAGAGGTCTACGACAAGAGCTGCGCAAAATGCCACGACGAGAATGGCGCTCTGCCGGATGACGACGCCGGTATCCTCGCCGGCCAATGGCTGCCCTTCCTCGAGTACAGCATGGCTGACTTCCAGGGCGGACATCGCGAGATGCCCAAGAAGATGAAGAAGCAGGTAGAGAAACTCAGCGATGACGAAATCGCTGCCGTGTTGAACTACTTCGCCAGCCAGAAGTAATCAGGGGGATCAAGAACAATGGCAAATTTCACACGTAGAAAGTTCATCCAGGTTGCCGGCGGCGCAGCCGCCATCAGCACGCTCGGATTCCCTGCAATTGTCGGCGCGGCCGGTGGCAAAAAAGTGGTCGTTGTCGGCGGCGGTGTCGGCGGTGCGACGGCAGCCAAGTACATCCGTATGGCCGACTCTTCGATCGACGTCACGCTGATCGAACCCAACACCGAGTACTACACCTGCTTCATGAGCAACGAGGTGCTGTCGGGTCATCGCAAGATGGAATCGATCAAGGTGACCTACGATGGCCTGAAGGGTCACGGCGTCAACGTTGTGCACGACACGGTCACCGATATCGACGCGGCCGGCAAAAAGGTCATGACGGCCGGCGGCCAGACCTTCGAGTTCGACCGCTGTGTTGTCGCTCCGGGTATCTCTTTCCAGGACAACATCGAAGGCTACGACGCTGCCGCGATGGAAAAGATGCCGCACGCATGGAAGGCCGGCGAACAGACCGTGCTGCTGCGCAAGCAGCTCGAGGCGATGCCCGACGGCGGCGTCGTCGCAATCGCCGCACCGCCGAACCCGTTCCGCTGCCCGCCTGGGCCTTATGAGCGTGCCTGTCAGATCGGCATGTACCTTCAGGCGCACAAGCCGAAGTCGAAGCTCATCATCATGGACGCCAAAGACAAGTTCTCGAAGATGGGCCTGTTCAAGCAGGCATTCGAGCGCTATTACAAAGGCACCATCGAGTGGGTCGGTGCATCGGACGGCGGCAAGGTAACGCGCGTCGATGCGGCAACCAACACCTTGTATGTCGGTGACACCGCGCACAAGGTCGACGTCGCCAACGTCATCCCGGCACAAAAAGCAGCAGCGATCGCTGAAAAGGCCGGCCTGACCAACGACGCAGGCTGGTGCCCGATCGATGGACGTTCGTTCGAATCCTCGATGCAGCCGGGTGTGCACGTGATCGGCGACGCCTCGGTGGCTTCCCCGCTGCCGAAGTCGGGCTACGCCGCCAACTCAGAGGCAAAAGTCTGCGCCGCAGCGATTGTCGAACTGCTCAACGGCCGCGAGCCGGGCGATCCGGCGCTGGTCAACACCTGCTACTCGGTTGTCGGCCCGAACGATGCCATCTCGGTCGCCATGGTCTACGACCTGCAGGACGGCAAGCTGGGCAAGGTTTCGGGCTCGGGCGGTCTGACGCCGTCAGACAGCAGCCCCGAGATGCGTTCCCGCGAGGTGCAGTACGCTTACAGCTGGTTCGAGAACATCAAGAACGACAGCTGGGGTTGATTCAGCCCAGAGCAATAGCTCACAAAGGGCCCTTCGGGGCCCTTTTTTGTTGGCTGAGTGCACGCCGCCACTGTTTCCGCACCGACAGTGCAAGCAGCGTTGCACACGCCGGCGGCTACTCAATGCGACGAATGCGAAACGGCAGCCGACCGAGCTTCGCTACGCCTGGTGCGCCGGCCGAGCGCAAGGCATCGCGCAGTCGCCTCGCCGGCAACGGTTCGTGGATGAACGCGCCCACAGCATTTTCATAGTCGGGCAGGCTCAGGTGAAACGCCCCGCCAAAACGGCCCGGCATAGCCTCCCGCAACTCTGCCGTTGCGACGCGCAGCGCGTGCGTGCCGATGAAGTTCATCACCAGCACGCCGTCGTCGCTCAGGTTGCGTGACAGCAGACCCAACCATTTCTTGTCCGCTTCGACGGCCCGCACCGGTTCACCATCCTGTTCGCCAAACAGGTCGTCGACGATCAGATCGAACGGCGGCCCACGGTACCGATCCAGCCAATCAACGGCATCGGCCTCGACCAGCTCGGCAATCCTTGGTGTGACACCGAAGAATCGGCGGGCGATTTCGATATGGGTCGGATCGAGCTCGACACCGACGATCCGCTCGGGCTGAATGAATTGCCGCAACAAGCGGACAATGGCACCACCACCGACGCCGAGCACCAATACCCGTTGCACCCGATTCGACGGCCCAAAAAAGGCCGGTAGCAACAGCAGATTCCAGACTGTATCGCTAATCGGGTTCGCCGGATTGAACTGACTGTGAAACACACCGTTGGTGTACAGTCGTATCGACCTGCCGGCACGCCGCACCTCGAAATGCGTATCACGTGTTGCCTTGGTCCAGATGACTGCCATGCTCGCCGGATGGTTTGGATGTGGTGCGCGGCAGCTTACACGTCCTCATTGAGCGCTGCAGCCCGACTCGTGGGTGACGACCAAGCGTGA